>ENA-UOWG01001868-UOWG01001868.1-activated-sludge-metagenome-genome-assembly--contig:-NODE-1868-length-19519-cov-6.639694_pt1 | contig 19519 bp, 18 predicted proteins | sample MGYA00238147_ERZ761563 | MGnify/ENA primary metagenome ERZ761563 (study PRJEB28884, sample SAMN05720216) | anaerobic digester metagenome | isolation source: active sludge of municipal... | reverse complement strand
GCCCAGGAATCCACCGCCCTTACCCGGAGCCCCCGCGGACGCGGCGCTCCCGGCGTCCGCGCTCTCCGTGGCCCCCGAGACCGCCTCCGGAGCCGCGGCTCCCGAAGCGATCCACGCCCGCAGAAGTTCGATCTCCGCGGGGGACGGGGCCGGGGGAGAGGGGGGCATGTACCCCGACTCGACGTACTCGAACAGCCTGCTCTCGGAGGGCTTTCCCGGCACGATCACGCCTTCCGCGGCGATCTCCTTGTAGCCGGAGGCCCAGCCGTGGCAGGCCGAGCAGTACTTGGCGATCAGCGCCACGGCTCGCGGGGGATCCGCCGCGGCCGGAAGGGGGGTTCCCGGGGACGATGCGGCTCCCTGGGCCCAGGCCGCGGAGGCGGCCAGGGCCAGGAGCAGGGCCGGGAACGGGCGGAACGAGGATGTGGCTTTCACGATTCAAGTCTAGAGCCCCGCCCGCGGCGCCGCAAGGCCGGCGCCCGTGGTCCGGGCCGTCCGGTCAGTCCCCTGCGGGGCGCAGGGCCAGCTCCGCCCGGATCTCCGGGGGTATCTCCGGCGGGCGGTCGAGGGCGGCGGGATCCTCCACGAAATTCCGGACCAGCTCCAGGGACCGGCCCATGTAGATCCCGTCCGCGATGCGGTCGTCGAAGGAGTAGTTCACCCGGAGGATCTTCCGGGTCTCCACCCTCGGGGTCCCGTCCGGGGCCTCGGAGACGCGGTTCTCGTCCCGGACCTTCCCGACGGCCATGAAGATGGGGCAGGTCCCCCGCTCGAAGAGGTGGTGGAAGGGGGCGTCCAGTCCGAAGGACCCCACGTTGGCCAGGAAGATCGTGGACCACATGGGGTCGCTCTCGGTGACCGAGTAGGGGAGGAGGTTGTGGTCATCCAGCCGGTTGTAGGCGAAGTTGATGAACTTGAGGAGGAAGGAGGGCAGGCGCATCACGGAGTCCACGACCTTCTCGTTCTCGTGGCCGTCCTCGGAGATCCCCTTCTTGATGTAGTCCCGGACCTTCCGGGCAGCGGAGCCCAGGGTATCCTCCGGGTCGAAGGGCACCTTGACGTTCACCTCCTTCCCGTCGTCGGAGAGCTCCTTCTTGGCCACGAAGGACAGCAGGATCTGGTTCCGCTGGTAGTAGCGCCGGTTGGCGATGAAGCGGTTGATCCGGGGCCGCAGGGCCACGGCCCGGGCGGCCGCCACCAGGACGACCTCGAAAAGGGTGAGGAGGGCGCCCGCGGTCCGGGCGTTCCGGCGGTTCCAATCCTTGATGTACGCCAAGCACTCGGTGACGTCGTAGTCTTCCTGGTAGAAGATGACCGAGCCCGCCTTGTCAGGCATCAGGTAGGGCATGATGCGGGTGAACGCGGGCAGGTCCCGAAGGAGGGTTCCATCCCTGCGGCGGCTTTTCAGCACCGGGTGCTCCTTGTACGGCCGATCGGCCTCGGGGCGGAAGTATGACGGCGGGGATGGGAAACGTCAACCTCCGGGAAGGGGCGCGGCGGCCGGGGTCAGCCCTCCAGTTCCTTGAGCTTGTCCCGGATACGGGCGGCCCGCTCGTAGTCCTCCTCGCCGATGGCCTCCTCGAGTTCCTTGCGCAGCCGCTCCTTCTCGTCCTCGGATCCCGCGGCTTCGAGCTTGGAGGATTCGGAGACGAGGTTCACCGAGATCCCCGCCTCCTCCACGATGGCCTCGGCGATGAAGACCGGGCAGCCCGCCCGCACCGCCGCGGCGATGGCGTCCGAGGGCCGGGCGTCCACGACCAGGGTCTCCTCCCCCCGGGCCAGGATGAGCCGGGCGTAGAAGGTGCCCTCCCGGAGGTCGTTGATCTCGATCCGGGTCAGGTCCGCCCCCAGGGCCTTGAGGGTCGACAGGAAGAGGTCGTGGGTGAGCGGGCGAGGAACCTCGACCCGCCCCAGGCCGATGAGGATGGACTGGGTCTCCAGTTGGCCGATGAAGATGGGAACCGCCAGCTCCGACCGCTTGGGGCGCACCAGGACCACGTTGCCCTGGTCCGTCTGGGCGACGGTCCAGATGTCCGCCTCCACGAGGGTGTTCGTAGCCACGGTTCAAGTCTAGCGGGAGGCGGCGGGGGATGCAAATGCCAAAGTGGTAGGATGACTTGACAACTCGCGGGGGCGGATGTACGGTGGCTTGGGGGGCCCGGAACGCCATGGTCGAACCGATCAAGAAGACCTCCGTCGTGGAGCAGGCCATCGGCCGCATCTACGAGCTCATCAAGTCGGAGAACCTCCGGGAGCGCGACCGGCTTCCCCCGGAGCGCCGGCTCTCCGAGATGCTCGGCATTTCCCGGAATTCCCTGCGGGAGGCGATCCGCGTCCTGGACATGCTGGGCATCCTGAGGGTCGACCAGGGATCGGGCATGGTCATCGACTCCTCCCGGGTATCCGATTCCGTGACCCGGCACCTCTCCTTCGCCCTCCTCCTGAACCGGGACAGGCTCCAGGAGCTCTTCGAGGCGCGCCTGGTGATCGAGACGGAATGCGCGGGTCTGGCCGCCGAGCGCGCGACGGCGGAGGAGGTGGAGGAGCTCCGGACGGCCCTCTCGGAGCTCGAGGCTTCCGGTGCCGATCGGGAGCGCGGCATCCGATGCGAGCTCCGCCTCCACGACCTGGTGGCCCGGGCTTCCCGCAACACCGTGCTGGGGAGGATCCTGGAATCCCTGCGGGACATACTCCGGGAAAGCCGGGAGACGACGGTTCCGGCGAGCGGCGTGACCGCCCGGACGATCGAGTCCCAGCGCAGGATCGTCGAAGCCGTCGGGAACCGGGACGCGGCGGCGGCCCGGGACCTGATGCGGGAGCACATCGCCGCGGTCGCGGAGCGTATCCAGAAGGCGGCGTCCGCCTCGGCGGGACGGGATTCCACGGGCGCCTCGGCCTGAACCGAGGGACGACAAAGGAGAGGACGGATGACTTCGTACAAGAGCGACGGACAATGGTGGGTGAGCCCCTACAACTTCAAGCCCGAGGTCCTCGCGGGCCGCGAGCGTCCAGGAAAGGTACGGATCCACGACGCGACCCTCCGGGACGGGGAACAGACCCCCGGCGTGGTGTTCCGCAAGGAGCACAAGGTCGCCATCGCCAAGGCCCTGGACGCCGTCGGGGTGGACAGGATCGAAGCGGGCATGCCCGCGGTGTCCGAGGAGGACTTCCGGGCCGTCGAGGAGATCGCCGCCCTGGGGCTCAAGGCGAAGATCTTCTCCTTCGCCCGGACGATGACCGAGGACATCGACAAGGCCGTGGAATGCGGAGCCCACGGCGTGGTGATCGAGATCCCCATCGGGTACCCGAAGCTCGTCCACCAGTTCAAATGGACCTGGGAGGACGTGCTCCGGAAGAGTGTGCCGGTCATCAATTACGCCAAGTCCAAGGGCCTGTATACCGTGTATTTCCCCTACGACGCGACCCGCGCCCGGGAGGAGGACCTGGACGCCCTCCTCCCGGCGATCATGCGGGAATCCCCGCCGGACTCCGTGGGCCTTGTGGATACCATGGGGTGCGCGTCCCCGGAGGCCATCGCGTACCTCACCCGCAAGTACCGGGACATCACGGGGTTGCCCGTGGAGATCCACACCCACAACGACTTCGGCCTGGCCGTGGCCACGGAGCTGGCCGCCGTCGGGGCGGGGGCCGAGGTGGTCCATTCCTGCGTGAACGGCCTGGGGGAGCGCACGGGCAACGCGGCCCTCGAGGAGCTGATCCTGGCCCTGGACCTCCTGTACGGGGAGGGCACGGGCTGCGACCCGGCGGCCCTCCTGGGCCTGTCCGCCCTGGTCCAGGAGATTTCCGGCGTGCGGCTCGCGCAAAACAAGCCGGTGGTCGGCGAGGAGAACTACACCCGGGAGTCCGGCATCGGCGTGAACCTGGTCGTGGAGGAACCTCTGGCCATGTTCGCCACCCATCCGGCCCTCACCGGGCGGAAGGGGAAGATCGTCCTGGGCAAGAAGAGCGGCAAGCCCTCGGTGACCTACAAGCTCGCGGAGCTGGGCCTCGGGGAATTGGACGAGGAGACGGCCGCCGCGGTGCTGGCGGAGGTGAAGCGCCTGGGGAACGAGCGGCGGGGCCTGGTCGGGGACGAGGACTTCCGGGCCATCGTGGCGCGGGCGCGCGGCGGAAAGTAATCCCCCTGCTACCTGCGGGATCCGCGCCGGGGACTCACTTCCCCGCCAGCAGGGGGAAGATCCCCAGCAGGGACTCCCGCCCCGGGCCCGGAGGGCAGGCCGTCCCGGCGGCCGCCTCCGCCCGGGCAAGGAGCCCGGCCGCCTCGGCCTCGGCCTCCTCCAGAGCCCCCGTAGCGGATATCGCCGCGACGGCCTCTTCCACCGCGGGGTCCCGGACGCCCCCGGCCTTCGCGCGGCCGAAGAACCCCGGCAGGCGGCCCGCCAGGGAGGGGTCCCGGGCGCAGGCCCGGAGGACCGGCAGGCTCTTCTTTCCCTCCACGATGTCGTCCCCCCGCTCCTTGCCGGGGTTTCCGGTCCTCAGGTTCCGGACGTCGTCCAGGATCTGGAAGGCCACCCCCGCCTCCTCGAAGGCCCGGACCAGGGCGTCCGCGGCTGCGTCCGGGGCGCCCCCGCAGAGGGCGCCGATCCGGGCGGCGAGTCCCGAGAGGGCCCCGGTCTTCAGGGAGCACATCAGGAGATACTCGGGCTCCGAGGGCAGGCGCCCGGGGTCCCGGTGCCAGGCGATGTCCAGGGCCTGGCCCAGGTGGACCCGGCGGAGCTGGGCGGCATAGGCCCCGTAGAGCCGGGCTCGCAGGACGGGGTCCGGGACGCGGTCTTCCAGGAGGGCCAGGGGCAGGAAGTACATCAGGTTCCCGCCGTTGACGGCAGCGTCCAGGCCGTGTGCCAGGTGCACGGCGGGACCTCCGCGGCGGACCTCCGCCCCGTCCTCGATGTCGTCCACGATGAGGGTCCCGTTGTGCACGATCTCCGGCAGGGGGGCCAGGGCCAGGGCCAGGTCCCCGGAGCCGAAGGCCCGGGCGCACAGGACCTGCAGGAGGGGCCTCCAGCGCTTCCCTCCCCGGAGCACCAGCTCGCGGCCCGGGGCGGTCACGGCTTGCCGGTCCGCCTCGTTCGGCAGGGACGCCAGGGGGCCGAAGCGGCTCTCCAGCCACCCGTCGGCGGGTGTTTCCGGGAGTTCCCGGGTCAGCTCGGCTTCTATCTTTGCAAGGATTTCCGTATACTCTGGTCGCATAGGTCATTCTACCAGGACCGGGTTGAAGGCAGAAGTGGGGCGGAGCCGGACCGGGGAATCAATCCGAAGGGGCGCGCATGTCGGGGAACAGCTACGAGAAGCCGGACCACTGGACCCTCAAGGCCAAGAGCGAGGGCTATCCGGCCCGGTCCGTGTACAAGCTGGCGGAGATGCAGGAGAAGTTCAAGCTCCTCAAGCCGGGGACCCGGGTCCTGGACATCGGCGCCGCCCCGGGCTCCTGGTCCCTCTGGGTCCTGCGCTTCCTGAAGGGTTCGGGTTTCCTCGCCGCCGTGGACCTCTCGCCCCTGGGGATGAAGCCCCCCTTCGCCAACTTCTTTTTCCTCCAGGGGGACCTGTACGATCCCGCCGTCCGGGCCGCCCTGGCGGAGCGGGGCCCCTACGGCCTCATCCTCTCCGACGCCGCGCCCTCCACCACCGGGGACCGGACCGTGGACACCGGCCGATCCGAGGCCCTCGTGGAGGCGGTGATCGGCTACGCGGACGCCCTCCTGGCTCCCGGGGGGCACCTCGTGGCCAAACTCTTCCAGGGCGGAGGGGAGCGGGACCTGCTGCAGGCCCTGCGAGGCCGCTTCGAGACGGCCCGGGGGTTCAAGCCCAAGGCCTGCAGAGCCGAAAGCTTCGAGACCTACCTTCTCGGGCTGGGGAAGAAGTCTTGAAGGCGTTTTCCGGATAGATCCGACAGGATGAACAAGATTGAAGAGAGATGAACAAGTGATGAGGAAGGAATAGGAAATAATGGAGGGACGATGGGAGATACGGAGAACACCGGGAGGGCGTCTGAACCCGCGGTGCGGAAGGCGGCTCGCGTGCTGATGTTCGGGGTAGCGGTGGCCCTGGCCCTGGGGCTCGGAGGCTGGGCCCTCCTGCGGTCCCGGAGCCCGGGGGTGCCGATGCCCGTACTGGGTGTCGACGGACGTCCAGTGCCGGGCTCGATCTCCGAGAAGATCTTCGTCGACATCGGAGGCGTCCGGCAGGGCATGTTCATCCGCTCCGCGGATCCCGCCAACCCGGTTCTCCTCTTCGTTCACGGGGGCCCGGGCATGCCCGAGTACTTCCTGGACGAGCTGTACCCGACCGGCCTGGAGAGCCGCTTCACGGTCTGCTGGTGGGAGCAGAGGGGAGCCGGGCTCTCGTACTCCCCCGGGATGGATCCCGGGACCCTGACCGTGGACCGCCTGGTCTCGGACGTCCTGGAGGCGACCGACTACCTGCGCTCTCGGTTCGGGAAGGATAAGATCTACCTCCTGGGGCATTCCTGGGGCAGTTTCCTGGCGATCAAGGCCGCCGACCGGGCGCCGGAGAAATTCCTCGCCTACATCGGCGTCGCCCAGGTGGCGGACCAGACGGAATCCGAGAAGCGGGCCTACGCGTATATGCTGGACCGGTACATGGAGGCGGGGAACGAGAAGAAACTGCGGAAGCTCTGGAAGTACCCCATCCTCGAATCCGGGGAGGACGTTCTTCTGTCCTACATGGGCTCCCTTCTGCGGGACGAGACCATGCACGAGCTCGGCATCGGGACCACCCGTACGATGAAGTCCGTGATCACCGGGGTCTTCCTGCCGGTTTGGCGCAGCCGGGCCTACACCCTGCGGGAGAAGGCGGACATCTGGAAGGCCAAGGCTTTTCTGGCCCGATCCACGGACCTTCGAAGCCGCCTCCTGACCGCCCGGCCGGAGGAGGAGATCCTGTCCCTGGACATCCCGGCGTATTTCCTGAGCGGGCGCCACGACCTCACGGTATCCCGGGACCTCTCAAGGAGATACCTCGGGAAGCTGGCGGCGCCCGTGAAGGGCTTCTACACCCTCGAAGACTCGGCCCACAGCCCGATGTTCGAGGAACCGAAGAAATTCCTGCGGATCCTGACCGAGGACGTCCTGGCCGGGACCGTCAACCTGGCGGACCGGGACTGAACCGCCGGGGATCGACGAATCACAAGGAGACGACAGATGAGCAGGTTAAAGGACGAGAATCTTCACGAATCGGGCCGGCGGAAGATCGAATGGGTCAAGCCCCGGATGCCCGTGCTGAGCGGCCTGGCGAAGGAACTCGCCGGTACGTTCCGGGGCGTATCCGTGGCCATGTCCATCCACCTGGAGGCCAAGACCGCCTACCTGGCGGAGGTCCTGACGGGTCTGGGCGCCAAGGTGGCGATCACCGGATCCAATCCCCTGTCCACCCAGGACGACGTGGCCGCCGCCCTGGCCCGGACCGGGGCCGAGGTTTTCGCCTGGCACGGGATCTCCCCGAAGGACCAGGAAGCCTGCATCGCCGAGGTCCTGGCCATCAACCCGGACCTGGTCCTGGACGACGGGGCCGACCTGACCGTGACCCTGGCCCGCCGGGGCGGGGCGTCCCGGGTCCGGGCCATCACCGAGGAGACCACCACGGGGCTTCAGCGGCTCCGGGCCCTGGCCCGGGAGGGGAAACTCCCCGCCCCGGTCCTCGCCGTGAACGACGCCCAGTCCAAGAGCCTTTTCGACAACCGCTACGGTACCGGGCAGTCCAGCTGGGACGGGATCATGCGGACCACGAACCTGACGGTCTGCGGGAAGACCGTGGTGGTGGCGGGCTTCGGCTGGTGCGGCCGAGGTCTGGCGCTCCGAGCCCGGGGCCTGGGGGCCAACGTCGTCGTCACCGAGGTGGATCCGATCAAGGCCATGGAGGCCCACTTCGACGGCTTCCAGGTCCTGCCTATGGAGAAGGCCGCCGTCCTGGGGGACATCTTCGTAACCGCCACGGGGAACACGAACATCGTCGACACCCGGCACTTCGGCCTATTGAAGGAAGGGTGCATCCTCTGCAACGCGGGCCACTTCGACGTGGAGGTCCAGATGCGGGAGCTCACCTCCTACGCCAAGGGTTTCCGTGAGGTACGGCCCAACGTCCGGGAGTACGAGCTTCCGACAGGCCGCAGGGTCTACGTACTGGGAGAGGGGCGCCTGGTGAACCTGGTCTGCGGGGACGGTCACCCCGCGGAGATCATGGACCTCTCCTTCTCCCTTCAGCTCCTGTGCCTGGCCTACGGCCTTAAGAACGGGGCGGGACTGGCCAAGACCGTGCATCCCGTGCCCGGCGAGGTGGACCGGCGCGTGGCCGCCTTGAAGCTGGCCGCAGCGGGCATCACCATCGACGTTCTGACGAAAGAGCAGGAAGCCTACCTGGCGAGCTGGGACTGATACTTCCCCTGGGGGCGCGGCAGGGCCGCCAGCAAGGTGTTGAACTGCTTCGAGTAATTCGACAACCTGCTAGACCCGGGGTTCGCCGAAGGGAAGACCCAGGATGGCCCGGACCGCGACGCTGGCCAGGATGTGGCCCGCCGCCTGGGGCACGAAGGGGCCGGAACCCTGGACCGCCCGGATCCGGATGCCGTCGGCGACGTCCCCGGGCCGGGACCCGTCCTCCGGGAGGGCGGGCGGCACGGGGGGCTCGTCCGACCAGACCGCCGGAAAATCCCGTGTCACCCCGCGGCGCCGCAGGCGCTGGCGCAGCTTCTGGCCCAGGGGACAACCCCGGCTCTCCCAGATCGAGGACAGGCGCAGCCGCTCCGGGGCGATCCGGCCCGCGGTACCCAGGCAGGACGCGAAGGGCGCCTCCCGCGCGGCCAAGGCCGCGATGAGGTTGGTCTTGGGATTCAGGGTGTCGATGGCGTCCAGGTAGAAGTCGCAGCCTTCGAGGATCCGGTCCGCCGCCTCGGCCCCCCGGACCAGGGAGGCGAGGATCTCGACCCGGACCTCCGGGTTGATCCGGAGGGCCGCCTCCCGGAAGACCTCGGCCTTCGGCCGCCCCAGGTTTTCCCGGTAGGCGTAGGTGACCCGATTGAGGTTGGACTCCTGTAGGACGTCGAAATCCACCACCTCAAGGTTCCCGATCCCCGCGCGCACCAGGTCCAGGGCGCAGGCGGACCCGACTCCCCCGAGGCCGAACACGCAGAGCCGGGCCCGGGCCAGGCGGTCGACGGCGGCGTCGCCGAGGAGGATGCGGGTGCGGTCCGTGAAGGGCATGGGGAGAGTATACCGGAGTCGGGACGTCCGTTCCAGGCGGCCTGTCGTCCGATCCATGGACCGGACGGAGCAACCGTGCGATACTGGGAGTGCCCGCGATCCCGCAGGCCAGGAGGCCGTCGTGAACTTTGCCCTGATGGTGATCGATCTCCAGAAAGCGTATTACCGGGGAGCCGCGAAGGAATCCATGGACACCGCGTGCGAATACATCAACGCGGTGCTTCCGCTGTTCCGAAAGCGCGGCAGCCCCGTCCTCTGGGTGCAGCACATGGACGAGGAGGACGGCGTCGTGCCCGGGAAGGAAGGGTTCGAATTGCTGGACGCCCTCAAGCCGGAGCCCGCCGAGCCTCGCATCCGCAAGGCGTACGGCAACTCCTTCAACAGGACCGACTGCGCCCGGATCCTGGCGGAAAGCCGCCCCGACCTCGTCGTGATGACGGGCTACTGCGCCGAGCACTGCGTGCTCTCAACCTACCGGGGAGCCCAGGATCTGGATCTCCTTCCGGTGATCCTCCGCAACGGAATAGCCAGCGGCAGCCGGGAGAACAAGGCGTTCGTGGAGGGGATCAGCAACGTGATCACCTACGGTGTCCTGCGGAAGCTGCTGGAGAGCGCGAGCTAGAACCGAACTGTGTCCGGTCGGCGGAGAACCGAGAACCGGGATCCTACCGGGGACGGAACAGGACTCCCGCGGTAATCGGGATGGCGATCGCGGCTGCCTCGCCGTACTCTCCGAAAAAGACCAGGACGGGGATCTCGAGACGGGCTTCCCAGGTCCGGCTGAATACATACCCCAGGCCCAGGTTGATCACGGTGCCGGAGGCGAAGTAGCCGTTGCCCTCCGTGTAGTCCGTGGTGCGGTTGTAGTTCTCCCAGGAGTAGCTCCCCGCGAAGACCCCCGTGCCCGCGACCTGGTACCAGCCCGGCACACCCGCCTCGTAGTTGAAGAGCCAGTCGGCCCGGACGGCTACGATGATCAGTGTCTCGGAATAGTCGAAGGTGTTGGCCCCCTCCGTATAGGTTTCCCAGTAGGGGCCGTAGAAGATGTCCGCCGCGATCTCCCCGATTCCCCCGGGGCCCGGGAACCGGTATACGGCCCCGACTCCCGCGGCCAGTCCGATGTCGATCACGTCCAAGCCGGCGCTGATCCGCGCCAGGAAGCCCTCATCCGATTCCTGCGCCCCGACGGGTGTCAGGAGTGCCGCGAATGCCAGAGAAAGGGCGGCTAATCGGTACGCTCTTTTCATGCCGTTCACCTCCCGGGCGGAATCCTGGTTTTAATTGTAGTACGGGTCGGGCGTGGGGGACAGGACTTGCCGTGTCGAGGTTGGCACGGTGCCGAGGGATGGGCGGTGGGGTTCGTGTCAGGTGAACTTCATATAATCGACGTACGGCCGCAAGTATGCGAAGTTCACCTAATCAGCAGGGGGCGTGTAGTATGCGAAGTTCGCCTATCGGAGCACAGCTCCCGCCTTACCCGAACACCGTCTCGAAGGCTCTCGCGGCGGACTCCTCCATCGCCTCGGGGCTGATCCCCCGAAGTCGGGCGGCCTCGTCCCGCACGAGGGCCAGGTGCTCGAGGGTGCAGAACTCCGCACCCCGGGGGGGCTGCCAAGGGGCGTCGGTCTCCAGGAGCACCCGGTCCGCGGGCAGGAGGGCGCAGGACTCTCGGGCCTTGCGGTTTCCGTTCAGGACGGGGGCTCCGAAGGAGAAGTAGGCCGGCACGCCCTTGGCCAACAGGGATCTCGCTTCCGCGAGAGGCCCGGACCAGGAGTGGAGGAGGGCCGCGGGGATCCGTTTGAGACGGGGGGCGTACTCGAAGACCAGGTCCAGGGCGCGGCGGACGTGGAGCACCAGGGGCAGGCCGTACCGCTCCGCCAGGCCCAGCTGGTACTCGAAGGCCGAGCGCTGGGCGGCCAGGTTCTCGGGGTTCCGCACCCGCTCGGGGCGGTCCCCGAAGAAGTCGAAGCCCGCCTCCCCGATCGCCTCGATCCGGCCGTCCCGGGCCTCCTCGGCCAGGCGGTCCGCCCAGGTCCAGATCGTCCACTGGGGGTGGATCCCGAAGGAGAGCCGGAGGTCGAGGCCCGAGTCCCGGAGAGCCCGGGCTGCGTCCAGTTCGGGCCCCGAGTGGGCGGCGGAGCAGGCCCGGTACCCGCCCGCCCGGAAACGTTCCGGGAAGCCGGGGTCCCGCTCGGCCAGCTCGGGGGCGTGAATGTGCGCATCGCGGAGCATGGTGACAGTATAGCGACCCGCGGGCCAGTAGAAGAAGATTTGAACGATGAATCAGACAGGATGAACAAGATGAAGAGCGGATGGACAGGATTCATGTTTGGGGGTCGCCATCTCCCAAATTTTTATCTTGTCCATCGTTTCTTAATCCTGTCCATCCTGTCTATATTTTGGTTCCAAGCTTTATTACAAATACCCCAGCTTACGCGCCTGGGCCGTGAGCTCCTCCCGGAAGCGCGGGTCCGCCACGGCGATGAGCTCCCCTGTCCGCTCCCGGACCGTGCGGCCCCGGAGCCGGGCGATCCCGTGCTCGGTGACGATGTGGTCCACGAAGGACCGGTGCAGGGTCACGGCGGTCCCCTCCGGCAAGGTCGGGACGATGGTGCTCACGGCCCCGCCCTTGGCGGTGGCGTAGCAGGCGATGATGGACTTCCCCAGGCCGTCGAAGCCCGCCACCGCGCCCTGAGCCGTGTCGGACTGCCCTCCGGTCCCCGAGTACTGCTGGGTTCCCAGGGACTCGCTGGCCACCTGGCCCGTGAAGTCCACCATGAGGCAGGTGTTGATGGAGACCATCCGGGAGTTTTGGGCCACCACGGCGGGGTCGTTGACCCAGCGGCCCCGGCGGAACTCCACGGCCACGTTGTCGTTCAGCCAGTCGTAGAGGGCCCGGGAGCCCATGGCGAAGGTGCACACGAACTTGTCCTTGAACAGGGACTTCCGCTTGTTCGTGATCACCCCCATCTCGTAGAGCTCCATCATGGAATCCACCATCATCTCCGTGTGCACCCCCAGGTCCTTCTTGCCCCGGAGAGCCAGGGCCGCGGCGTTCGGGATGCCCCCGATCCCCAGCTGGATCGTGGACCCGTCCTCCACGAGGTCCGCTATGTACCCGCCGATGGACAGGTCCGTCTCCGTGGGTTGGGGGGCGGGGAGGGCGGGGACCTCCTGGTCGTGTTCCACGAAGTACGTGGCGTCCGTCACCCGCAGGTGGGTATCTCCCAGGGTCCGGGGGAGGCGGGGGTTCACCTCCAGGATGACCGCGGAGGCCGCCTCCAGGATGTCCTTCTCGTAGGTGATCCCCAGGGAGAGGGATACGAAGCCGTTGCGGTCCGGGGGGGTGCAGGTCCCGATGAAGACGTCGGGCCTCCGGGCGTGGATCCGGTCCGTGGCGGCCCGGTGCAGCATGTTCGGGACGAAGGTGACCGTGCCGGTCCCCCGCTTCAGGGCCTCCCGGGATCCCGGGGCGTGGAACCAGCTGGCCAGCTCGAAATGACCCTTCATCTCGGGCTTGGCATAGAAGTCGTAGGGTTTCAGGGTCAGGACCGAGAAGACCCGTACGTCCGTCACCCGGTCCGCGATCGTATGCAGCCTGGACATGGTGCCCTGGGGCTCCGAGGCGCACTGGGCCACGACCACGTCGTCCCCGCTCTTGATCACCCGGATGGCCTCGTCGATCGACACGAGGCGCTTGCGGTATTCTTCCTTCCAGTCGCTCATGGTTCCTCCCGATCCGCGGGGCCTTGTCCGCCTCCGCGTTCGATTCTCAGCTCCGTATCCCTCAGTACACGAACAGGTTGGATCCCACCGCGAACCCGGCCCCCGAGGCGACCAGGCACACGAGGTCGCCCCGCCGGATCCGGCCCTCCTTGACCGCGTGGTGGAGGGCCATGGGCACGCAGCCGGAGCCCGTGTACCCGTAGCGGTCCATCACGCAGGTGGTCCTCTCCATCGGGAGTCCGAGGATGCCCATGACCTCCTCGATGACGCTCCGGTTGATCTGGGTGAAGATCACGTGGTCCAGGTCCTCGATCGTCTTCCCCGCCTTCTCCAGGGTCGAGCGTACCAGGGGGGGCCAGAGCTTGACGTTGCGGTCCCCCGGCAGCTTCTGGAGGAGCTCCAGGCCGTACTGCCCGGCCTCCAGGAGCTCCCGGGTCACGGGCTTCCGGGTTCCCCCGGCGTAGACCCCGATGAAGTTCCACTGGGTGCCGTCGGTCCTTTGGCGGCCCGTGACGTAGCCGGAAAGATCGTCGTCGGAAACCCGCTCCAGGACCGCGGCCCCCGCCCCGTCCGCGAAGATGGACCACCCGAAGGCGTCTCCGGGCCGGATGTGGGCGGGCATGTCGTAGACCCCTGCGACCACGGCGTAGCGGAGGCCGGGCTCCGTAGCCAGGACCCGGGCGGCCTGGTCCAGGGCTATGGTGAAGGAGGCGCAGGAGGCTCCCACGTCGTAGGCCCCCGCGTCCGTCTCACCGCACTGCAGACGTCCCTGGACCAGGATGGCGGTGGCGGGGCTCACGTACTCCGGGGTGTCCGTGCCCACGACGAATAATCCGACATCTTTGGGATCCACCCCGGCGTCCGCCAGGGCCGCCCGGGCGGCCTTTTCCGCGAAGTCTGCGGTGGTCTCCGACATGCCCCGCAGGCGGGCGATGTGCCTTGAGCGGATGCCGAGCTTCTCCTCGTGCTTGGCCGCGTCGAACTCGATCCCCGCCAGCTTCATGAGCTCCCTGTTGTCTATGGGCTCGCCGGGGGCGTAGACGCCCGTGCCGATGATCCTGGCTTTAGCCATATCCGCCTCCTGGTCATAAGCCCGCCGGCGGAAACCGCCGTCCGGCGCCGTGAAGTCCCCGCGGAGCCTCCGGCCTCAAGCCGGGGTCCGCGCGCCCCGGGTCAGGTACGCCCCCAGGGAGCGCACGACGTTGCGCACGTTCTGGGGGGATTCGTCGAACGCCACCTCGATGCCGAAATAGTGGGAGATCCCCATCAGGTAGTTGATGACCGTGGGATGGTGCAGAGCCCCCAGATCCCCGAGGTTTTTCTCGTACCCGGCCTGGAAGGCGTCGTAGTACTCCTTGACCGCCCCGGGCAGGACGAACTCGGCTTCCCGGACGATGGGGTAGCAGTGGGGATCGAGGGTCAAGAAGAAGGAGAAGAGGTAGATGCCCTGGAGTTCCCGCTCCAGCCGGGTGAGCTCGTGGTCCAGGTTCAGGGAGATGAAGCCCCGGATCTCCCGCCCCACCCGGTCGATGATCTCGGAGAAGAAGGCTTCCTTGCTCCCGAAGTAGGTGTAGAAGGAGCCCACGGCCAGGCCGAGGCTCCCGGTGATGTCGTGAATGTTGGTCTCGTGGTAGCCCCTCTCCCCGAAGAGCCGCTTGCCGGCCTTGATCAGGCGGTCCCGGGTGCCTTCCTCCAGGGAGATCGGCAGGGGGCGCACGACCACGTCGAAGATTCGCTCGTACCGGGGTTCCGGGGCGTCCCGGAAGATGCCGGCCTCCAGGATGGCTTCCATGGTCTCGTAGTCGAAGGGGGTTTCGTGGAAGGCCCGTCGAACCGCGCAGAACCGGAGTCCCGCCGCGGCGGCCAGGTATTCGGGGATCTCGGCCTTCCGCCCCAGGACCCCCGCGACCGCGTCGATGTACTGGCCGGTCAGGCGCTTCTCGTACTCGAAGTACCGATACTGTCCTTCCCGGAAGATGGAGACAAGGTCCCGGTGTTCGGTGGAATAGTCGGCCACGGACCGGACGAAGGAGCGGATCCGTTCTTCCACGGAATCGCCGCGGACCCCGGCCAGGAGCTCGCCGATGGATTTGAGAACGGATTCCAGGATCAGCCTGAAGATTTCTTCCTTGCTGCGGAAGTAGCGATAGAAGAGGCCGTTGGAAACCCCGGCCTCCCGGCAGATCTCCGCGACCGAGACGACGGCGAACCACTTGCGGGCGAACAGGCGGATGGCTGCGGCCACGAGGGCTTCCCGGGTAGTGGTTGGATTCGAGATTTTAGTAAGAACCGATTCAGATGTCATCTCGAAACCGAGTATACACCCTGCCCGGAAAGGGCGCAAGCGAGAAAAAATCTGACCCGGACTCACCACGGAGCACACGGAGGAAGGCTGCAATCCAAGAAGAGAGACAGGATAACAGGATTAAGAACGGATGAACAGGATGAGACGTAGGGAAGTGGGCATATTCTTCCCATATCTTATCCTGTTGATCCTGGTACATCCTGGTATTCTGTCTCTCTTTTCCTTTTTCTCCGTGCTCTCCGTGACCTCCGTGGTTCATTCCTGAAGGTCAGGGAGCGTTTTCTTCTTGACGGATCCGGGAAACGGGTGTACTACGGAAGTGAGAGGTGATTCATACCTTATGCCGGATCATGTCGGAATTTTGGGCATCGGAACCTATATACCCCCCGCACGGATGTCCGCGGCGGACCTGGCTGCGGCTTCGGGCCTGCCCGAGGACGTGGTGGCCTCCAAGTTCGGGGTGCTCCAGAAACCCGTGGCGGGCCCCGACGAACCCACCAGCGAACTGGGCCTCCGGGCCGCCCGGGAGGCCCTCAAGGACGCGGGGGTACCCGCGGCGGACGTGGACCTGGTGATCTGGTGCGGCGCCCAGCACAAGGACTACCCCTGCTGGCTGGCGGGCCTCTCGGTGGCCGACAAATTGGGGGCGAACCGAGCCTGGAGCTTCGACATGGAGGCCATGTGCGGGTCCATGATGGCGGCCCTGGACGTGGCCAAGTCCCTGATGCTGGCCCGGGACGACCTGCGCACGGTCCTCCTGGTCTCGGGGTACCGCAACAACGATCTGATCGATCCCGCGGAGACCACGACCCGGTTCATGCTGGACGTAGGCTCCGGGGGCGCCGCCTGCGTGCTCCGGAAGAACGCCGGCCGCAACGTCATTTTAGCCTCCGCCTTCCGGGGGGACGGCTCCTTTTCCGAGATGTGCGTGGTGCCCGTGCTGGGTTCCAGGGCCTGGCCCCCGAGGAGCGGGGACGCGGACCGGCCCTTCTTCAAGGTCCCCGACGAGGAGGCCTTCAAGAGGAAGCTGGGGGAGACGACGATGCCGAACTTCTACGCGGTCATCCGGGACTCCCTGGCCAAGAGCGGGCTTTCCGAGAAGGAGATCGGCTACCTGGCCATCCTCCACTTCAAGCGCAGCGCGCATCTGGCGGTCCTGGCGGAGCTGGGCCTTCCGGAGTCCCGGACCACCTACCTGGAGGACTACGGCCACCTGGGGCAGAACGACCAGCTCCTGTCCCTCCAGCTGGGCCTTGCCTCCGGGAAGGTCCGGGACGGGATGAACGTGGTGCTGGTCGGGGCTGGGCTGGGCTTCGTGTGGGCCGCGACCACGGTGCGGTGGGGGCCCTATCCCGGCTGACCGGGACGAGGTCGAAACGAGTACGGGGATCCGCGCGGCGCCGTCGGCGCCGCGTCGACATAGCTTGTTCCGAAACGCCGGCCCCGAAGGGCGCCGGTCAAGGAGGCTCATGATGAAACGGACTTTTGTCGCCCTCGCCCTGATCGCGGCGGCGGCGATGGCGTTCGGCCAGGGCACGATCAAGATCGGCGCCACCTGGCCCCTCGCGGACATCACCGGCAAGCAGGGCAGCATGGCCGCCCAGCAGGCGGTGGACGAGATCAACAAGGCCGGCGGCGTCCTGGGGCGCCAGCTGGAGCTGATCGTCATCGACGACGAGCTCAAGGCCGACAAGGGAGCCGCGGCCATCGAGAAGCTGGTCACCGTGGATAACGTGGACCTGATCATCGGCGGCATGTCCTCCGGCGTGGCCCTGGGCCAGGTTCCGGCGATGAAGAAGTACGGTAAGGTCGTGGTCGCCACCGGCGCCGCCTCCTCCACCGTGGAAGCCGCCCTGGGCGCCGACGCGGACTGGTACTTCCACCTCCACCCCTGGGACTACAACCAGGGAGCGTCCTATGCCCAGGGCTGGGACGAGATCCAGAAGAAGTATCCGAACGTGAAGATCAAGAAGATCTTCCTCGCCTACGAGGAGGGAGCCTTCGGCAAGGCGTCCTTCGACCAGACCAAGATCCTCTTCGGCGCCGAAGGCCGGTACCAGATCGACGGCGCCCCCTTCAAGAGCGCGGCCCTGGGCGGCGGGGACTACGGATCGGTCCTGGAAGCGGCCAAGATGTACAAGCCCGACCTCTTCCTGTGGGCCGGGTACGATGCGGATGCCCTGCCGATGTTGGAACAGGCCAAGGCCATGAAGTTCTCCCCCGGCATCTACCTCGGAGCGCCCCCGGGATGGCCCGTCGGATTCGGAACCTCCCGGCTCTCCGAGAACGTCATGCTCTACGGCATGTGGGCCCCCTCGATCAACGAGGTCAGCCCGGTGAGCAAGAAGTTCTACGACGGCTTCGTGGCCAAGTACAAGGCCGAGCCGGCCACCTACTTCGCCCCCCTGTCCTACTCCGCGGTCTACATCGTGGCGGACGCGATCAAGCGCGCCGGGTCCACGGACACCGCCGCCCTGATCAAGGCCCTGAAGGAGACCAAGTATGAGTCCCCCCTGGGACAGACCGTCACCTTCACCCCCGCCAAGATCATCAAGAACCAGGGGATCAAGAACCAGAAGATCCTGCAGTGGCAGCGGGGACGCCAGGAGGTGATCTGGCCCTTCGAGTCCGCCACCGCCAAGCCCGTGTATCCCTTCCCCAAGTGGTGATCCGGGCCCGACCCTGACCGTGCCGCCGGCCCCCGGGCCGGCGGCGTATTTTCTTGAAAAGGGAACCCGATGGCGAACAAACGGAATTGGACGGTCGCGCTGGCCCTGGGGGCGGCGGTGATCGGTATCCTGGTCTGGCGCCCGACCGTGCTCATCTACGGGCTCCAGGCGGCGGGGATCTACGCCTCCATCGCGATCCCCATGGGCCTGATCCTGGGGATCGTGCACATCGTGAACCTGGCCCACGGAGAGTTCATGATGGCGGCCTCCTACCTGACCTACATGGTCTGCAGGGCGACGGGGATGGATCCCTTCCTGGCCCTGGTGCCGGTGGCGGCGGTCACCGCGGCCTTCGGCTTCGGGATCTACAAGCTGACCATCCGGCAGGCCCTCAAGGCCCCGGAGCTCAACCAGCTGATCCTGACCTTCGGCCTGGCCATCCTGCTGACCCAGGCCGCCAACCTGGCCTTCACCTCCCAGACCCGGAAGATCTCTTTCGACTACGTCTCCGCCTCCGTGGACATCGGGGAGCTCTCCTTCGGAATCTACAACTTCGTGTTCGTCGCCATCGCGGTGGCCATGGTCGTGGGCCTCCGGCTCTTCCTGACCCGGACGACCACCGGGAAGGCGGCTCTGGCGGTCGGGCAGAACCCCCGGGGGGCCGCCATCGTGGGCATCGACGTGGACCGGACCTACGCCCTGGTCTTCTCCCTGGCCTCCGCGCTGGTGGGCATGATGGGGGCGGTGTTCATCACCCGGTCCTCGATCTTCCCGGCGGTGGGCAGTCCCTTCACCATGAAGAGCTTCTGCCTGATCGCCATGGCGGGGGTGGGGAACATCCCCGGGATCCTGGCCTCCAGCGTCCTGCTCGGGGTTTCCGAGAACTTCCTCAAGGCTTTCCGCGGGACCCGCGGCTGGGCGGACATCGTCTTCTTCGTCCTGATCATCACGGTGATCCTGGGGCGCTCGATCCGGGGGAAAAAGGCATGAAGAGGAACACCCTGTACCTGGCGGCCGCGGCCGCCGCGGTCCTGGCGGCCGCCCTCCCCGCCTTCCTGGGCGCCTACCCCCTGAACGTGGCCCGGAGCGTCATGACCTATATGGCCCTGGCGGTCTCCTGGGACATGCTCCTCCGGTCCGGGCAGATCTCCTTCGGCATAGCCGGGCTCTTCGGTCTGGGATCCTACGCCTCGGCCCTCCTGGTGCTCCGGGCCGGGATGGACCCGGTCCTGAGCCTGGTCTTCGCGACCCTGCTCACGGGGGCCCTGGCCTACGCGATCGGCTTCGCGGTCCTGCGCCTCCGGGCCATGTACTTCTCCATCACGACCCTGGCCCTGGCGGAGATCTTCCGCATCGTCCTCCATAACCTGCACGACTTCTCCGGCGGGCCCGAGGGTGTCGTCCTGCCAGGCGTGATCTTCGGCGGGGCCGCCCCGGCCCTCTACTGGCTCTGCCTAACCGGGCTGGCTATCACCCTCGGGACCTCCTGGTACTTCGAGCGGAGCAAGCTGCACCTCGCCCTGACCGCCATCCGGAACGACGAGACGAGCGCCCGGGCCAGCGGGGTGGACATCTTCAAGTAC
>ENA-UOWG01001867-UOWG01001867.1-activated-sludge-metagenome-genome-assembly--contig:-NODE-1867-length-19537-cov-5.806642_pt1 | contig 19537 bp, 17 predicted proteins | sample MGYA00238147_ERZ761563 | MGnify/ENA primary metagenome ERZ761563 (study PRJEB28884, sample SAMN05720216) | anaerobic digester metagenome | isolation source: active sludge of municipal... | reverse complement strand
AAAGTGAAGGAAAGACCTCGGATTATTCCGACAGGTACAATATGGGCCAGTTTTATGAAAATGAGAGAAGGTTTCAGAGTCAGATAGATAATGAAGGAAAATGGTATTTCTATAACCAGTCAGCCCTTACCTTCGGAAGAACTGAATTCAGGAGGAGATGGGGAGAAAGGCGACTTGAAGATAACTGGAGAAGATCAAACAGATCGGTAGTTGCTGTAATTGAGCAGGATGCAGAAGGTGAAGGAGAACAGCTGAAGAGTGATACAAGCAGGAAAAAACTTGACAGGAAGAGCCCCGAATTCTACTTATTAAACCTTCCGATGAATGATTCTTTGCTTGCAATTTCAAACGACAAGATTGCAAATGCACTCCTTAATGCCGGCAAGGCATACTCCGAAAGGATCCAGGATCCGGCAAAGGCCACCGAGACATGGGAAGAACTAAGGAAAAGATTCCCAAAAGGTGAACTTGTGCCTGAAGCACTGTTCAACCTGTACAGGGTAAATAAAGACATAAACGGACCAAGATCAGAAACATACAGGCAGGAATTACTTACTGGATTTCCTGAAAGTGAATTTGCACGGATACTATCCGATCCTGCCTATTATGAAAAGAAAATGGCTGATTCCAGAATGGCCGCGAACCTGTATGAAGAAGCATATAATCTCTACCTGTCGGAAAAGTATATTGAATCATTGGCAAAATCTGATGAGGCACTTAAGAGGTTCCCACAGGACAACCTTGTTCCCAAATTCATGCTTCTTAAGGCTTACTGTACCGGAAAACTGACAGACGAAAGGGGATTCAAGGAGGAGCTTGGAAAGGTCATAAAATCATGGCCCAAATCAGAAGAAGGTAAAAAGGCTGCTGAGATCTCCGCCTACCTTAACCAGAAACTTCCTGAACTCAAAGTTGAGGAAGACAGGCAGATAGCACAGGAACTTTACATTGCTGACACAACCAAAAACCATGTTTTTGCACTTGTGATTGCAAATCCTTCATTTAACATCAACCAGGCTACCTTTGATGTCATAAGCTACAATATTGACAACTTCACAAACAAAAATTACAAAACAGAAGGCTCACTTGTTGACAACAGTTTCTACATAATTACTGTCGCAGGATTTACCAGCTACAAGTCAGCTCTTGAATACTACAACAGTTTCCTTGCTGAAAAATACGTAAGAAATCCCTCATCAAGCAAGATGTATTCATTCCTGATTCACAGCGAAAACCTACTTATCCTCAAAACAGATAAGAATCCGGAGAGATACAATATCTTCTTCATTGATAATTACCTGAAATGAGAAAATTCAGAATCCTGTGGACTGATGATGAAGTTGAGGCTCTCCGGTCTCACATATTCTTCCTGGAACAGAAGGGCTATGATATTGACACCTGCTCGAATGGCAATGATACAATAGACCTTGTAAGGCAGAACACCTACGATCTGATCTTTCTCGATGAGCACATGCCCGGGCTGAGCGGCATTGAAACACTCAGGCTTATACGACAGGTCAGAACCGACATTCCTGTTGTGATGATCACAAAAAGTGAAGAAGAGGAGATAATGGAGGCGGCTATCGGCTCCGAAATAGCTGACTACCTCATTAAGCCTGTAAAACCAAACCAGGTGCTGCTCGTGATTAAGAAAATCCTTGAACAGAGAAGGCTCATAACAGAAAAAACAACAACTGATTACCGCCAGGATTTCAGCAGGATCTCGGAGATGATATCCGCAGCATCCACATACAGAGACTGGATTGAATTATACAGAAAAATTGTCTTCTGGGAATCAGAACTTGAAAAATCAGCTGACCAGGGTATGGCTGAAATACTCAGGCTTCAGGAACATGAAGCAAATAACCTGTTCTCGAGGTTTATTTCAGGCAACTACATGAACTGGATAAAGGCAGGAACAGAAGACAAACCTCTGCTCTCACCTTCGCTTTTTGACAATAAGATAAAACCCCTGCTGAGTGAACATACACCTGTCTTTTTTATACTTATAGATAACCTCAGGTTCGACCAGTGGAAAACAATTGCACAGGAACTGACCGGCCTTTACAGGATCATCGAGGAAGACATCTATTTCAGCATACTTCCCACAGCCACCCAGTTTGCGAGGAATGCGATCTTCTCGGGACTGATGCCGGCAGATATTGCCTCGCTTCTTCCACAGTACTGGATTGATGAGGATGAGGATGAGGGAAAAAACACTTATGAGGAAGAGCTTTTCAGAAACCAGCTTGAGAGAAAAAGACTTAAATGCAAATGGTCATATACAAAAATCCTTAACAACCAGGACGGTAAGAAGTCTAATGAGAAGTTGAAGGCGCTTCTCTCAAATGACCTTAATATCATGGTGTTTAACTTTGTTGACATGCTTTCACATGCGAGAACAGAGATTGGTGTCATCCGCGACCTTGCAAAGGAAGAGCCAGCCTACCGGAGCCTTACACGGTCGTGGTTTCTGCATTCATCCCTGTATGAACTCCTGATTGCCCTCTCAAAACACCAGGTAAAAGTGATATTCAGTACAGACCATGGAACAATAAGGGTGCAGAATCCTCTGAAGATTATCGGTGATAAAAAGACCTCGGCTAACCTGCGCTATAAAATGGGTAAGAATCTCGATTATGACCCTCGGCAGGTATTTGAGATAAAAGAACCGGAAAAGGCCAGGTTGCCCAAATCAAATATAAGTTCGAGGTATATCTTTGCAATGAACAAGGACTACCTTGTATACCAGAATAACTTTAATCATTATGCTGCTTATTACAAGGACACTTTCCAGCATGGAGGAATCTCAATGCAGGAGATGATGATTCCTGTCATAAGTCTCGAACCAGTATAGCCATGGAGATAATAATCAAGGATAAAAGACATATTAATGCCGCAGCAAGGGAACTGCTTAAGCATACCGGAGGAAGAAAAATAATAGCATTCTACGGAAGCATGGGAGCAGGCAAGACAACAATCATTAAGGCTGTATGCGAAAATCTGGGAGCAATCGATTATGCCACAAGCCCTACATTCACACTTGTAAATGAATATAAGACTAAAAGCGGGAACTCTCTTTTCCATTTCGACTTTTACAGGATTAAAAAAACAGAAGAGGTTTTTGATTTCGGTATTGAAGAATACTTTACGGGAGAATCATACTGTTTCCTGGAATGGCCTGAACTTATTGAAGATATCCTCCCTGAAGAAACCCTGCGTATCCATATTGAGGTAAAGGATGACGGACAGAGGATCCTGCATATCTCGTAAAATGACTTTAATTGGTCTGACAATAAAAAAATTCTACCTTTGAAGAAATAACCCTCTTCAGATAATGAATGAAAAAAGCAAGAGTGGAAAGATCAGCTTCAGCAACACGGCATTCATGCCAAAGGAGGAGCAGCTTGAAACAGCTATAAGAAACAGGCATATCACAATAGGTGTGCCTGCCGATTCAAGGGATGATGAAAAAAGGGTTGCTCTTACACCCGAAGCTGTAAATCTGCTCGTTGAAAAGGATAATGAAGTTATTGTTCAGAAGGGCGCGGGCCTCGGCGCAAATTACTCCGATAAAGACTACAGTGAAAATGGCGCAATATTAACTGACTCCATTTCAAAAGTTTACAGCGCAGATGTTGTAATTAAAGTAGCCCCTTTCTCCCCGAAAGAGGCTGACTACCTTAAAGGCAACCAGGTTATCCTGTCATATCTCAATGTTCTTAAACTCAATGAGGAAATCCTCGGAAAGCTTATCAGGAAGAAAGTAACTGCAATTGCTTTTGAGAAAATACGCGACAACAGCGGGGTGATGCCTGTTATAGAAACAATGAGCGAAATCTGCGGAGTTACATCTGTGCTTGTTGCATCGGAATATCTGAGCGTAATGAACGGAGGCAAAGGAGTTATGCTTGGAGGAATCACAGGCGTCACTCCTACTGAAGTGATCATCCTGGGAGCAAATACCGCCGGTGAATATGCTGCAAGGGCTGCTCTTGGACTTGGTTCGACTGTAAAGATCTTCGATGAATCAATAGACAGGTTGAGAAAATTTCAGAACCTTCTCGGACAAAGACTCCAGACATCAGTTTTCCATCCACAGGTGCTGAAAAAGGCTCTCAAATCGGCAGATGTTCTCATCGGTGCAATAGAGCTTGAAGATCTCCGCCCCTGGTATTATGTAACTGAGGAAATGGTCAGAGGAATGAAAAAGGGCGCTGTAATAATTGACCTCAGCATCGACCGCGGAGGATGTATCGAAACTACAGAATGCCGCGCACTTCAGGATCCGGTTTATGAGAAGTTCGGAGTAATCCATTTCTCGGCATGGAATTTACCCTCGCGTGTTGCAAGAACGGCGTCAATTGCTCTCAGTAACATCTTTGCACCTCTCCTGCAAAACATGGCTGACTCGGGAGGAATAACACAGCTGCTGAAAAACAACCGGGGCGTAAGAAACGGAGCCTACCTCTATAACGGTATGCTCACAAACGAGACGCTGGGACAGAAGTTTGGAATAATTTCAAAAGACCTCGACCTGCTGATCTCTGCCTTCTGAGAAGGTCAGAAAAGCAATATGCTGCCTGAATCTGAAGTCCTGATCTCTGCCTTTCTGCCGAAATAGAAAGCCCTGTTGTCAGAAATATGACCTGCCGGAAAATCAAACAAAACCGGATAATCGTACTCATCAACAACTGACATTACAGTCTCCTCAATGCTCATTCCCCAGGGGATCTTTGTCTCATTCATATCCCTCATCCCTCCTATCAGCAGGGCCGACAGCCCTTCAAGCTTACCGGCAAGCTTCAGCGACATGAGCATCCTGTCGATATGATAATAATATTCACCCACATCCTCAAGAAACAATATCCTGTTCCTTGTTTCAGCTTCAGCTTTTGTTCCAACAAGACTGTAAACGAGTGAAAGATTGCCTCCTGTCATTTCTCCTTCAATCCTTCCGGGCCTCAGACACCTGCCTTTCCATTCAATCTGCAGGGACTGGCCAAATAAAGCCTGCCTGAGAGTCTGAAAAGTATCCCTGGTTTTTGATAAGTTATTGAAATTAAGAGGCATGTCGGCATGGATTGAAATAATACCGCATACTTCGCTGAGCCAGTTGTGAAGAACAGTTATATCACTGAATCCTGCATACCATTTAGGATTTTCCTTCAGGGCTGAAAAATCAATTCTGTCAATTATTCTCAGCATACCGTATCCTCCGCGTGAGCATATTACAGCTTTAACAGATGGATCATCAGTCATCTCCTGCATATCCGCCAGTCTTTCAGCATCAGTCCCGGCGAAGGGCCCGTGAGTTTTTGCAGCATTCTTCCCGACTTTTACCCTCAGACCCCAGCTCTCAAGATAAGGAACTGCTTCATCAAGCTTTACAGGATCAATGCACCATGACGGCGATACAAGGCCTACTGTATCCCCCGGTTTAAGGTAAGCCGGCTGTCTTTTCAACTCTGACATATTAATAATTTTGCAAAATAAAAGTATTGCATTTATCCTTAAGTTCAATGGAAAATTTTTGCAATTAGCCGGTTTACTCCCTCATCAATTATTATATTTGCGCTCCATAACACTTGATATTCAGCAAAAGAAGATGAAAAACTACAAAAGACACCTTATCACCTCTGCACTGCCTTATGCAAACGGACCGATACATATCGGGCATCTTGCAGGTGTATACGTTCCGTCGGATATCTATGCAAGGTATCTGAGGATGAAAGGTGCTGATGTGATCTGGGTATGCGGTTCCGATGAACATGGAGTGCCTATTACACTGAAAGCCAGGAAGGAAGGAATCACTCCCCAGGCAGTAGTTGACAGGTATCATGAGCTTAATAAGAAAGCCTTTGAAGATTTCGGAATTTCCTTTGATATCTATTCCCGCACTTCAAATAAGGTTCATTATGAAACTGCCTCAGAGTTCTTCAGAACACTTTACGATAAAGGTGAATTCATTGAAAAGTCCTCTGAGCAGTATTACGATGAGGAAGCCTGCTGTTTCCTTGCTGACAGGTATATCATGGGAACCTGCCCTCACTGCCATAATGAGAATGCCTATGGCGACCAGTGCGAGAAATGCGGAACTTCACTCAGCCCGAGCGACCTCATAAATCCTCACTCCACAGTATCAGGGAGCAAGCCTGTTCTCAGGGAAACACTTCACTGGTACCTCCCGCTTGACAAGTATGAGCCCTGGCTCAGAAAATGGATACTTGAGGAACATACTGAATGGAAAAGCAACGTTTACGGCCAGTGCAAGTCCTGGATAGATCAGGGACTGCAGCCAAGAGCTGTGAGCCGCGATCTCGACTGGGGAGTGCCGGTACCCGTTGAAGGGGCAAAGGGTAAGGTTCTGTACGTGTGGTTTGATGCTCCTATTGGATACATATCAGCAACAAAAGAACTAACACCCGACTGGGAGAAATACTGGAAAGATCCTGATACAAGGATGATCCATTTCATAGGAAAGGATAATATTGTGTTTCACTGCATAATCTTTCCTGCAATGCTCAGGGCTGAAGGCACTTATATCCTACCTGACAACGTCCCGGCAAATGAATTCCTCAACCTCGAAAGCGACAAGATATCAACTTCAAGGAACTGGGCTGTATGGCTCCATGAATACCTTGAAGATTTCCCGGGCAAGCAGGATGTTCTCCGCTATTCTCTTTGCGCAAGTGCACCTGAAACGAAGGATAATGATTTCACATGGAAGGAGTTCCAGGCTCGCAATAACAATGAACTTGTAGCAATTCTCGGAAATTTTGTGAACCGTACACTTGTACTCACAAATAATTACTATGAAGGCAGTGTGCCTGTTCCCGGTGAGACTGATCAGAATGACCTTGCAACACTTAAAGAAATAAGCCGGCTCAAGGAAAGTGTAGAATCAAACCTCGAGGCATTCCGCTTCAGGGAGGCCCTGAAAGAGGCTATGAACCTGGCCCGCCTTGGCAATAAATACCTTGCCGATGCCGAACCCTGGAAAGTTGTCAAAACTGATCCTGAAAGGGTGAAAACAATTATGAACATCTCTCTGCAGATCACTGCAAACCTTACAATAGTATTGGAACCTTTCCTGCCCTTCTCAATGAAGAAGCTCAGGGGATGGCTGAACCTTCAGGATATGAACTGGAATGATGGCGGAAATACAAACCTACTCAAACCCGGACATAAAATTAACAAACCTGAACTGCTGTTTGACAAAATAGAAGATGAGGCGATAGCAAAACAGGTTGAGAAGCTTAACTCAACCAAAAAGGCAAATGAGGCTGCTTCAGTTAAGGTTGCCCCTGCCAAACAGGCTGTCACCTTCGATGATTTTTCAAAGCTCGACATCAGAACGGCTACTATACTTGAAGCTGAAAAAGTGCCCAAAACCGCAAAACTTCTCCGGCTTAAGATCGATACCGGGCTTGACGTCAGAACAATTGTGTCGGGTATTGCCGAATACTATGATCCTGAGAAGATTATAGGCAGACAGATATCGATAATAGCCAATCTTGAGCCAAGAAAAATAAAGGGAATAGAGTCACAGGGAATGATACTCATGGCTGAGGATAAGGACGGGAAACTTGTGATGGTCACTCCTTCTGAAAAGGTAAGCAACGGAAGTACAATAAAATAACCCGGTAATCATTCACCGGGTTTATACTTATAATCAGAGTAAAAGTTATTGTTAATAAATTAACGCTATTTTTTCCTGAGAATCCAGGCTGCCGGAAAACCCGACAATAATTCTTCTCTCTTCTTTTCTGCAGTGGCCAGATCATCGCAGACAAGGGCGCTTACCCTGTAAAATCCGTTCCCTGCGGTTATAATCTCTGCCTCGAAACCTTCACCGGCAAGGATGGCAACCTGCTTCCGTGCATTTTCTTCTGACCTGAAACTGCCGGTTATAAGCTGATACTTATTCCCTGAAGGTACTGATACCGGCGCTGAAACAGTTTCCTGAACAGGCTTCTCTTCCTCAACAGGCAGACTCGAAATACCGGTTTCAGGTTTTTTTGAACTTTCATCAACTGCAAGCTTATTGTGTTCAAACTCAGCGGTAACAAGAGGATTCATAGTTGAAACCTCCATCCTGGGTTTGAAAATGTCAGTTTTTAAAGGAACTGCAACAATAGCTGAAAGCAGCGGGATTATTATAGCAGCTCTCCAGAGGATTTTCCTCAAAGGCAGTTGTTTTACAGGTCCTTTTCCTGTGTGCTTAATAATCTGCTTTCGTACATCATAGCCTTCAATAGGCATGCAATGGAAAGGTTCAAGACCATAAGAATCAAGGTGATAATTTGCTGCACGGTCAGGCTCAAACTGAATACTTCCTTCCTGATTGTTATGAAAGGTACCTATATTATCAAAAACTACCTTTTCTCCGTTATCAAGCTTCTTCTTTATATCAGCTGTGAATTTCTCGATATGAGCCCTGGCATCGCCATAATTAACCGAAAGGGAAGCAGAAATTTTTCCTGCAAGCAGGCCGTCATTATGATTAAGGTTCCTGTTGAATGAAATCATCTTGACAGGCGGATAAAAGGTTCCGCTTGCCTTGTCAATATGTGCAGGAGAATAATTGCCGATGAAGCCCCCGAATCCCGGAACTATCACACAATCATGACTGAACATCAATTCCCTTACAAATGCTGTAATATCCACTTCTTACTAATATTGGTATTACAAATATACAACTTTTTTAAGCTTTATAATTAAAAATTTAACATGACTGAGCGGTTCTGTTAATACCTTCAAAAGTATTATCTTCGCATTTCTTCAGCTATTAGCAAGTTATGAGAGATATTCAGATGGTTGACCTGAGGGCCCAGTATGAAAAGCTGAAACCCGGAATTGACGAGGCAATAAGCTCAGTTCTTAATTCAACCGCTTTTATTAAAGGGCCTGATGTAAAGAAGTTTGAGGAGGAATTGCAGGATTTCATGGGTGTAAGACACGTGATTTCATGTGCAAACGGCACTGATGCCCTTCAGCTTGCACTTATGGTTTCAGGACTAAAGCCGGGAGATGAAGTCATAACAACAAATTTCACTTTCATTGCCACTGTTGAAGTTGTGGCTCTCCTTGGTCTTAAACTCCGGCTTGTTGAGCCTGATCCTGACACTTTCAATATTTCTCCCGAAGCGATAAAGAAAGCAATCACTCCCGCTACAAAAGTAATCGTTCCCGTGCATCTCTTCGGACAATGTGCTGACATGGAGTCAATTATGAAGACAGCCCGCGAACACGGGCTCTTTGTAATCGAGGATGCTGCACAGGCTACAGGAGCCGACTACGTTTTCAGCGACGGTTCACGGAAAAAGGCCGGAACAATAGGTCACATAGGAACAACATCATTTTTCCCTTCAAAAAACCTCGGTTGCTACGGCGACGGAGGAGCTCTTTATACTAATGATGATGAGCTTGCTGCAAAACTAAGAAGCATTGCAAACCATGGCATGAAGGTAAGATACCATTATAATGATATAGGTATCAATTCAAGGCTCGACACAATACAGGCTGCAATTCTAAGGGTGAAACTCAGGTACCTGGCACAGTTCAATGAAGCAAGGGCCCATGTTGCCGACTTTTATGACGAGGCCTTGGCAGGCGTCCTGGCCCTGGAAACACCTTGCAGGGCTCCCTTTTCAAAGCACATCTTTCACCAGTATACAATAAAGGTAAAGAATGGCAGAAGGGACGAGCTGAAAAAGTATCTTGAATCGGTTGGTGTACCTTCAATGGTATACTATCCCGGTCCTCTTCATAAGCAGGAAGCCTACAAATTTCTGGGCTATTGTGAAAATGATTTCCCTGTTACAGATTCTCTCTGCAAACAGGTTCTTTCACTGCCCATGCACCCTGATATGGAACAGGACCAGCTTGACCATATAACATCTTCAATAATCAACTTTTTCGAAAAACAGAACTGATATCAATGGAATATTTTGCACACGAAACGGCTGTAGTTGACGAAGGCTGCAAAATCGGCAAAGGCACTAAAATATGGCACTTCAGTCATATTATGAAAGATTCAGAAATAGGAGAAAACTGCAATATAGGGCAGAATGTGGTAATCTCCCCCGGTGTAAAACTGGGCAGAAACGTAAAAGTTCAGAATAACGTATCGATATATACAGGGGTTATCTGCGAAGATGATGTTTTCCTGGGGCCGTCAATGGTATTCACGAATATTATTAATCCACGTTCAGCTGTAATCAGGAGAGACCAGTATTCGACAACAATTGTGGAAAAAGGCGCATCAATAGGCGCAAATGCAACAATTGTCTGCGGCAACAAAATCGGAGCATTTTCATTTATCGGAGCCGGAGCTGTTGTCACAAAAGAAGTAAAGCCTTATGCCCTTGTAATAGGAAATCCTGCCCGGCAGACAGGATGGATGAGTGAATACGGACATAAGCTTGCATTTGACAAATCAGGTTTCGCAGTATGTCCTGAAAGCGGAGACAGATACAGGCTTGAAGAAGGAAGAGTATTGAAAATTAATAAGTAATTTTACATCCCTGTTTTGAATATAAATCCGGATGAGCAACAATCCTAAAAATTTCGGCATCATTGGTGTTGCAGGCTATATAGCCATAAGACACCTCCATGCAATTAAGGAAACAGGAAATAACCTTCTTGCCAGTCTTGACAAATTTGACAGCGTCGGAAGAATAGACAGCTATTTTCCTGAAAGTGACTTCTTTGTTGAATTTGAAAGATTCGACAGGCATTTTGACAAGCTGAAAAGAACAGGCACTAAGATAGATTATGTAAGTATCTGCTCACCCAATTACCTTCATGATTCACATATCCGCTTTGCGCTGAGGCACCATGCCGACGCAATATGCGAGAAACCGATAGTGCTCAATCCATGGAACATTGATGCCCTCCAGGAAATTGAAAAGGAAACAGGCAACAAGATTTACACAGTACTTCAGCTTAGACTTCATCCAAGAATAATTGAGCTTAGAAACAGGATTTTAAACGGACCTGCAGATAAAAAACATGACATTGACCTTACATATATAACAAGCCGCGGAAACTGGTATTATATATCCTGGAAAGGAGATGTACAGAAATCGGGAGGCGTTGCAACAAACATCGGAATACATTTCTTCGATATGCTTTCATGGATTTTCGGTGATATCCGGAACAGTGTTGTTCATCTTTCAGAAAGAAATAAAGCAGCCGGTTATCTGGAGCTTAAAAATGCGAGGGTCAGATGGCTCCTAAGCCTCGATTACAATGATATCCCCGATGAAGTTAAAAAATCAGGCAAAAGAACTTACAGATCCATAACTGTTGACGGGGAAGATATTGAGTTCAGTGATGGTTTTACAGAACTTCATACAGATACATACAGGGAAATACTTGCCGGAAGAGGTTTTGGAATAGAAGAAGCCCGGCAATCAGTCAATACTGTTTACAATATCAGAAATGCTAAACCAGCTGAGTTAAAAGGAGAATATCATCCATTGTTAAAATCGCTTATATGATCTACGAAAAGCTCTTAAAAAAGGAAACCTGTTTATCAGTCATCGGACTGGGTTATGTCGGTCTGCCGATAGCCCTTGAATTTGCAAGAAAAATTAAAGTTGTTGGCTTTGACATTAAGCCAGACAGGGTTGAGCTTATGCGCAAAGGTATTGACCCTAGCAACGAACTGAGCGCTGAAGCATTCAACAACACTGACATTCTCCTGACAAGCAATCCTGACGACCTGAAAAAAGCTTCATTTCATATAATTGCCGTACCAACACCCACTACAAAAACCAACCTCCCCGATCTTACACCTGTGCTGAAAGCATCAGAAACAGTTGGCAGAATACTTAAAAAGGGCGATTATGTTGTATATGAATCCACTGTGTACCCGGGTTGTACAGAAGAAGATTGCGTCCCTGTTCTGGAAAGGTACTCTGGCCTTAAATACATTGAAGACTTCAAGGTAGGCTTCTCTCCCGAAAGAATAAATCCCGGTGATCATAATCATACTCTTACGAAAATTACAAAGGTCACAAGCGGCTGCGATAAGGAATCAGCCGAAGATATTGCAAGGGTTTATGAACTCATTATTACAGCCGGGGTGCACAGGGCAAGCTCTATAAAGGTTGCAGAGGCTGCGAAGATCATTGAAAACACCCAGCGCGATATAAACATCGCCTTTATGAACGAGCTTTCAATTATCTTCAACCGCATGGGAATCAATACTTTTGAGGTTCTGGAGGCTGCCGGCACAAAGTGGAACTTCCTGAAGTTTTACCCGGGCCTTGTGGGTGGTCATTGCATTGGTGTGGATCCTTATTACCTTTCTTATAAAGCCAAGGCTCTCGGTTATCATCCTCAGATGATAGATTCAGGCAGGTTCATTAATGACAGCATGGGCCGCTACATAGGCAAACAGACTGTAAAAAAGATGATCCATGTCGGCAAGAACCTGAAAGATTCACGTGTACTTATAATGGGTATGACATTCAAGGAAAATGTAACCGATATTAGGAATTCCAAGGTTGCAGATGTCCTGAGCGAACTTGATGAATTCGGTGTAAAAGTAGATGTTATCGATCCGGGAGCATCAAAACATGAGGTAAAGGAAGAATACGGAATAGAACTGAAGGACAAACCTGAAGGAAAATATGATGCAATTATCCTTGCAGTGAGCCATAATGAATATATGAATCTCGAAGAATCGTTCTTCTCCGGGCTGCTCAGCAAAGACGGAATAGTTGTGGATGTAAAGGGTTTGCTCAGGGGAAAAATTAATAATCACATATACTGGAGTCTCTGAAAATGAAAAAGAAGGTCCTTGTTACAGGCGGAACAGGTTATATCGGTTCACACACAGCTGTAGAACTGATAAATGAGGGTTATGATGTTGTTATAATTGACAACCTTTACAACTCAGAAGAGAAAGTACTCGACGGAATTGAGAAAATCACCGGTGTCAGGCCTGTCCTGGAGGTCTTTGATCTGTGCGATCATGAAATGTTAGGCTCTTTCTTCAGTAAGAACAGTGATATAGCTGCAGTAATACATTTTGCAGCATACAAGGCTGTAGGTGAATCTGTAAGGAAACCTCTTGAGTATTACAGGAACAATCTTGTTTCCCTGATTAATATCCTCGAGTCGATGAAGAAGCATAAAGTTCCAAACTTTGTCTTCTCATCCTCCTGCACTGTATACGGACAGCCTGAGAAACTTCCTGTTACAGAGAGCGCTCCGCTTCAGCCTGCTGTTTCTCCTTACGGAAACACGAAGCAGGTAGGCGAAGAGATAATAAGGGATACTGTTGATGCAGACAATATGATAAAGGCAATTGCATTAAGGTACTTTAATCCGATAGGTGCACACCCCTCTGCAATAATCGGCGAACTTCCCCACGGAGTTCCCGAAAACCTTGTGCCTTACATTACACAGACAGCAATTGGAATAAGAGAGGAACTGAAGGTATTTGGTAATGACTATGATACCCCTGACGGATACTGCATCAGGGATTACCTGCATGTTGTTGATCTTGCAAAAGCGCATGTTGTGGCAGTGAACAGGCTTATCGGAGGTAAAAACAAAGCCGGGTTTGAAGTATTTAACCTCGGTACAGGCAAGGGAGTTTCAGTAATGGAAGCTATCAGTTCCTTTGAAAAAGTATCAGGGATCAGCCTTAAGTACAAAGTTGTTGAAAGAAGACCGGGAGATATTGAAAAGATCTGGGCCGATCCGTCATTCGCCAACACTGAGCTTGGATGGAAAACTCAAAGTTCACTTGATGTTGCGATGAAAACTGCCTGGGACTGGGAAAAACAAATCAGAAAAAAGAGTTAACAAATGAGCAGGACTATTCTTATTACCGGTGGAGCGGGCTTCATAGGTTCGCATGTTGTAAGGAGATTTGTAACAAAATATCCTGATTATCTGATTGTAAATGCCGATAAGCTTACATACGCGGGAAATCTTGAAAATATAACTGACATAGAGCAGAATAAGAATTACCGCTTTGAAAGAACAGATATTGTAAATAAACAGGATGTTATAAACCTGTTCGGGAAATACTCCTTCGACGGAGTGATTCATCTGGCAGCTGAATCGCATGTTGACAGATCAATAACCGGTCCTGACGAATTTGTTTTTACAAATATTGTTGGCACTCTTAACCTGCTCAATGCAGCAAGGAACAGCTGGAAAGACAACTACAGCGGAAAGCTGTTCTATCATATTTCAACCGATGAGGTTTACGGATCACTTGGCAGCGAAGGCTATTTCACTGAGGAAACTGCCTATGATCCAAGAAGCCCGTATTCAGCATCAAAAGCAAGTTCCGATCACATGGTCAGGGCCTTTCACCATACTTTCGGGCTTCCTGTTGTAATATCAAACTGCTCGAATAACTACGGGCCTAACCAGTTCCCTGAAAAACTTATCCCGCTTATAATAAATAACATCAAGAACAATAAGCCGCTTCCGGTTTACGGAAAGGGAGAGAATATACGCGACTGGCTTTATGTTGAAGATCATGCTTCTGCAATAGACCTTATCTTCCACAGGGGAAGGCATGGAGATACCTATAATATTGGTGGCAATAACGAATGGAAGAATATTGACCTCATCCTCCTGCTTTGCAGTATTATGGACAGGAAGCTTAAGCGACCTGCAGGATCTTCCGAAAAGCTTATAACCTACGTAAAGGACCGCCCCGGCCATGATATGCGCTATGCCATCGATTCTTCAAAGCTTCAGAATGAGCTGGGCTGGTCACCGATACCCGATTTTTCAGCCGGTCTGGAGAAAACTGTTGACTGGTACCTCGCGAATACACGGTGGCTTGAGAGAATCATCTCAGGCGAGTATGAAAAATACTATGAAATGATGTATTCAGGCAGATAGGCTCTGAAATCAGTATTTCGTAATTGTCAGTTCAAGCCTTACAGGGCTCTTGCTGCCATTGCCTTTTAAAATTGCATTCTTCACATCAACCGGACTCTGGAATATTTCAAGCTCGGGCTTTAAAATATTTTCTGTATCAGTCAGATAGTCCTGAATGAAATTGGAAATATTGAATTTATACTGGTTGCTTGCGGTATCAAGGGTCCCGCCAAAGTATTCATGATAATCATCAACATAAAAGTCAGGAATGAGCTCTTTCTCACCCGATTTGTTTGTAAATCTCAGGTAAAGCTGCTCAGGTACAGTAGCTTCAGTATACAGGTTATCATCGTAATGTACAGGTACATACAATCTGGCCTTGTTGATTGCCTCTTTTGTACCGGCTGTGCTCTTTTTTAAATCTGCTAGGCCAGGAATCACCAATGTCGTATACACGCCGTTTATCCCCTGAAGATATGACAGGGAATCAGTTACAGGCTGGTTTATCAATCCTGATATGCCTTTAACCGGATCAGCTGTGCTGAAATCATACTTTTGCCTGACAAAACTGGCATTGGTTTTTACCGGGTCGAGAAGAAACCTGAAATAATAAGGAGTATTTGTTTCCCGGTCATGCATATAAAGGATGATATAATCGGAATAATCTCCTAATGAATTATAAGAATTGACATTGAGCCCGAGCAGAAGCGGATCATTGTCATTTGCAGATGGTATCTGAAGGTAAACACCTTTGAAAAAATTTCTGAAATCTTCAGCAGGAGTGCTGTACATCAGTTTTTCCTGGTCTCTTATAAGATATTCTCCGAAAAAAGTCGGAACAGGTATTGAAATATTATTAATTGTATCAGTCCTTAGTTTTGGGATAGTAACAGAAACACCGAAACCTGTTGTGTCTACTGAAGAATCGGAATAATATGTAGAATCGTTATAGAGCATTGTTGCGACCTCTGTAATCCTAAGCTGTTTCTGATTATCGTTTGAGCCGTTCACAGATACTATTCGCAGGAACAGTTTAACCGAATCGACGTCATAGGATCCGTCGGCCCACTCCTCTTCCATTCTGAGCTGGGAAATGAATTCGCTTTTCATTGATCCGAAATAAGGATCATAATAATTACCAATATAAGGTGCAGTCTGAGCTTCAGTGGTCATGGGATAATCAAACCGTGTATAAGAACTTATACGAAAGGTGTCGGTTGAAATAAGCGATACATAGTCAGTACCCGGAAGAATGTTCTTACCAATAAATGTTGGATCCTCCTCGCATGATTCCAATACAGCAACCCCGCCTAGTAATATTGCGGAAATAATGATCTTGAATTTTGTTATGGCTGAAATAAACCCTGGAAGGTGTGTGTATCTCTTAAAGTATCTTGTCATAAAAATCATTGTAGGCATCAATATATGTCGATTCATCATTGAAAGGAAGAACAGGCTTGTTAACAGTCTTCAGATGTTTTGCAAGTTCTTCATTTATATCCTCGCTCCCGACAATTATCCCGTCGGAATATTTTATTGCCAGTTTTGATACATTTACAAAATCCGGCTTTTTAACCATTTTCAGATTTTCACCATCTATTCCGTCAAACCGCAGTTTATCTGCGAATGTAGATCTAAACGGCGTTTTGAAATCATTATTATAAATGGAATAGATTATTTTATAATTGTGGAAAAGAGGATCGTCATGATACACGCTGCGCAGATAAACAGGAACAAGGGCAGTCATCCAGCCGTGACAATGAACAATATCAGGCGCCCATCTGAGCTTTTTAACAGTCTCAATCACCCCGCGGGCAAAAAACAGGGCCCTTTCATCATTGTCTTCAAATTCCTTTCCAGAGGAATCAGTTACGATATGCTTGCGCTGGAAATAATCATCATTGTCAATGAAATATACCTGCATCCTGGCTGACTGAATAGATGCAACCTTGATTATCAGCGGATGATCCGTGTCGTCAATTATAAGATTCATACCCGAGAGACGGATTACTTCATGAAGCTGATTTCTTCTCTCATTAATGCAGCCATAGCGCGGCATGAATGTCCGGATCTCTTTCCCTCTTTCCTGAATCCCCTGCGGAAGATACCTCCCTATCTTTGACAGCTTGGTCTCACCTAGGTATGGAGTTATTTCCTGTGAAATGAATAATACCTTCCTGCTTTCCATTTAACTCACTGGATTAGCCAGTATAATTTAAGCTGCAAAGATAATAATAAAAAACGATATTATATCAAAGTAAAAATTTCATAATACTATCACTTCTAAGTTTATAAGTTTAAGAAATAGCTTGTTAAGGAATTTTCTTATAGGTTTGTGGAAAAATTAAACACAATGAGAATAATAAGCACAATAAGTGAACTTCAGCAAACATTATACACTCTTAAACTGGCTCCGGTTGGCTTCGTCCCTACTATGGGAGCCCTGCATGAAGGCCATATTTCCCTTGTCAGGCGGGCTGTGCCCGATTGCCCGGTTGTTGTTGTAAGCATCTTCGTAAATCCTACACAGTTCAACGACAAGAATGACCTAAAAAACTACCCCAGGACACTTGAAAGCGATCTTGAAATGCTCGGAAAAATACTGAGAAAGGATGATATTGTATTTACCCCGGCTGTGGAAGAAATGTACCCTGAAAAAGATAAAAGAGTTTTCAGCTTCGGAAACCTCGATAATGTAATGGAAGCCCTGCACCGCCCCGGACATTTCAACGGCGTAGCACAGGTAGTCAGCAGGCTCTTTGCTGCAGTGAAACCCGATATTGCAATATTTGGCCAGAAGGACTTCCAGCAACTTGCTGTTATTAAAGAACTTGTACGCCAAACTAAGGATAAGGTCATGATAATCGGGAGCCCAATTATCCGCGAAAAAGACGGCCTGGCAATGAGCAGCAGGAATACTCTTCTCCTGCCCGGGATAAGAAAGAATGCAGGCATAATATTCAGCACGCTGACAAAAGCTACTGAAATGATGAAGACAAGGGATATTCCAGAAATAAAAGACTTCGTGAACAGCACAATCAATGAGGTTGAAGGATTCTCTGTCATCTACTTTGAAATTGTCGACGATGTACAGCTTTTTCCTGTCAGCCTGAAAAAGGAAATGTCGCCTGAAAAGAAATATTTCGGATGTATTGCCGTTAAAGCAGGAAATATACGACTGATCGATAATGTCGAATTTGGTTGTTATCAATAAAAAGGTTGATTAACTTTGCAGTTTGTAATTTCTTGTTGCAACAACAGCACTATGTTTATTGAAGTTTTAAAATCAAAGATTCATAAAGCCACCATTACTGGAGCAAATCTGCACTATGTAGGCAGCATATCAATTGACGAGGATCTGATGGATGCAGCAGATCTTATTGAAAATGAAAAGGTGCACGTACTGAACCTGAATAATGGTGAAAGGCTTGAGACCTACGTAATAAAAGGGGAAAGAGGTTCAGGGGAAATATGCCTAAATGGAGCAGCTGCCCGTAAAGTTATAGCCGGAGATATTATAATTATTATGTCCTTTGCAATGATGGATCAGAAAGAAGCCCGTGTCTTCAAGCCAAGAATAATCTTCCCCGATACTAACACAAATAAACTTATCTGAACTTGAAAAAGGGCATCCTCCAAAGTCTTAAATTCATTGCTTTTCTTATCGTGGGAGCCGGACTGATGTGGCTGGCATTCCGTTCAGTTGATTTCAGCAAACTTGCTGCAGAACTGAGGGAAGCTGACTTATCATGGTTGCTGTTGTCCGTATTCTTCGGTCTGCTTGCTTATCTGAGCAGGGCACGCCGCTGGGCTATCCTCGTTTATCCGCTGGGTTACAGGCCTTCTTTCATGAATTCCTTTTATGCCCTGATGACCGGATATCTTGCAAACCTGGCACTTCCAAGAATAGGTGAAATAACAAGATGCGTTGCACTGGGCAAAAAGGAAAAAATTCCGGTTGACCAGCTAATAGGGACTGTTGTAATTGAAAGGACAGTTGACTTCCTCTCTCTTCTCTTAATTACAATTGCACTTATAATAACAAGCACCGACGATATTGGCATCTTCATGAAGGAAAGCATACTGGAACCGATTGAACAGAGTGTTGTTTCGGTATTCGGAACAACATGGGTATTATGGATTGCCCTCTTCGTTCTGGGTTCTGTTTCCCTCGGACTTATGATCGGCTATCGTCACAGCCTGAGAAAAATAAGGTTCTTTGCAAAGATGTTCGATATTGCCAAAGGCATTGTAAACGGACTGAAAACAATTACAAACCTTCAGAATAAGTGGGAATTTATTTTCCATACAATATTCATCTGGGTAAATTATGCACTCATGACCTGGGTCGTTGTATTCTCCCTTGAGGTCACTTCGCATATTACCTTTGCTGACAGCATTTTCCTGCTTGTAATCGGAGGCCTGGCAATGTCAGCGCCTGTACAGAGTGGACTGGGAGCTTTCCATTATATAATTTCACGCGGTCTGCTTATCGTTGAAGGAATACCTCTTGAAGACGGACTCGTCTATGCCCTTCTCACACATGAATCACAGCTTATATTCGTGGTTCTCATTGGAGCTGTTTCATTTTTCATGATTTTCAGAAAAGGGAAGGGTGAGGAATCCACTGAGAATAATTCATAATCAGCATGGCAAAGAACAAGACTGTTTT
>ENA-UOWG01001863-UOWG01001863.1-activated-sludge-metagenome-genome-assembly--contig:-NODE-1863-length-19543-cov-4.636597_pt1 | contig 19543 bp, 16 predicted proteins | sample MGYA00238147_ERZ761563 | MGnify/ENA primary metagenome ERZ761563 (study PRJEB28884, sample SAMN05720216) | anaerobic digester metagenome | isolation source: active sludge of municipal... | reverse complement strand
AAGAGCATTCTTTCGACACCGAGAGCGAATCCGGCAGCGCTTAAATCCGGACCTCCAAGCTGACTGATTAAATTATCATAACGTCCGCCAGCGCCTAAAGCGTCCTGACTGCCAAGTGACGCATGGGTGATCTCAAATACCGTACGGGTGTAATAATCTAGTCCTCTGACTAAAAATGAAGAAATCTTAAAATTAATCTTCAGATTTTTTAAGGCTTCTTGGACAACGGCAAAATGCTCTTGGCAATCTGAGCAGATATGGTTTTCTTTAAGGGATATCTTTTTTAATTCTTCTTTGCAGGCCTCGTTTTTGCAATCAAGTATCCTAAAGACATTACGATCAAAGCGTTCTTGGCAGAGATTGCAGAAATTTTTGATTCTATTCTTCAAGGTTGACCTTAGCAGCTTAGACCAGTTTTCCTTATCTTTGGCGCAGCCAAGATTGTTTATGTTAAGGGTATATCCCTCTATTCCAAAAGCTTCAATGAGCCTTACCGATAAAAAGATCAATTCTGCATCCAGATATGGATTCAAAGAGCCTATTGCCTCAGCTCCTATATGGTGAAATTGCCTTAATCTTCCTTTTTGAGGCCGTTCGCCTCTAAACATCGGACCGATATAATAGTATTTGCTAAAACCGTCTTTCAGATGCAGTCCGTGTTCGATGTACGCGCGTACAATGGAAGCTGTAGCTTCCGGCCTTAAGGCGAATTCATCTTCGCCATCGCTTTTTAGGCTCAATAATTGTTTCTGGACAATATCAGTGGTTTGGCCTAATGTCCGCTGAAACAATTTGACATCTTCAAAAATGGGGGTTCTGAGTTCATGATAATTGAAAGCATCAAATATCTGACGCGAGGTTTTTTCAAGTTCCTGATAAACCCTAGCTTCTTGGGGAAGTATGTCTTTTGTCCCTCTGGGTGCGGATAATTTCATATAATTATGATTTTAATCTTAAGGGCGGAGAATTATCCTCCGCCCTTGCATTATATTAAATTAGGCCAACTCCTTGTAACTTTAAATCTGAAAAAGAGATAGGTTATCCTATTTAATTTTCTTTTTCATCTCGAGCCCAGGCTTGAAAACGACAACTTTTCGAGGAGGCACTGGGACAACATCGCCTGTGCGGGGGTTTCTCCCGGTCCTGGCGCGTCTTTCTTTTATTTTAAAGACGCCGAAGTTACGTAATTCCACCTTGTTAAATTGCACCAGGCTGTCAACTATGGCATCAAATGTTTTCTGGACGACCTTCTTTACATCTATCTGCTTTATGCCAGTGTCATCCGAAATTTTGAGCACAATATCTTTTTTTGTCATTAAAACCTCCTTGATTATAAGTAGAATAACAGCAAAAACTTACAATGTCAAGGAAAACTTTTCTTTGCCCAGAATATCAGCTAAATCATTGATTAAAGTTTCATTAGGCTCAACAAAAAACTCATCTCCTACAAGTATTTGGACTTTTTTGGAGTTTTGGGTATCAGCGACATGAAGATAGACCGGGACCTTGCCCGGATAATTGGCCAATTTCTCTTTTAATACCATCAAGACTTTATTATGGACAGTAGAAAGCTCTATATTTATGGCAGATATAGACTTATAAGCATCATCAATAAAGGAAGCCTCGCTAGCAATAAGCTTAGGCATATCTTCTTTTAGTGTTAACCTGCCTTTTATAATTAGGACCATATTTGGCTTTAGATACTTTTCTATCATTCTGAAAGTATTGGGGAATACGAGAACTTCTACGGCTCCGTTTAGGTCTTCTAGTTTGAGGATGGCCATTTTTTCGCCTGTTCTTCTTGTTGTAGTATGTTTTAGCTTAACGATCATGCCAGCGATCTTTACTTCTTGTCCCTCATAGCATTGCGATAAACGATCCGTAGTAAAGGTGCTGAATTTCTTAAGCTGGGTTTCATAGCGCGCTAAAGGATGGCCAGTTATATAGAAACCCAACATGTCTTTTTCAAATGTAAGGATTTGAGACTCGGGCCACTCCTTTATATCAGGTAGTTCCTCCAGATTCTTCTTGAAGCCATTAAATTCCTGATTGGTTTCGAAAAATGAGAATTGCCCTTTTGATTTTTCTTTTTGAGTTCTTCCTCCAAGCTCAATAGCCCTGTCTAAGATTGCCATTAATTGGGATCTGTAAGCCCCAAAGCTATCGAAAGCCCCACATTTAATTAAACTTTCTATGACTTTTCTGTTAGCTAAGCGTAAATCGATTCGTTCACAGAAATCAAACAAAGAAATGAATTTTCCTTCTTTTCTGGCTTCGACAATTGAATCGATAGCGGTCATGCCGACATTTTTTACCGATAGAAGTCCATACGAAATTGTTTTGTCATCAATGACTTTGAATTGGGCGTAGCTTTCGTTTATGTTGGGCGGAAGGATTTTTATTCCCATTCTGTTTGACTCATTAACGTATTCTACTACCTTATCGGTGTTATCTTTCTCGCTGGTCAGCAACGCCGCCATAAATTCAACCGGATAGTTCGCTTTTAGATAAGCAGTGCGATAGGAAATAATGGCATAAGCGGCCGAATGGCTTTTATTAAAACCGTAGCCTGAAAAATATTCTATGAGTTCGAAGATGCGGTTAGCGAGACTTTTTGCGATCCCTTTTTTAATACATCCTTCAGAAAAAACTCGACGCTGTTGCTCCATGACTTCGGGAATCTTTTTGCTCATTGCCCTTCTTAAATGGTCGGCTTGAGTCAAATTGAAACCAGCCAATTGCGATGCAATCTGCATGACTTGTTCTTGGAAGACGATGATGCCGTAAGTTTCTTTTAATATCGGCTCAAGGCTAGGGTGGTCATATACGATAGAAACCTCCCCCTTTTTTCTACGCATAAAATCATCGAGCATCCCGCTGCCGATAGGGCCAGGCCGATAAAGAGCGAGCAGGGAAATTAAGTCTTCAATCTTCGTCGGCTGCAGTTTTTTCAATAGGTCTCTCATGCCGGTGCTTTCCAATTGGAAAATTCCCATAGTTTGTGAGCTGCCGAGTAAATCAAAAGTATTTTTATCGTCCAGAGGCAATTCTTCTATTTTTATAGTTTTATTGTGTCTTTCTTTGATTATTTCAAGAGCGTGGCTAATCACGGTTAGAGTCCTTAACCCTAAGAAATCCATTTTTAAAAGGCCGATTTTGGATAGCGAGTTCATTGAATATCCTGTCGTAATCTGATCATCGCCAGTTTTAAATAGCGGCAGATAATTATTAAGCGGAATATCTGAGATAACAACTCCGGCGGCGTGAATCGATGCGTGTCTGGTAAGGCCTTCAAGGGATAGGGCTATATCAAAAATTTCTTTTACCTTGGTATCGTTTTTATAAAGGTTATTTAATTCTGGTTCTGATTTAAGAGCGTCGGCAAGATGAATATGCGGATCGGGAGGGACAAGCTTGGCGATTCTATCAACTTCTGCGTAAGGAACATTCATTACCCTTCCTACATCTCTTATGACAGCGCGCGCCTGCATAGTTCCGAAAGTGATTATCTGGGCGACATTTTCCTTGCCAAATTTTTCGATTACATAGCTTATGACTTCGGGTCGTCTCTCGAAACAAAAATCGATATCGATATCTGGCAGTCCAATTCTTTCCAGGTTAAGGAATCTTTCAAAGAATAGTCCGTACCTTAGCGGGTCAATATCGGTTATCCCAAGAAGATAGCTTACTAGGCTGCCAGCGGCGCTTCCTCTCCCTGGACCCACAGGGATATTGTTTTGCTTGGCGTAATGAATAAAATCCCATACGATTAAAAAGTAGCTAGTGAATCCAAGCTTTTTTATAGTAGCTAATTCTCCGTCGAGCCTTTTGGTGATTTCTTTGGTGACAGTTGGAAATCTTTTCTTTAATCCTTCCTGGCAAAGCCCGTCAAGAAATTCATCTTTAGATTTTCCTTCAGGAGGATGATAGTTTGGTAGATGTATCTGTTTGAAGTTAAGCTCAAGATTACACCTCTCAGCGATTTTAATCGTGTTTGTTAATGCTTCCGGGCAATATGAAAACGCCTTCTTCATCTCTTCGGGGCTTTTAAGATAAAATTCATCGGTCTGCATGCGCATTCTGTTAGGATCGTCAAGATTGGTCTGTGTCTGGATACAAAGCAGCGCCTCGTGTGCCCTGGCTTTATCCTTAGTTAGATAATGAACGTCGTTAGTGGCTACGAGTGGAATTTTTAATTCTTCAGAAATAGACAAAAGCCCTTGGTTTACTTTTTTCTGTTCGGGAATCCCATTTTCTTGCAGCTCTAGATAAAAATTATCAGCTCCAAATATTTGCCTGTAGTCGTCGGCAACTTTTAGCGCTTCTTTGAACTGGTTGTTTTGTAGCATGGTTGGGATTTCACCATGAAGGCAAGATGTCAAGCCAATTAAGCCTTTTGAATATTGGGACAGTATTTCTTTGTCAATGCGCGGGCGATAGTAAAATCCTTCCAGATATCCGATCGATACCAGCTTCATTAGATTTCTGTATCCTTCTTCATCCTTTGATAGCAAAACTAAATGCCCGGCTGATTCCTGGCCTGTCTTATAAGATTTCTCGAATCTGCTTCTGGGGGCAATATAGGTTTCGACGCCGATTATCGGCTTTATACCTATTTTAATCGCCTCATCGTAGAATTCTATTGCTCCGAACATGTTTCCGTGGTCGGTAATTGCAAGGGCTGGATATTTGAAGTGGCTGGCCTGCTTTAATAGATCCTCTATTTTACAGGCTCCGTCAAGAAGACTGTATTGCGTGTGGACATGAAGATGGACAAAATCAGAATGAGATACCAGCATGTTTGAAATTTAAGTATTTACTTATTTATTCCCATTCAATTGTTGCGGGTGGTTTGGAGCTAATATCGTAGACAACTCGGTTTATGCCTTTAACTTCGTTTATTATCCGGTTGGAAATCTTCTCCAGAACTTCAGGAGGTAATTTTACCCAATCCGCTGTCATTCCGTCTTTGCTGGTAACACAGCGAAAAGCAATCACGTTTTCGTAAGAACGTTTGTCTCCCATAACGCCAACAGTTTTTATGGGGAGTAAAATTGCAAATGACTGCCAAACGGAATTATAGAGATTCGCTTTTTTAATCTCATCCATTACGATTTCATCAGCATTTCTTAGAACATCTAAGCGGTCTTTGGTTGCTTCTCCGATAATCCTTATCGCAAGTCCTGGTCCGGGGAAAGGCTGTCTATAGAGAATATGATCAGGTATACCAAGTTGTTTTCCCAGAGTCCTTACTTCGTCCTTAAAAAGATCTCTTAAAGGCTCAATAAGCTGGAATTTCAAATCTTTAGGCAATCCTCCGACATTATGATGCGATTTTATCCTTGCCGAAGGAGCACCTGTTGGCGAAACTGATTCTATCACGTCAGGATAAAGCGTGCCTTGGGCAAAGAATTTGACCTTTTTTATTCCTCCGGCCTCTTTTTCAAAAACCTTAATAAACTCATGGCCGATAATCTTTCTTTTTTGTTCCGGATCGGTGATTCCTTTTAGTTTATCGAGAAATCTCTTTGTGGCATTAACATATTTTAAGCTGATGCGGAATTGGCTTCTAAAAGTCCTTTTTACTTGTTCCGGCTCATCTTTCCTTAAGAGGCCATTATCAATGAAGATGCATTTCAACTGGTTCTTAATAGCTTTATGAATTAAAACTGCCGTGACCGAAGAATCTACTCCACCGCTTAGGCCGCAGATAACATTTTTGTTTCCTACGGTCTCTTTTATCTTCTGGATGGATTCATCAATGAATGAATCCATGGTCCACCTGGGGAAGCATCCGCAGATCTTAAAGACAAAATTGTTTAAAATTTGGTTTCCTCGTTGTGTATGCTCGACTTCTGGGTGGAACTGAACTCCGTAAATCTTTTTATGCCTATTGGCTATTGCTGCAACGGGAGTGTTAAGGGTATGCGCTATAGTGACAAATCCCTGGGGGAGTTTTTTGATTTGGTCGCCATGGCTCATCCAGCAAGTCAGATTAGAAGGTAAACTATCAAAAAGGTCTTTGTGGCTGTCGATAAAAAGCTCGGTGCTGCCATATTCACGTTCGGTTGCAAACTTTACTTTCCCGCCTAAAAGCTCGGAAATGATTTGCATGCCATAACAAATACCCAATATAGGAATTCCTAATTTGAAAATATTTTTGGCTAAATCTGGGCTGCTTTTTTCGTAAACGCTGGCGGGCCCACCGGACAAAATTAATCCTTTTGGTGTCAGTTTGTCAATTTCGGTCGCTGAGATATTGTAGGGTACGATTTGGCTGAAGACCTTCATTTCTCTGACGCGCCGGGCGATAAGTTGAGTATATTGCGAACCGAAATCTAAAATCAAAATAAAATTTTTTCTTCTCATTATTTACCCATTCCTACTCTTTGGAAGGTTTGCAGGAGCTTTCCTTCGGTTTTTATAGATGGAGCTATGATTATTTCTACCTTGTGCATCTCTTTTATGTTTTTGGCGCCCAAAGAACCGAGCGATGTTGCTAATGCACCCATAAGATTCTGCGAGCCATCATCGACTCTTGCTGGGCCAAATAATATTTCTTCCAGGGTTCCGGTTGTCCCGACTTTTATTCTTGTCCCTCTAGGCAAGTTTACGTGCGGCGTTGCCATTCCCCAGTGATAACCTTTGCCCGGAGCCTCAAAAGCCCTGGCGAATGCAGATCCTACCATTACCGCATCTGCTCCGCAGGCAAATGCCTTGCAGATATCGCCACCGGATTGCATTCCTCCGTCGGTGATCACAGATACGTAGCGGCCTTTTTTCTTGTAATAGAAATCCCTGGCTGCGGCAGCGTCAATAGTTGCTGTGACTTGCGGAACGCCGATTCCCAGAACTCCTCTTGTGGTGCAGGCAGCGCCTGGGCCAATACCGATTAATAATCCCGCAGCACCTGTATCCATAAGATCCAAAGTAACATCATAAGTCACGCTGTTTCCGATGATAACAGGCATCTTGGTAGATTTGCAGAATTTAGTTAAATCTAAAGCTTTGTATTCTTTTGAGATATGTTTTGTGGATGTTACTGTGGATTGGACTACGAAGAAGTCGCATCCTGCCTCTTCTGCTATATTGGCGTATTTCTCCGCATGCTGAGGAATGCAGCTTACAATCGCAGGGACCTTCTTGGATTTTATTTCTTTGATTCTTTTGGCGATAAGATTATCTTTGATGGGTTTTAGATAAACACTTTGGACTAATTTGGTGGCTTCTTCGGGCGGTGCCTTGGCAACTTCATTTAAGACTTTTTCCGGATCGTCATAGCGGGTTTGGACACCGTCAAGGTTTAGCACCCCTAGACCGCCTAATCGGCCCATTTCAATGGCGAATTTGACATCAACTACGCCGTCCATGGCTGCGGCAATTATCGGGACGCGAAACTTTTTATCGGCAATTTGCCAAGTTGTATCTACTTCGTTAGGATTTATGGTTACTTCACCCGGCACTAAAGCAATTTCGTCAAAACCGTAACAACGCCTGGCTTTGCGTTGGATTCCTATCCATTCTCCCATGATTATTTCCTTTCTGGTTAGAGCTCCTATTTTATAGATAAAAGCTTAGGTTGTCAATTAAAAAAATGGCTCTTTGCGCGCCTTAAAAAGCGCGCAAAGAGCCACCTGGTTTTTTAGTGTAATTTAATGCTGTGTAAAAAGTTGTGGCTTTAATTTTTAATACATTCCTCCACCGTATCCGCCGCCTGGAGGCATCGGTGGCATTGCAGGTTTATTTTCTTCAGGCTTCTCTGCTACTAAGGCTTCGGTTGTCAAAAGTAGCGCTGCAATACTAGCAGCATTTTGCAAAGCGGTTCTTGTAACCTTTGTTGGATCGATAACGCCAGCCTTAATCATGTCTACATATTCTTCTTGATTGACATCGTAACCAATATTGTCTTTTGCTCTCTTTTTAATTTCTTCTAAAACGACTTCTCCGGATAATCCCGCGTTGATTGCGAGTTGTCTTATCGGTTCTCCCATAGCGTGTTTTACAATGTTGGCACCGGTTTGCTCGTCTTCGTTTTTCAATTTCATTCCATCCAATACTGGAATAGTGCGGATTAATGCTACTCCACCGCCGGGGACGATGCCTTCTTCTACCGCAGCACGAGTGGCGTGAAGAGCGTCTTCAACCCTGGCTTTCTTTTCCTTCATTTCCGTTTCAGTTGCTGCGCCGACGTTTATTACGGCAACTCCACCGGCTAGCTTTGCTAGCCTTTCCTGGAGCTTCTCTTTATCGTAATCAGAATCTGATTTCTCGATTTCTTTTCTGATTTGGGAAACTCTAGCGTTGATAGCTGTGGTTTTGCCCGCGCCTTCAACTATAGTTGTGTTTTCTTTATCAATCTTGACTCTTTTTGCACGGCCTAAGTCTTCAAGGTCAATGCTATCTAGTTTTATACCGAGATCCTCGGTAATAGGTTTGCCGCCGCTTATAACTGCGATATCATCAAGCATTGCTTTGCGTCTGTCGCCATAGCCGGGGGCTTTGACTGCGCAACATACCAGCGTTCCTCTTATTTTGTTGACAACCAAAGTAGCTAAAGCTTCGCCTTCAACATCTTCAGCGATTATTAAAAGAGGCCTGCCGGTTTTGGCGATTTTCTCTAATAAAGGAAGAATATCTTTTAGATTAGAGATTTTCTTTTCATAAATCAAAATATACGCATCGTCAAGTATGCACTCCATTCTATCGGCATCGGTAATGAAATAAGGAGAAAGATAGCCTTGATCAAATTGCATACCTTCAACGACTTCCAGTGTAGTTTCAATAGATTTTGCTTCTTCTACAGTGATTACGCCGTCTTTGCCTACTTTATCCATTGCCTCGGCGATTAAATCGCCAATTGTATTATCGCAGTTAGCAGCTATCGATGCAACTTGGGCAACTTCTTTCTTATCTTTTATCGACTTTGAGAAGCTTTTTAGGCTTTTGATAACTTCTTCTACGGCTTTCTCTATTCCTCGTTTCAAGGCCATGGGGTCTGCGCCCGCTGCCACATTTTTTAAGCCTTCACGGTATATCGCTTCGCCTAAAACCGTGGCTGTGGTTGTTCCATCGCCGGCCATATCGGATGTCTTCTCTGCGACTTCTTTAACCAGTTGTGCGCCCATGTTTTCATAGGGGTCTTCGAGCTCTACTTCTTTAGCTACGGAAACTCCGTCTTTGGTGATGGTTGGCGAGCCAAACTTTTTGTCTATTACGACATTTCTTCCTTTTGGTCCTAGGGTGACTTTGACTGCGCTGGCGAGTTTTTCCACGCCTTTTAGTATGGACTTGCGCGCATCTTCGCTAAACTGCAACTGCTTTGCCATGACAACCTCCTTAAATAGATTGGCTTATTTTATAATTGCTAAAATATCCTCTTCTTTGATGATGATGTATTCTTCGCCGGATTTTGTGGAGACTTCTGTTCCGGAATATTTTCCGTAAAGGACCTTATCGCCGACTTTTACGCCAGGCTCCTGTATTTTGCCGCTTTCTAATACTTTTCCTGGGCCAACGGCAATGACTTTGCCTTCTTGCGGTTTCTCTTTGGCAGTATCAGGTAAGACTATACCACCCTTGGTTTTTTCTTCAGCTTCTAACTGTTTGATTAAGACCCTATCCCCCAATGGTTTTATGTCCATGCTAAATCCTCCTTCTTATTTATTAGCACTCTTTGGTTGGAAGTGCTAATATAACGTAAAAGAAATTGTTTGTCAAGAAAAATTTTTATTAAAAAAATTTTTCTTTATCTGAGCGGCGATAGGGATCAAATGGTTTTATTTTTTGCGGGGGTTAACCTTTTTTGCAGGAACTCTCGGAATTCAGGCGGGAATTCTATTTTTGCCGTGCCGGCGCTGCACTTATCAATACTGTCGATAATCCTAGGTATAATATTATAAGGAAAGCTGATGATTAATTTGTCTTTTTCCACATTGCACATTTTCCTGGCAGTATAATCATAAAAAGAGATATTCGGTTCTCCAGTTAACAATGGCTCCATGATGATCATTCTGCAGGTAGGGCCTCCGATTTTAATTTTAGGCATCTTGCCTTCTAGGAAAGTTAAGAAAGTAAGTAATCTGCAGGCAGCTTCTGCGTTGACGACAAATAAAACCAGGTCTGGCTTATGCTCGCTATTTTCTAATGGAGAAAGCAGGAAAAATGAATCGGAGTTATCCGGAACGTCAACAAATTGGCTCATTAGATTATCCAGGGCTTCGTAGGAAGAAAAAAGCTTCTCTCCTTCTACCACGAATTTCTTTACCATACCGGAGACTTTGGGATCTTTAATTTTATGGAAGCCTAAATGCCACGATGCGCCAAAACAGGCATTGTTTTCGGCGCCTAAGCAAGTAGCCGTGCCTTTTGAAGCATCTAGAATTGCGCGGCAGATCCTAACCTTTTTTTGGGAAGGAGTTTGCGGGTTTTTGGTAAGCGTTACAGCAACCGGGCTAGAATCTAAACATAATAACTGTTTGAATGTTTGCGAGTATTCTCGCCACTCTTTTTTATTCTCAGACATTGAAATCCTTTTCCATGGAAACGTATTTTTCCCATCCGTCGGGGAAAATGACGACTACAGTTTTACCTTTGCCTAATGTTTGAGAGATTTTTAAAGCTGCCCACATTGCCGCGCCTGATGAAATACCAGCAGAGACTCCTTCTTCTTTGTTGAGCGCTTTGGCGGTTTTAAAAGCATCATTGTCATCTACAGTAATAATTTGGTCAATCACTTTACGATTCAGTATCTCAGGGATAAATCCTGCGCCGATACCTTGAATTTTGTGTGGGCCGGCAGTGCCTCCGGAAAGCACCGGGCTTTTAGCCGGTTCAACAGCCACGATCTTTATATTGGGATTGGATTTCTTTAAAACCTCTCCCACACCCGTGATAGTCCCTCCTGTTCCCACACCAGCCACAAAGGCGTCAATTTTTCCTTCTGTCGCATCAATAATCTCTTTGGCTGTTGTCTTGCGATGGATTTCTGGGTTAGCTTCATTTGTGAACTGCTGTGGCATAAAACTGTTTGGCGTATTCTTCGACAATTCTTCAGCTTTTTTAATTGCCCCTGGCATTCTTTCTGGTGCAGGCGTGAGTACCAGCTCTGCGCCATAAGATTTAAGTATTTGTTTTCTTTCCTCGCTCATATTTTCAGGCATGGTTAAAATGACCTTATATCCTTTTGCCGCGGCGACTAATGCCAAGCCGATACCGGTATTCCCGCTGGTTGGCTCAATAATCGTGGCTCCTGGTTTTAACCTGCCTTTTTTCTCGGCGTCATCAATCATAGCAAGTGCAATTCTGTCCTTTACGCTTCCCCCGGGATTAAAGGATTCCAGTTTAGCCAAGATTCTAGCCGCATTCGGTTGGTTCAGCTTTTTTATTTCCACCAAAGGAGTATTCCCTATCGAATTCAAAATATTTTTCGGTGTTTTTGATGCTTGCGACATCTATCCTCCAAATGAATAACTAATATTACAGCAAGCCCGACCTTTTATCAAGGCTTTTTATTTATCGGAAAATGACAGGCAACAAAATGTCCGGGGGAGAGTTCTTTCAGAGGTGGTTCTTGCTGTTTGCAAATATGCTGTCGTAAATTACAGCGTGGATAAAAACAGCATCCGCCAAAAGAATCAGTTGAAGCAGAAATTTCTTTTTTAACCTCAGCTTTAAATTTTATTGCGGCGGTCAATAAAAGATCAGTATAAGGATGAAGCGGATTGTTAAACAGTTCTTCAGTAGATGCCTTTTCTACGATTTTGCCCAGGTACATGACCGCGACCTGGCTACAGATTTTTCTTATGATGCGTAAATTATGCGAAATAAAAAGATAAGTCAAGCCAAGTCGTTTTTGCAAGTCTTTGAGCAATTCCAGGATCTGGGCCTGGACAATAACATCGAGACTTGAAACCGCCTCATCGAGAATTAAAAGCTCGGGGTTAGAGACCAAGCTTCTGGCTATGGCGATGCGTTGCCTTTCCCCTCCGGAGAATTCATAAGGATAGCGGCCCAGGCTATCCTTTGGCAGTATCACAGTAGCTATTAATTCTTCTATCCTTGATTCAATCTTGTTTTTATCCCAGTCAGGAAAAAAGATAAAGGCTTCTTTAATTATATTTCTGACGGTGAATCTTGGGTCAAGGCTGCTGAAAGGGTCTTGGAAAACAATTTGTAGGTTTTTTCGAATGCTGCGCATTCTTCTATTAGATAAAGCTGTAATATCATTACTGCGAAAGATTATTCTGCCAGAGTCAGCTTCGATTAATTTGAGGATTACTCTGGCTAGGGTCGTCTTTCCGCATCCGGATTCACCGACGAGGCCGAGATTTTCTCCTTTTCTTATCGACAAATCAACGTTATCAACCGCCCTGACAAATCCTGCCGAACGCTTCAAGAACCCTCTTTTTATGGGGTAATGTTTCTTTATGTTCTTTAATTCCAGTATCGTCTCTTGCATTTAGACACCCACTGCCTCAATTAATTTCTTTGTATATGAATCCGTAGGATTACTGATAATGTTCTTAGGGTTTCCTTCCTCAACTATTTTTCCATCATGAATGATTGCGACTCGGTCAGCCAGCTCTGAAACAACAGCGATATCATGGGTTATAAGTAGAATTGAAAGATTTAAGCGCTGTTTTAATTCTTTAAAAAGCTCTAAAATCTGAGCCTGAAGTGTTACATCTAAATTACTGGTTGGCTCGTCGGCGATAATCAGCTTGGGACTAGCGGCAATCGCCTGAGCAATCATTACTCTCTGCCTTAGTCCGCCGCTAAGTTGATGAGGATAATCATCGATAATTTTTTCCGCTTGGCTGATACCAACCTGCCTAAAGAGTTCGATTGTCCGGCTTTTGTAGTTTTGCTTTATTTCAGTATGAAGTTTTAAGACTTCAGCAATTTGAAATCCTATAGTGAAAAGCGGATTAAGGCTGGTTAATGGCTCTTGAAAAACCATAGAAATTTCTTTTCCTCTTATCGTGCGCATCTGGTTTTCCGAAAGCTCAAAGATATCTTTACCTTGCCAGAATATTTTTCCTCCTGCAATAGTCGCCTGTGGTGGCTGCAATCTTAGGATTGTCAGGCCAGTGATGGTTTTGCCGCAGCCCGATCCTCCGACCAAAGCCAAAATTTCCGATTCGCTAACTGTTAAGTTTAATCCATCTACGACTCTGTTTGTTCCCGACTCAGCAGGAAAATAAATTCTTAGGTTTTCTATTTGTAAAATATCCCTACTCATTTTTTAAGCCTTCTTCTTTTAGCATCGGGTCCAGCGCGTCCCTTAAGCCATCGCCAAGCACATTAAAAGCAATAACCGTAATAAATATGAACAACCCGGGAAGCAAAATCCAGGGATAAAATTTTATCTGCATAATTCCCATCGCTTCGGATAAAAGATTTCCCCAGCTGGCGTGTGGATCTTGGATACCCAAACCGATAAGGCTTAAGCCTGATTCCCCGAGGATAAATCCCGGGATAGACATGCTGGCTGCCACAATCGTATAAGACATCGTATGCGGCAGGATATGCCTTAAGATAATCTTTAAATCAGAGATGCCCAGGGATTTTGCAGCCAGGACATATTCCCTTTCTCTTAATGATATGCTCATGCCCCGGATAACTCTCGCCATACCCGCCCAGCCGATAAAAGAAAAAATTAAAACGATTAAAATATAGACTTGGAGAGAATTCAGGTTTGGCGGGAAAGCGGCTCTCAATGCCAACATTAAATAGAATCCGGGGATCATCATTATCATTTCGCAAGCCCGCATAATTAGATTATCGATTTTTCCTCCGTAATATCCAGAGATGCCGCCGACAATGAGCCCGATGAAAAATGAAATCAATACACCCAGAAATCCTATGGATAAAGATACTCTTGAGCCGTAGAATACCCTACTAAACAAGTCTCTTCCTCTGTAATCAGCGCCCCACAAAAATATTCTTGCTTTAGAATCAACGCCAAAAAGATGAATTGAAGCTGGGATAAAACCTAAAAATCGGTATTTATCTCCGCGAACGAAGAATTTCAAAGGATAAATTTCTTTTTTATCTTCAGAGTAAATCCTTCTTTTGTACTCGTCGAAAGAGGACGACATGCCATAAATAAATGGACATCCCAGTTTTCCCGAAGGCGAAATAAAATGGATTTTTGTCGGCGGAGCGTATGAATAGTCCCTTGCCTCGTTATCGTAAGAATACGGGGAGATAAAATCAGCGAATATAGCCCCCAGATAAAGCAATACTATAATCCAGAGGCAAATTAAGGCCAAAGAGTTTTTCTTGAGTCTTTGGATTGATAGCCAGAATTCGCTTTTTGATTTATTTATTCCTATATTATTATTCATAGCGTATGCGTGGATCTGCCCACGCCAGTAAAATATCGGAGACTAAATTTCCTGCCAATAAAAGGATTCCTCCCATCATCATGCTCGCCATAACTAGATAAATATCCTGCGCCCTTACCGCGGCAAGTAAAAGCGAGCCTAAACCCGGCCAGCTGCAGATAATCTCGGTTAAAGCAGCACCACTTAAAAGTCCGGAGAATTCATATCCGAAAACAGTAATTAGAGGATTGATGGCGTTACGAAGAGCATGAAAATAGATTACTTTGTTTTCCGGTAAGCCTTTGGCTCTGGCGGTCAGTATATACTGCTGCCTTAATACATCAAGTAGGCTGCCACGCATTATTCTTTGTAAGCCGGCGAAAGCAGAGGCAGAAATTACTAAGGTAGGAATTATGATGTGTTTTGCGATATCGAATAACCTTTCTAAAGTATTCAGGGAATCAAAATTTGCCGAACGCATTCCGCCAAGAGGCAGGATTCCTGTTTGGCTAGCGAAATAAAGCAATAGCAATGCAAAGAAAAAACTTGGGATAGATAACCCCACAAATGAAATTAATGAGAAAAACCGATCCGCGAATCTGTTGCGTTTAACGGCAGCGATAATTCCCAGAGGTATGGCGATAATCCAGGTAAAAATAAGGCTTACTACCGATAGAAGCAGCGTATTTAACAATCTTCCGGCAATGATTTTCTTGACTGAGCAATTATAGAAAAATGAATATCCCAAATCGAATTTTAGTAGGTTTTTTAGCCAATAAAAATATTGCACAATGACCGGCTTGTCCAAATGATACAGAGATTCATAATGCTGGATGGTTTCTTCAGAGAATTGCGGATCAAGCTTCAAGCTATCGAAAAAGTTTCCCGGCGCCAGATTAATTGCTAAGAAAGTCACCAGCGACATGACTAAAAGTAGTGGAATAGCGACCAGGATTCTTCTTAAGATGTAATTTATCATTTCCTACACTCTTTTTTTATGTAGATTTCTTCCAGATTGTGAAAGGCTCCCCCATAAGGAGTCGGCTTTAAATTCCCGAATTTATTTCTTACCGCAAAAATCGATGCAGGTAAAACCGTATAAATAACAGGGAGTTCTTCTGAGATAATATATTGCCATTCATCATAAAGTACTTTTCTTTTTTTATCGTTTAGCTCTTGTACTCCTTGATTGAATATCCCATCCACCCTTTTCTCCCATTCGGTATCCGGCTTAGCCTGTTTTGGATGCCACATATGAAGTTGGCCCGATGAATCCCAAACATTCTTTCCGAAATGCGGCTCAATTCCTCCGGTTAAACCGATTATTATCGCATCCCAATCAAATGTAGAAGTGAGCTTGCTGACTAAGTTGTTAAATTCTAATGCCATGAAGTTAACCTTCATGCCTAAGTTTTGTAAGTCTTTCCTTATAATGCTTGCGATCTGGATGCGTTCAGTGCTTCCCGAATTCGTGAAAAGATTAAACTCTACCTTATTGCCGTCTTTATCCTCGATTATGCCGTCATTATTGCGATCGAAGAAACCGGCATTCTTTAGTATTTCTTTTGCCTTGTCCAAGTCATAATTATATTTTGTGACATTAGGGTTGTAAAAATATCCGCTACTTTGACTCATCGATGAATTTTGTTCGTAGCCCAAACCATTCATTAATATCTCGATGATTTTTTGCTTGTCTATTGCATGAGCAACCGCTTTACGGAAATCTATATTTAAAAACCATGAAAGTTTGTTTTTATCGATATATGTTCTGCCGGTTTTAGGATTAATCGAGGTGTTTAAGTTAAACACCAGGAAATTACTGCCGAATGAGGCTCCCGTGTCGTAAATGGTAAAATTACCTGTTTTTTCCTGAGGCTTTAATAAAGGATAGTCGCTTCCTCTTAATCCGTAATAATCTATCTCGCCGTCTTGAAATTTCAGTAAGTCAGTATCCTGGCTCTGGACAATCAAATATATGATCTTTTCAATATACGGAAGCCTATCGTCGTCTTTTGAGACTCTCCAATAGCGCGGATTCTTTTCTAAGACGATTCTCTCGCCAGGAAAATATTCTTTGAGTTGATAAGGTCCGGTTCCGATTATGTCCTTGGGTGAGGTGTCAGTGCCCCAGGTAAAATTAAATTTATTTTGTTTAACGGCATTCTCTAAGGCATGCTTAGGGAGGATCTCTTGCGACATGCTCCTTAAAAAAGGCGCAAATTTTACCGGCAAAATAAATTCAACAGTATAATCGTCTATTTTCTTCAGCTGGAATGTTTTACCTTCAATGGTAAAAATATCGCGGGAAGAGTTTGGGATATTAGGATTATAAATAAGCTCGTTAAAAGTAAAGATTACATCATCAGCGGTGAATTTTTTGCCATCGGTCCAAAAAACATCATTTCTTAAACGAAAGACCCATGATAAACCGTCCTGCCGTATCTCCCAACTTTCTGCCAAATTTGGTTCAATTTCTAAGGTTTCTCCGTTAGTGCGGGTAAGACCCTCAAAAATAATTCCGGTGATTGCGGTGGTCGATGTTTCTTTTGCTAGGACAGGATTAAATGATCGCGGATCAGAAGTGGTGGCAAGGACAATCTGTCCGCCATATTTATCGGATTCGGCAAAGCCGCTAATACAGACAAAGATGAATAAAAAAACTACCGCTACAAACGGTAGTTTTTTAAGATTATTAAGGAAAGTAAGATTATTGTTGTTTTGTTTCTTGTCCTGTTTTTTCAATATCTTGCGGTATTGGTGGTGTTGGCGTTACGGTTACGGATTCTGGAGTTACTGTTGCTGCAGCCGGGACAACAGCCGCTTCTTGTGCTGGTTTGGTCGGTTCAGAGGCTTGTTTTGCTGTTTCGGTGGTTGTCTTGGTTTCTTCTTTGGGTATTGTTATAGTCCTTGGGGCCTGCTTGGAAGTTATTTCGTTCTGCAATAACGATTCGCCTCTTTTTTTAGAAAGATAAGACAGGCTTAAGCTTGTAATCAAGAAAATCACAGAAAGTATGACCGTTCCGCGAACAAGAAAAACGTTGGTTTTCGTTCCGAATATCGATTCAACTCCCGAGAATGTTTCGGTTAATCCGCCACCGCGGCCAGATTGCATAAGTATGATGATTACTAATAAAATTCCGACTAAAACATGGATAATTAAGAGCGTGCCAAACATTTAGTTTCCTTTCTTGGCTTGTGATGAGGTTTTTACGATTTTTGTAAAAGAGTCAATATCGAGGCTGGCCCCTCCGACTAAAGCGCCGTCAATATCTTTTTGATTAATTAAATCCTTGATATTATCTGCGGTGACGCTGCCGCCATACTGTATCCGTATTTTCTCGGCAGTATCATTATCGAATATTTCCTTTAGTAGTTTCCTGATGAATTCATGAACCTCTTGGGCTTGCGCGGGCGTGGCATTTTTTCCTGTCCCAATTGCCCACACTGGTTCATAGGCGATAACAAGCCTTGCAGGGTCAGTCAATGAAATGCTTCTTAAACATTCATGTACTTGGATTTTAATTACTTCAAAAGTTTCGTTTTTTTCTCTCTGCTCTAGCGTTTCGCCTACACAAACAATAGGGATTAAATCGTTTTTTAATAATGACGTTATTTTCTTATTTATTTCCGAGTTAGTTTCGTTAAAATATTTTCTTCTTTCGGAATGCCCAACGATAACATATTGGCAGCCGGCATCTTTAAGCATCGAGCACGATACTTCGCCGGTAAAAGCCCCTTTTTCCTGCCAATAGACATCTTGAGCGCCTAAAGCTATATTGGTTTCGGCTATAATCTCGTACACTTCACCTAAAGCCGTAAACGGCGGGCAAATCACGATTTCAACCGTATCTATTTCGTATAGATTACGATTAAGACCATTAGCTAATTCAATAGCCTCGGAAATATTTTTGTTCATTTTCCAATTTCCAGCAATAATAATTTTTCTCATCTTATTTTTTGTCGGTTAATGCAGCTATGCCTGGCAAAACCTTTCCTTCCATGTATTCCAGTGAAGCCCCGCCTCCGGTTGAGATGTGTGTCATTTTGTTTTCTAATCCGAATTTAGACATTGCTGCGGCAGTATCTCCTCCACCGATTATAGTCGTTGCTTTTAGCTTAGAAATGAATTCTCCGATAGATCTTGTACCGTTGGCAAAGGCGTCAATCTCGGAAATTCCTAAAGGGCCGTTCCAGCAGATAGTTTTAGCATCTTTTAGGGCATTCTCAAATATTTTGATGGTTTCATCTCCGATATCCACTGCGATAAAACCTTCTGGGATGTCTTTTACCTTTTTAACTTGACCGACAGGGTCGATACTGTCAGTGATAACGTGATCAACCGGTAATAATATTTTTACATTTAATTTTTCGGCTTTGTCTATTAACTGCTTGGCAAGGTCCATCTTATCTGCCTCGAGCTTTGATTTTCCGATATTGATTCCGTTAGCTTTAAGAAACGTGTAAGCCATTCCTCCGCCAATCAGGATTGCTTGAGCTTTGGGAAGTAAATTCTCAATAACTCCGATTTTATCAGATACCTTAGCTCCTCCCAAGATAACTGCAAAGGGCCTAGCAGGAGATTCTAAAGTTTTACCGAGATAATTTATCTCTTTTTCTAACAAAAGTCCCGCTGCAGAAGGCAGGTATTTTGTTATTCCGGCTGTTGAGGCGTGCGCGCGATGAACAGTTCCGAAAGCGTCACTAACGTAAACATCGGCTAATTTTGCCAGGCTTTTAGCGAAATTATCATCGTTTTTTTCTTCTTCGGCGTGAAATCTTAAGTTCTCGAGCATTATAATTTTCTCGCCAGATGAATTGATTTTGCTTTCGACATCACTCCCTATGCAATCATCTAATTTTAAAACTTTTTGCCCCAGGAGCTTCTCTAGCCTTTTTGCAACAGGAGTCAGCCGTAGCTCTTCTTTTACTTTTCCGTCTGGCCTACCCAGATGGCTCATCAAGATTACTTTCTTGGGATTTTTATCCAGGATATACTTTATTGTTGGTATCGCTGCAGTGATTCTCGTATCATCGGTAATATTTAGGTTTTTATCTAAAGGGACATTAAAATCCACTCTAATAAGCACCTTTTTATTATTGAAATTACAATCTTTGATTGTTGTTTTATTCATGGCTTATCCTTTCATTAATATAGAGTATTATATTTATATTTTTTTCTCAGTCAAAGGAAAAAAACTTAAATTTCAATAGGTCCA
>ENA-UOWG01001858-UOWG01001858.1-activated-sludge-metagenome-genome-assembly--contig:-NODE-1858-length-19597-cov-6.163955_pt1 | contig 19597 bp, 11 predicted proteins | sample MGYA00238147_ERZ761563 | MGnify/ENA primary metagenome ERZ761563 (study PRJEB28884, sample SAMN05720216) | anaerobic digester metagenome | isolation source: active sludge of municipal... | reverse complement strand
GCGGCCTTGCCGTACATCGAGGTTCCGCTATACTTGAGGCGTGGCTGGAAGACGCGAGGCCTGCGAGGCCGAAGGGCGCCGTTTCGCGACGCGCGAGGCGGGGAGGGTGTCCTGCCGCCTCCGCAGGATCTTCGCCGGCCTCGACGCCCGTCCCTATCTGGGCGACGACGCCCGCCGGGAGTTCCGCTTCTACGCCGAGCTCTTCGAGGAGGCCCTCCTCCGCATCGACCGCAAGGTCGCGGAAGGGCGCCTCAAGCCCCTGGCCATGCCGCGGCGGCCCGAGGCCTTCCGCCCGCCCTCGCCCCTGGCCCGCGTCGGGGTCTTCATCGGGAGCTTCGATCCCTTCCAGATGACCCATCTCGCCGCGGCCCTGCGCTTCCTCGCCTCGGACCGCTGCGGCTCCGACATCGTCCTCGTCGCGCCGGAGGGCGGGGAGAACCCGAGCAAGCCCCGGCGCACCGACTACGGCTTCCGCTACGAGCTCCTCAGGCTCCAGCTCGCGGGGATCCTCTCGCCCTTCGTCGTTCCCCTCGACCTGGGCGAGGGCGAGGACACGATAGGCGTCGTCGAGCGCCTCCTCGGGCGCTGCCGGCCCGGACGGCTCGAGCTCACCCACCTCCTCGGCTCCGACGCCCTGCCCCTCGCCCTGCGCTACCTTCCCGAGGATCTCGCGGCCTGGAGCGCCGCCGCCGCCCGCGCCGGCGTCGAGCTCGACCTCGGGGCCTTCGTCATCCTCCGGGGCGCCGAAGGCGAGGAGGCCGTCCCCGGCGGGGCCGCGGGCCTCGCGGCCGCGGAGGAGGCCTACCGCTCCCGCGGGCTCCGCTTCGCCGTCGACGAGCGCCGCCTCTCCACGCCCTCGTCCAGCGATTTCCGCGCCCGCGGGGCCCTCACCATCGTCCTCCCGACCGACGCCGTCCTGGGGCGGCTCGAGCTCCTCTTCCGCTACGCCATGAACAGGCCCTGGATGGAGGGAGTCCCGGCCGCGAAGGACGGGACGGCGGCCGACGCGGGGACGGCCGCGGAGTCCAGGCGGGCAGAGGGCCCGCCTCCCGAGTACGAGATCTAGGGCGCCCCTCTGCCGCGCAGTCACGCGCCGCCGCGTCGCCGCGGCCAAGGGGCGCCGCGCGACCGCGGCCAAGGGGCGCCGCACGACCGCGGCCAAGGGGCGCCGCGCGACCGCGGCCAAGCCGCGGCGACCCGTTTACCTTCCGGTGGCCATAGGCTATGTTGTGCGAAGGAGACAGCCATGAAACTGATTTTCCTCGGCCCCCCCGGAGCGGGCAAGGGCACCCTCGCCGATCTCGCCGTCCAGGAACGCAAGCTGCCGCACATCTCGACGGGCGACCTCTTCCGCGCCGCGGTCAAGGACGGGACCGAGCTCGGCCTCAAGGTGAAGGGCATCCTCGCCTCGGGAGGACTCGTCCCGGACGACCTGACGATCGCCCTCGTCAGGGAGAGGCTCGCGGCCCCCGACGCCAAGGCCGGCTGGATCCTCGACGGCTTCCCCCGCACGATCCCCCAGGCCGAGGCCCTCGAGGCCTTCGCCCCCGCCGACAAGGTCGTCAACTTCGAGGTCGACGACGCCGTCGTCGTCGCCCGCCTCTCGACGCGGCGCGTCTGCCGCGCCTGCGGGAAGATCTACAACACCAGGACCATGCCCCCGAAGAAGGAGGGCGCCTGCGACGCCTGCGGCGGCGAGGTCTACACCCGCGACGACGACAAGGAAGCCTCGATCCGGACGCGCCTGGAGAACTACCGGAAGCAGACCGCCCCCCTCATCGCCTGGTACGAGGCGAAGGGGAAGCTCCTCACCATCGACGGGGTCGGCGAGCCGAAGCTCGTCCTCACGCGCTTCGACGCGGCCCTGGGTTCGGCTTCCGGCCGGGCCTGATCCCGCCCGGTCCCGTCCGGGCGGCGCCTGTCCCGTCCCGGGCGGGCCCACCCGGGACGGTCCGCCCGGAACGGGGCGCGCCCCGCCTTGATGGAGGCCTCCGCGCGCGGTATGGTTCAGGGAAGCCCTGCAACCCGCCACGGAGGCTCCATGCGCAACTTCCGCTCTTTCGCCGCGATCCTCGCGATCACCGTCCTCGCCGCGTCCTGCTCGGGAGGCCTCGGCAAGGCCAAGGCGCCCGACCCCGCGAGGGTGGAGGCGCACACCGCGGGCCTCGTGTCCCGCGAGAGCCCCGTCCGCGTCGTCCTCCTGGGCGCCTCCGGCGTCGAGGGGGCCTCGCCCGCGGCCAATCCCTTCCGCCTCGAGCCCCCCGTCAAGGGCAGGGCCGTCTGGGAGGACGAGCGGACCCTCGCCTTCAAGCCCGACAGGCCCCTCGAGCCCGGGCGGCTCTACAAGGTGCGCTTCGACCTCGGCCTCCTCGTAGGCAGGGCCGGCGGCGCTTCCGGGGCCGTCGGCGCCGCGGGCGCCGAGGCCGGAACAGGCGCCAAGGCCGCCAAGGGCGGGACCGAGGACTACTTCAGCTTCAGCTTCAGGACCGTCGAGCAGCGCCTCGAGGTCGCCTTCGAGCCCCTCCGCGCCGGCGCCGACGGGAGCCTCGTCCTGGAGGGGAGCCTCTCCCTCGCCGAGGGGGCCGGCGCCGCCGAGGTCGAGCGCGTCCTCGCGGCGGCCGGCCCCGCCCTGCCCGGCGGCCTCCAGGTGGCCTGGAGCCACGACTCGGCCCGCCTCCACCGCTTCGCCGTGAAAGGCATAGCCCGCGGGCCCGAGCCCGCCGAGCTCAAGGTGAGCTGGAAGGGCAGGGCCCTGGGCGCTCCCTCCGGCGGCTCCCGGGACTTCCGCGTCCCGCCCGCGGGCTCCTTCGAGCTCCTGGGGGCGAGGGCGGCCGAGGGCGGCCGCGTCGAGCTCTCCTTCAGCGAGCCCCTGGACCGGCGCCAGGACTTCCGCGGCCTCGTCTCCGCCTCCGGCGTCGAGTCCCTGCGCTTCGACCCCGAGGGCGGCCGCCTCTCCCTCTACGCCACCGCCTGGCCCGCCTCCGCGCGGATCAAGGTCGAGCCCGGCCTCAGGGCCCAGGGCGGCGCGACCATCGCCGTCGCCGCCGCGGCGGAGGTCTCCTTCGCCTGGGAGAAGCCCGAGCTCCGCTTCCTCTCCAAGAGCGCCATCCTCCCGACGAGCCAGGGCCTCACCCTGCCCGTGGAGACGATGAACCTCTCCGCCCTGATCATCGAGGCGGTGCGGGTCCAGGGCGACAACATGCTCCAGTTCCTCCAGGTCAACGACCTCGACTCCTCCTGCGACGTGCGGCGCGTCGGCGAGGTGGTCTGGAGGAAGACCGTGGACCTGGGCTGGAAGGAGGACTGGAAGAACCGCTGGGTCCGCCAGGGCCTCGACCTCTCGCCCCTCCTGGCCGCCCACAAGGACGGCATGTTCCAGATCCGCATAACCTTCCGCAAGGACCACATCCGCTACGTCTGCCCGACGGAGCACGACTTCAGGGACCTCGAGTTCCCCGGCGACGAGATCGTCGACCGCGGCGACGACGAGTACAGCCTCTGGGACTACGTCCAGGAGTGGGGCGACGACGGCTACGGCCAGTTCTACAAGTACAAGAACGACCCCTGCCACCCGGCCTACTACCTTCCCGCCTACGACCACGACATCACGCAGAAGCGCAACGTCCTGGTCTCCGACCTGGGCGCGACGGCGCGGCTCGAGACCGACGGCGCCTGGACCCTCGCCGCGAGCGACCTCCGGACGGCCGCCCCCGTCCAGGGCGCCGCGGTCTCCCTCTACAACTTCCAGCGCCGCCTCCTTTCGGAGGGCAGGACCGGCGCCGACGGCATGGTCCGCCTCCTCCCGGGGAAGGAGCCCTCCTTCGCGGTGGTCGCCCTCGGGAGCCAGCGGAGCTACCTGAAGCTCGACCCGGGCTCGCGCCTGGCCGTGAGCCACTTCGACGTCGGCGGCGAGAAGGCCGACGACGGCGTGAAGGGCTTCATCTACGGCGAGCGCGGCGTCTGGAGGCCGGGCGACCCCATCCACCTCACCTTCGTCCTCTACGACCGCTCGGGCTCGGTGCCCGCGGGCCTGCCCGTGTTGTACGAGCTCGAGGACCCGCGCGGCCGCGTCGTGCGCTCCGGGACCTCCACGGGCGCGGTGAACGGCTTCTACTCGATAGAGACTTCCACGAATTCCGACTCGCCCACGGGCCCCTACCTGGCCCGCGTCAGGGTCGGCGGCCGCAGCTTCACGAAGGCCATCAGGGTCGAGACCGTGATGCCGAACCGCCTCAAGGTCAAGCTCGAGCTCGGAGGCGCTCCCTACCTGGCCGCGGACTCCGCGCCGATGCGCCTCGAGTCGGCCTGGCTCACGGGCGCCCCCGCCGGGGCCCTGCGCGCCGACGTGTCGGCCACCTTCCAGGCGGCGGGCACCTCCTTCACCTCCTTCAAGGACTACGACTTCGACGACCCGACCCGGGAGGTCTCCGGCGAGCGCGCCGTCCTCTTCGAGGGCGAGCTCGGCCCGGACGGCAAGACGAGCTTCCCCGTCGACCTCTCGCCCGAAGGCCTCGCGCCCGGGCGGCTCCGCGCCACCCTCCTCACCCGCGTCTTCGAGCCCTCCGGCGTCTTCTCCAGCGAGACCGCCCAGTTCGACTACCACCCCTACGGGCGCTACGCCGGCCTGAAGCTCCCCAAGGGCGACCAGGCCCGCGGCATGCTCCTCACCGACCAGGAGCACCGCGTCGAGCTCGCCCTGGTCGACCGCGACGGGAAGCCCGTCCCCTCGGGCACCGTCGAGGTCTCCCTCTACCAGCTCGAATGGCGCTGGTGGTGGGAGAAGGGCGACGAGAGCCTGGCGGAGACGGCCAACTCCATCTACGAGCGCCCCCTGAAGCGCGAGAGGGTGCGGGTCGAGGGCGGCCGGGCCTCCTTCGGCTTCAAGATCGCCTATCCGAACTGGGGCCGCTTCCTCATCCGCGTGGAGGACGTCTCCGAGCCCAGGTCGGGGCGGTCCGCGAAGCCCCTCCACTCCGCCGGCAAGGTCTTCTACGTCGACTGGCCCGGCTACGCCGGGAAGGGCCGGGGCGAGGGCGGCGGCGCCGCCTCCATGCTGAGCCTCGAGGCGGGCAAGGAGAAGTACTCCGTCGGCGAGAAGGTCCAGGTCTCCTTCCCCTCGAACGCGGAAGGCCGGGCCCTGGTCGCGATCGAGCGGGCCGGCCGCCTCGTCAGGCAGGAGTGGGTGCGCGCCAAGGGCGACCGCACGGTCTACGAGTTCCAGGCCACCCCCGACATGGCGCCCAACGTCTACATCCATGTGAGCTTCCTCCAGCCCCATCTGCAGACGGCGAACGACCTGCCGATCCGCCTCTACGGCGTCGTGCCCGTGATGGTCGAGGATCCCGCGACCCGCCTCTCCCCCCTCGTCCTCGCGCCCTCCGAGATCGAGCCCAACTCCGAGGTCTCCTTCTCCGTCCGGGAGGCCTCCGGCAGGCCCATGACCTGCACCGTCGCCGTGGTCGACGAGGGCCTCCTCGGCATCACGCGCTTCCGGGCGCCGAACCCCTGGGACGAGTTCTACAAGAAGGAGGCCTCGGCCCTCGCGAGCTACGACCTCTACCAGTACGTGGCCGGCGCCTTCTCCGGCAAGCTCGAGACCCTCCTCGCGGTGGGCGGCGGCGACGAGGGCCTGGGCGGCGGCCAGCGCAAGGTGAGCCGCTTCCCGCCCGTCGTCCAGTTCTTCCCGCCCTTCGAGGTGAAGGCGGGCGAGACCGTCAGGAAGAGCTTCCGCATGGGGCCCTACGTCGGAGCCGTCCGCTTCATGGTGGTCGCGGGCTCCGGCTCCATAGGCTCTCCTTCGGGCGCCGTCGGCGCGGCCAAGGCCGGGCCCGCGGCTCCCGCCGCCGGCGCCGCCTACGGCGCCTTCGAGAAAGAGGTGCCCGTCCGCTCCAAGCTCATGGCCCAGCTCACCGCCCCCCGCCTCCTTTCCCCCGGCGAGGAGGCGGCCGTGCCCGCGACGGTCTTCTCCTTCCTCGGGAAGAAGCGCGTCCGCGTGAGCCTCGCCGTCTCCGGCGCCGCCGCCCTGGCCGGTCCAGGCGAGCAGTACCTGGACTACGCGGCCGACGGCGACCTCGCGGTCCCCTTCAGGGTGAAGGCCGGCGCCAAGCCGGGCGCCGCCCGCCTCGTCCTCAGGGCCGAGGCCGAGGGCTTCTCGGCCGAGCAGGCGATCGACCTCGAGGTGCGGCCCCTTGGCATCCCCGTCACCGCCGTCGTCGAGGCCGGCGTCGAGGCCGGCAAGGAGTGGAGCGCCGAGATCGCCTATCCCGGCGCCCCCGGCACGAACAAGGCGAGCCTCGAGCTCTCGCGCCTCCCGACCCTCAACCTGGGCGAGCGCCTGGCTTGGCTCATCCAGTACCCCCACGGCTGCTCCGAGCAGACGACCTCCAAGGCCTTCCCCCAGCTCTACCTGCCGGAGTCCGTCGCCCTCCCGCCCGAGAGGCTCGAGGAGGTGCGGCGCAACGTCTCCCTCGCCATCGCGAAGCTCGGCGACTACCAGACGCCGAGGGGCGGCTTCACCTTCTGGCCCGGCGAGGGCGCCGACCAGGACTGGCTCTCCGCCTACGTCGCCCACTTCCTGGTCGCGGCCCGAAGGGCCGGCTACGAGGTGCGCGACGGCGTCCTGGACCCGGCCCTGGCCTACCTGGCCCAGGGCGCCAGGCTCTGGAACTCCCGGGCGGAGTGGTCGAAGTCTGTCCAGGCCTACAGGCTCTATGTCCTCGCCCTGGCGGGGAAGCCCGAGCCCGCCTCCATGAACCGCTTCCGCGAGTACAAGCCCTTCCCCGCCGCGGCCCACTACAGGCTCGCCGCCGCCTACGCCCTCTCGGGCCAGCGCGAGGCGGCCGACTCCCTCCTCCGCGCCGCGCCGGCCTCCTTCGAGGTCTACGAGGGCCTGGACGAGTACACCTACGGCTCGCCCTTCCGCGAGCGCGCCGCCGTCCTGGAGGCGCTCAACGCGCTCGGCGACCTGGAGCGCGGCCTCCCGGTCTACCGCCAGATCGCCCTGGAGCTCAACGAGCCGGGGCGCTGGCTCTCCACCCAGGAGATCGGCGCCGCCCTCTCGGCCGGCCTTCCCTACGCCTCCCGCGCCTCCAAGGGCGAGGCGCCCGAGCTCCTCGTGACCGCGGGCGACGGGACGCAGAGGCGCGTCAGGCTTGACCGGGCCTCCGCCCGCATCGACCTCGAGCCGGGCGAGGCCGTCTCCGGCGCCTACTCGGTGAAGAACCTCTCCAAGACGCCCGTATTCGCGAAGGTCGTCGCCCGGGGCGTCCCCGCCGCCGGCCAGGAGAGCGCCGTCTCGAACGGCCTCTCCATCTCCGTGGGCTACTTCGACATGGACGAGAACCCGATAGACCCGAACGCCCTGCCCCTCGGCCAGGACCTCGTCATCGAGGCCGTCGTGCGGAACAGGACCACCCTCAAGCTCAGGAACCTCGCCCTCACGCAAGTCCTCCCCGCGGGCTGGGAGATCGCCAACTACCGCGTCGGAGAAGAACTCCCGCGGCCGAGGGAGGAGGGCGAGGAGGAGGAGCGGAGGAAGGAGGCGCCGCCCCTCTACGAGTACCAGGACATCCGCGACGACCGGGTCCTCACCTACTTCACGCTGGAGGGCCGCGAGTCCAAGACCTTCAGGATCTACGCGAACAAGACCTACGACGGGAGCTTCTACCTCCCCTCCTCGTCGGTCGAGTCGATGTACGACGCCCGCTACCAGGCGGTCGAGCCCGGCCGCTGGCTCTCCGAGCCGCCACGCTCGGGGATAGACGCGAAGCGGCGGGAACGGAACATGCGGCCGTGAGCGTCGCGGCGCTCCGGGGAGGGGCCGCGCGGAGCTCGCCCGGGCGGCTCCTCGCGACCCTGCCGCCGGCCGCCGCCGCCCTCGCCCTCGCGGCCTTGTTCCTCTGGGGGCCGCCGCGGCCCCTCGCCCCCGGTTCCCTCTCCACGGCCCTCTTCGACCGCGAGGGGGGCCTCCTCGGGGCCTCGGTCTCGGCGGAGGGCTACTGGCAGTTCCCGCCGGGCGTCCGCCTCCCGGACAAGTTCGTCCGCGCCCTCCTCGCCTACGAGGACAGGCGCTTCCTCTCCCACCCGGGCTTCGACGCGAGGTCCATCCTCCGCGCGGCCCTGCAGAACGCCCGAGCGGGCCGGGTCGTGTCGGGCGGCTCGACGCTCTCCATGCAAGCCGCGCGCATAACGCTTCCCCCGGGCGAGCGCAGGATGGGCCGGAAGCTCGCCGAGCTCGCCCTGGCCCTGCGCTACGAGCTCCTCCTCGGGAAGCGCGGCATCCTGGAGCTCTACGCCGCCCGCGCGCCCTTCGGGGGCAACGTCGTGGGCCTGGAGGCGGCGAGCTTCCGCTACTTCGGGCGGCCGCCCGAGGGCCTGTCCTGGGCGGAAGCCGCCGCCCTGGCCGTCCTTCCGAACGCGCCCTCCGCGGCCCATCCGGGAAAGAACCGCGGCCTCCTCCTGGAGAAGCGGAACCGCCTCCTCAGGCTCCTCGCCGCCCGGGGCGAGCTCGAGGAGGAGGACCTGGGCCTCGCCCTGGCCGAGCCCCTGCCGCCCGAGCCCTTCGCGATCCCGAGCCTCGCCCCCCACCTCCTGGACAGGGCCAGGGCCGAGGCGGCGGCGGCGGGACTGGCCGGCGCCCGCGTGGAGTCCACCATCGATCCCGGCGTCCAGGAGCGGGCCGCCGCCCTCGTGGAGCGCCGCGCCGCCCGGCTCGCGGCCTCGGGCGTCCACGGCGCGGCCTGCGTCGTGGCGCGGGTCGACACGGGAGAGGTCCTCGCCTACGTCGGCAACGCGGGCCTGGGCGCGGACGAGGACCGGGGCCAGCGCGTCGACGTGGTCCGCTCGCCGCGCAGCTCCGGAAGCCTCCTCAAGCCCTTCCTCTACGCGGCGGCCCTCGACTCCGGGGAGATCACGCCCAAGGCCCTCCTCGCGGACATACCGACCCGGGTCGGGTCCTACGGCCCGGAGAACAACACGGGGAGCTACTCCGGCGCCGTCCCCGCGGAGGAGGCCCTGGCCAGGTCGCTCAACGTGCCCTTCGTCCGCCTCCTCCGCTCCTTCGGCGTCGAGCGCTTCCGGCGACTCCTCCTGGGCACGGGCATGACGACCCTGACGCGGCCCGCGGAGGACTACGGCCTCACGCTGATCCTGGGCGGGGCTGAGATCACCCTCTGGGAAGCCGCGGGCCGCTACGCCGCCCTGGCGCGGACCGCGCGCGGCCTCGAGGCGCCCGGCGGGGGGCAGTACTTCGACCTCGCCTACACGCGGGAGGCGGCCTCGCGCCGCGCCGCGAGGCCCGATCCCTTCTCCCCGGGCGCGGCCTGGCTCACCCTGGAGGCCCTCCTCGAGGTGGGGCGTCCCGAGGACGAGGCCTCCTGGAGGGAGTTCGCCTCCGCCCGGAAGGTGGCCTGGAAGACGGGCACGAGCTTCGGCTTCCGCGACGCCTGGGCCGTCGGCCTCACCTCGGAGTACGTCGTCGCGGTCTGGGCGGGCAACGCGAGCGGGGAGGGCAGGCCCGAGCTCCGGGGCTCCACGGCCGCGGCTCCCCTCCTCTTCGACCTCGTCGCCGCCCTCCCGAGGAGCCCCTGGATCCCGAGGCCCTCCTCCGCCCTCGAGTACGCGACCCTCTGCGCCGACTCGGGGCTCCCCGCCGGCCCCGACTGCGCGCGGACCGAGAGGGTCCTCCTCCCCGCGGGCGCCGCCGCGAAGGCCGACTCGGCCTGCCCCTACTGCCGCCTCGTCCAGCTCTCCGCCGACGGCGCCTATCGCGTCACCGCCGAGGGCGAGCGGCTCGACCTCATCCGGACCGAGCGCCGCTTCGTCCTTCCGCCCGCGATGGAGTGGTACTACCGCCGCGCCCACCTGGACTACCGCCCCCTCCCGCCCTGGAAGCCGGGGACGCCGGCCCCCGCTGGGGGCGGCGGCGGCCTCGCCCTCCTCGAGCCCGGGGAGGGCGCCTCGCTCTACGTGCCGATAGAGCTCTCGGGCCGGCCCGGAGCCGCCGTCTTCTCCGCGGTGCACCGCGACTCCCGCGCCCTCGTCTTCTGGCACCTGGACGGGGAGTACCTGGGCTCGACGCGCGGGACCCACCGCATGGAGGCGCGGCCGGGCCCCGGCTGGCATCTCCTCTCCCTCGTCGACGAGGAGGGCCGCGAGGCCGAGCGCCGCTTCGAGGTCCTGAACGAACGCTAGCCTCGCCCGCGCGCGACCTTGGGCTCGGGCCTCCGCGGCGCGGACGTATCCGGCGCGCGTCTCGGCCCCCGCGACGTGGTCTCCGCCGGAACGGAGTCCGGGGGCGCGGGCCTCGTAGGCGCGGGCCTCCGCCCCGCGCTAGAATGCGCGCATGAAGCAGAGCCGCCGCATCGCGCCTTTCATCCTCCTCTCCTTCCTGGCCCTCTGTGCCGCCCTTCCGGCCGGCGGGGAGGCGCAGGCCGCCGCCTCCTCATCCGCCGCGCCATCGGCGCAGGCCGCGCCCGCGCCGACCGCGACACCGGCCGCGCGGATCGAGCCCGCGGGCGCCGTCGACGCCCCGGCAGCCTCGACAGCACCGGCCGCGGCGTCCGCCGTCCCTTCCGGCCGCTGGGACGGCTGGCTCGATTTCGGTCAGGGCAAGGCACCCTTCTCCTTGCGGCTGCTTCCCGGCGGCGGCGGCCTCCTCGACCTGCCCGGCCAGCGCCTCTACGGCTATCCCCTGGCCTCGATCCGCGTCGAGGGGGCCTCCGTCGCCTTCCTCGTCGGCGGGGGCGAGGGCGCTCTCCTCTTCACGGGGAGCCTCGCCGCCGCGGCTCAGGCCGCCGCGCCGGCCCGGTCGACAGCGCCGGCCCCGGAAGCCGCCGCGGCCCCGGCGTACGGAGCCGCCGCAGCGGCGCCGGCGGGCTCCGAGGGGACGCGCGCCGCGGGAGATGCCGTCGCCGAGGCCGCGCCCGACGGGCGGCCCAGGATCTCGGGGCGCCTTTCGGGACAGGGCGCCGAAGGCCTCTTCGAGCTCGCCCTCTCGCCGCCGGAGGCGGCCTACGGCGCGGCGCTCGAGGTCGCCGTGCGCGGGGGCGTCCTCCGCGGCAGCCTCCTCCTCCCGGAGGGAGAGGGCCCCTTCCCCCTCGTCGTCCTCGTGGCCGGGGCCGGCGAGACCGACCGCGACGGCAACAACTACAACGTGCCCGGCCGCAACGACGGGCTCAGGGCCCTCGCCCTCGCCCTGCGCGGAGAGGGCGTCGCGAGCTACCGCTACGACAAGCGGGGCGCGGGAGAGAGCTACGCCCTCGTCGCGAGCGAGGCCGAGCTTTCCTTCGACGACTACGTGGCCGACTGCGCCGCCGTCGCGGCGGCCCTGGGAGCGGACGGGCGCTTCTCCCGCCTCGTCCTCGCCGGCCACACCGAGGGCGGCCTCGTCGCCGCGGCGGCCGCCGCCCGCCTGGGCAAGTCCGTCCCCGGCCTCGCCCTCCTCTGTCCCTCGGGGAAGAGCGCGGCGGAGAGCGTCGAGGAGGCCCTGGCCGAGGCGCCCGAGGAGCTCAGGCCCGAGGCCGAGGCGATCATGGCGGCCCTGCGCCGCGGCGAGACCTATCCCGAGCCCTCGCCCTACTTCGCGGACTTCTTCAGGCCGAGTTTCCAGCCCTACCTGGCCTCCTGGTTCCGCTATGACCTTCCGAAGGAGCTCTCGATCTATGCCGGACAACTTCTCCTCGTGCAGGGGAACCGCGACTTCCAGGTGAGCCTCGCGGAGTTCTCCGTCCTCGCCGCGCTTGAGCCCGACGCGGCCGCCGTCGTCCTTCCGGGGATGAACCACGTCCTCAAGGAGGTCGGGCCCGACCTGGAGGAGAACTACCGTTCCTTCGGCGACCCGGGCTTTCCCCTCGCGGAGGGCCTCGGCGCCCTCCTCGCGGCCTTCGCGCGCGGCGAGGCGCCCGACGAAGGCCTCCTCCGCGTCGACGGCGGCGTCCTTCCGTCCCTTCCCGGCGCCGGGGAGGCCGGGGCCGAGGGGCAGGGCGCCGGGGAAGAGGGCGGCGAGTAGCTCCGCAAGGCCGCGGTCAGCGGCGGCCGCGCCGGACCTCTCAGGAGCGCGCCGCGGGCCTCGGGGAGCCAACCAGCCGCGGCGCGGCCGGCGCGAGGGGCGACCTCCTCGGCGGCCCCGCCGTTGTCAGCGGCCGCCGAGCCTCGAGAGGGCGCCGGCCAGGCTCGAGGCCCTGACCCTGATGCCCGCCGCAGCCACGAGGTCGCCCTCGGCCTCGATGCGCCGGGAGAGGATGGCCTCCGCCTCCTCGGGGAAGAGCGAGCGCACGAGGGCGTACCAGGCCAGCCGGGCGGCTCCCTTGTAGATCCGCGCCGAGTCCTCGTCCTCCATGAGGAAGGCCAGGGCCAGGTCGTAGGCCGCCTCGCTGCCCGCGCCTTCGGGCGCGCCCGGGACCGCGCCCGCCCGCTCGGCGGCGAGGATGAGGCCGCGCGCGGGGATGTCGAGGCGCTCGCCCAGGAGGCTCTCCGCGAGGCGATCGAAGGGGAGGGGCGCGTAGAGGACGACCTCTCGTCCTGCGAGGGGGGCAAGGCGCGCGGGGATGGGCTCGGGGCCCGGCGCCTTGAGCCGAGCCACGAGGGGCTCGATGGGGCCCGAGGCGGCGAGGACGACGGTCGGGCCCGGAAGGGCGACCCTGACGCCGGCCGCCGCGTTGGCGTAGCCCGGGCCCTCGCGCTTCCAGGCTCCGTCGCCCGAGAGGGCGAAAGAGGCCGAGCGGAAGGGGTAGTCGCCGACCAGGAGGCCCTCGAGGCCCGGCCTTTCCCCGGGCTCGCCGGGCGGCGTGAGCGCGAGGCCGAGCTCGCGGCTTCGCGCAATGAGGGGGGCGATGGCCCTTGCCTCCTCCTCCGGGAGGAGGGCGGGAGCGAGGAGGGCGAGCGAGGGCCCGCGGATCCTCGCGTAGAGGAAGGCGTCCCCGGCGAGGACGGCCAGGGGATCGACGGGCGTCTCGTAGCGGATCCGCGCCGCGCAGCCCCCGAGGAGGATGACGGCCGCGAGGGCAGCGGCCGACGCGCGCGCGGCCGCGCGGGCCGCCGCGAGGGCGGCTGGCGCGGCGGAGGCGACGGAAGCGGGAGCGGCGCGGGCGAGTTTCAGCGGCCTCATCCTTGGGCCTCCGCGATTCCAGCCGCCTTCATGAGACTCTTGGCCGCGCGGAGGTGGGCCCGGGCGGCCTCGTCCCAGCGCCTGAGCTCCGAGTCCTCGAAGCGGCCGCCCGAACCTACGCGGAGCTCGGGCGCGGCGCCGCCCGACTTGAGGCGCGAGCCGAGCCAGCGCAGCTTGTCGTAGCCGACGAAGGGCTCCTCGTCGCCGCCGGGAACGGCTATCCCCGCCTCGCGCAGCCATTCCCGCTTGTCGTAGGGCTCCATGTCGAACTGGATGACGAACTCGTCGAGCCTCGCCCTGGCCGCCGTCCTGGCCTGGGCGGCGCTCGGCGCCGCGCCCGCCGCCTGGCCGGGGTCTCCGGCCTTGCGGGCCCAGATCCCCTCGAGCTCGCCCAGGACCAGCTCCTCGTCGTCGAAGGGGAGGCGCCGCGAGACGCGGAGGTAGCGGTAGATCTTCTTCGCCGCCTCGAGGAAGCGCCGGCGGTTGTTCACCTCGGCGAACTCGGGAAAGAGGCGGGGGTCGTGCCAGCGGCCGAGCGCTTCGTCGGGGGAGCGCAGGGCCTGGAGGTGGCCCGCGGGAGGGAGGGGCGAGGAGGGGTCGAGGGCGTTCGCCTCCTCGATCCTGCCCGAGAAGTGCTGGTGGGCCCAGCCGTCGGCGTAGGCGTGGAGGGCTATCCCCAGGCGATAGGGGTCGCCGCTCCTCAGGGCCTCGACGAGGAGCTCCTTGGAGAAGGGCGAGTCGGGGCTCGCCGCGAGCTCGTGGGCACGGCCGTCGCGCCTCTCCCGCCTCGCGCGCTCGGGATCGCCGGGCAGGAAGTGGAAGGGCAGGTAGACCTCCCGCAGGGTCGCCTCGTCCCAGAAGACGTAGTTCTGGGTCACGAGGCAGCGGTAGGGCGCCCGGCCGTCCTCGACGACGTAGGCGACCGAGGCGTCGTCGACGTACTGGGAGGAGCGCGCGATCCTCCTCGCCTCCTCGGGCGCGAAGCCCGAGCGGAGGCAGAGGAAATGGACGGCGTAGTAATGGAATTCCGAGTTCATCTCGCGGGGAAGTATGGCTCCGCGCGCGGCGCGCCGCAAGGACCGGCGCGGCCTTGCCCGGGCCGCCGCGCTGGGCCCGGGACTCGAGGCTTGGGGCTCGGGGAGAGCCGCGGCCGGGCCGCGAGGCTGGCGCGTCCGCCCCTCCCGTGCTAGGATTGGCGCCGAGGACGGACGACGAAGAGGAGGCGGCCATGGCGCTCGAGCGGACCTTCACGATGCTGAAGCCCGGCGTTCTTTCCCGGAGGATCGCGGGCGAGATCATCTCGCGCTTCGAGCGCAAGGGCTTCGACATCGTCGCGGCCAAGCTCGTCCGCCTGCCGCGCCCCCTCGCCGAGGCCCACTACGCCGAGCACAGGGACAAGCCCTTCTTCGGCGAGCTCGTGGACTACATCACGAGCGGGCCCGTGGTCGCGATGGTGCTGGAGGGCGACGGGGCCGTCTCCATGCTGCGGAAGCTCTGCGGCTCGACGAAGGCGGAGGAGGCCGCGCCCGGCACGATCCGCGGCGACTACGCCATGCACACCGGACTCAACATCATCCACGCCTCGGACTCGGCCGCCAGCGCCGGGCGCGAGATCGGGCTCTTCTTCAGGCCCGAGGAGATCATCGACTGGAAGGACGGCAACGATGGCTGGATCTGAGAAGCTTCCCCGCTGGGACCTGGCGCCGGTCTACCCCGGCTTCGGCTCCCCCGAGCACGCCGCCGCCAAGGAGCGCCTAACGCGCCTCTCCGCCGGCCTCCTTGCCCACCTGGGCGCGGCCCCCGCGGCCCCCGCGGCCCCCTCGGGCGGCGCGGCTTCCGGCCCCGCGGAGCGCGCGGCCTTCGCCGACTGGCTCGCCAAGGCCCTCGAGCTCGAGGGCGAGGCGGGCTCCCTCTACGAGACCCTCTCCTCCTACGCCTACGCGAGCTACTCGACCTCGACACGCGACCCGAAGGCCATGGCCGAGCTCAACGCCTCCGAGGAGCTCGGCCTTCCCCTGAAGCGCGCCTCCGTCCTCCTCAGGAACGCCCTGGCCGCCCGTCGGTCCGAGGTCGAGTCCCTGGCCGCCGGGCCCGGCGCCGACCCCCGGATCGCGCCCCTCGCCTTCCACCTGCGCGAGGAGCTCTTCTGGCAGTCGAAGCAGATGTCCCCCGAGCTCGAGGACCTGGCGGAGGACCTCTCCCGGTCGGGCGGCGAGGCCTGGAGCCGGCTCCAGGAGACCCTCTTCTCCAACGCCTCCGTCCTCTGGGACGCGAAGACGGGCGAGCGCAAGACGGTCGTGGAGCTCCGCAACCTGGCCTACGACGCGGACCGCGCCGTGCGCGAGAAGGCCTACCGCCTGGAGCTCGAGGCCCTGAAGGCCGTCGAGATCCCGATGGCCGCCGCGCTCAACGGCGTGAAGGGCGAGACCCTCACCCTGAACCGGCGCAGGGGCTGGGAAGGCGCCGTCGACAAGTCCATCGAGCAGTCGCGCATGACGAGGGCGACCCTCGACGCCCTCATCGGCGCGATGGAGGAGTCCCTCCCGACCTGGCGCCGCTACCTCAAGGCGAAGGCCCGGGCCCTGGGCCTCGGCTCCCTGGCCTTCCACGACCTCTTCGCCCCCGTCGCCCCGGCGGCGAAGGACGATCCGGCGAAGGACGGCGCGGCGAAGCCCTCGGGGGAGCCCGCCTACACCTTCGACGCCGCCCTGGACTACATCGCCGAGAAGTTCTCCGCCTTCGATCCCGCGATGGGCGATTTCGCGAGGAAGGCCCGCGCCGAGCGCTGGATCGACGCCGAGCCCCGCGAGGGCAAGGTCGGCGGGGCCTACTGCATCGACTTCCCCGACGCCAAGGCGGCGAGGGTCCTGTGCAACTTCGACGGCACCTTCTCCTCCCTCACGACGGTGGCGCACGAGCTCGGCCACGCCTGGCACCACGAGTGCGTCAAGTCGAAGCCCTACGCCCTCACGCAGTACCCCATGACCCTGGCGGAGACGGCCTCCATCTTCGCGGAGACCGTCGTCTGGAACGAGGCCGCCAGGGCCGCCCCGGCCTCCGAGCGCCTGGGCCTCCTGGAGACGCACCTCCAGGACGGCTGCCAGGTGATCTGCGACATCCTCTCGCGCTACTATTTCGAGAGCGCCGTCTTCGAGCGCCGCGGGAAGGCCGAGCTGCCGCCGGAGGAGCTCTGCTCCCTCATGCTCGAGGCGCAGCGCCGCACCTACGGCGAGGGCCTGGACGGGGAGCGCCTCCATCCCTACATGTGGGCCGCCAAGGGCCACTACTACCGGCCCGACCTCTCCTTCTACAACTTCCCCTACGCCTTCGGCCTCCTCTTCGGCCTCGGGCTCTACGCGCGAGGCGCGAAGGAGGGGCCGGCCTTCGCTTCCGCCTATCGCGCCCTCCTGGCCGGGACGGGCTCCGCGACGGCCGTGGAGGTGACGAGGTCCGCGGGCTTCGACATCGAGTCCCGCGGCTTCTGGCGGAGCGGCCTCGCCGTCTTCTCCGCCGAGGCGGAGGAGTACGAGCGGCTCGTCGCGGAAGCGGGGAGGTAGGCGCCATGCCGGAGAAGGTCGCGGTAGTCGGGGCCGGAGCCTGGGGCACGGCCATCGCGAAGGTCCTCGCGGAGCTCGGCCACGAGGTCTGCCTCTGGTGCCGTGAGCCCGCCCTGGCGGAGGCGGTCCGGACGAGGCGCGAGAACGCGGCCTACCTCCCGGGCGTCCTCCTCCCCGAGGGCCTGGGCGCGGAGACGGACCTCCTCGCCGCCGCCGAGGGGCGGGACGTCATCGTCCTCGCGGTGCCCTCGCCCTACCTCATGGGCGTCGTCCGGAAGCTCCTCCCCGCGCCGAGCCTGATCGAAGGGGAGAGCCTCGTCGTCGTCGTGACCAAGGGCTTCATCCCCGGGCCCCGGGGGCCGAGGCTCATCCTCGACGCGCTGGAGGAGCGGCTGCCGGGCCGCTACCGCGACCAGCTCGTCTACCTCTCGGGACCGAGCCACGCGGAGGAGGTCTCCCGGGGCCGCGTCACGGGCCTGGCCGCGGCCAGCGCGAGCGGCCGCAACGCGATCAGGACCCGCGAGCTCTTCCGCGGGAGCCGGGTCCTCGTCTACCCCTCCCTGGACGCCGTGGGCGTCCAGGCCTGCGCCGCGACCAAGAACGTCGTGGCGATAGCCTTCGGCATGCTGGACGCCTTCGCCTCGGGCGCCGCCTCCGGCGCGGCCGCGGGGGCGGCGGCGGGCATCTTCGGCGACAACACGGAGTCCCTCCTCCTCGCCGCCGGCCTCAACGAGATGCAGCTCCTCGGGCGCGCCCTGGGCGCGAGCCATCCCGAGACCTTCACCTCCCTGGCGGGAGTCGGCGACCTGGACGTCACCTGCCGCTCGGTGCACGGCAGGAACCGCCGCTTCGGCCGCGACATCGTGGAGAAGGGGATCCTCTCGCGCTTCTCCTCCATAGAGGACCTGGTCGCGAGTATAGGCGAGGTCGGCTACCTGCCCGAGGGCGCGGTCGCGGCCGGCCAGGTCAGGGCCCTCGCGGAGGAGAAGCGGCTCGACCTTCCCATCATGGACGGGGTCTACCGCATCCTCAACCGCGAGCTCGCGGCCCTCGAGTTCCTCGAGTCCTACCTGGGCTCCCTCGGCGCGCCGCTCTAGCCGTCCGCTCCGCCGCGGAGCGCACGCGCCGCCTCGGGCCGCCCGCTCAGCCGCGACGATCGTCCTCGCCGTCGGCGCCGCCTGGCCGGGCGGCCAGCCTCGGGCCGCGCCGCGTTCCCGGCGGCGGGCGCCAAGCCGGTCGGGCGGCCGCCCGACCGGTCAGCGCGCGCGGCCCTGGATGGAGCGCCGCTCCTTCGTGTAGCCGCGCATCGACTTGTTGATGGCCTTCCAGCGGGCGTCGCGGGCGCGCTGCTCGGCGCTCCCCGGCTGGGCGTTCATGTGGGCGATCTCGCGGCCGAGCTTGAGCCAGCCTGAGTAGCGCCCCTTGTCGAGCTCCCCGGACTCCAGGGCGGCGCGCACCGCGCAGCCGGGCTCCGAGCCGTGGGCGCAGTCGCGGAAGCGGCATTCCGCGGCCAGGGCCTCGATGTCGGCGAAGGCCGCCTGGAGGGACTCCTCGCCCGCGTAGATCCCGACCTCGCGGAGGCCGGGATTGTCGATGACGAGGGCGCCCGAGTCGAGCCTGTACAGCTCCCGGTGCGTGGTCGTGTGCCTGCCCCGCTCGTCGTCCGCGCGGACGGAGCCCGTGTCGGCGAGCTCGCGCCCGGCCAGGGCGTTGAGGAGGGTGGACTTGCCCGCGCCCGAGGAGCCGAGGAGGACGACGGTCTTCCCCGGCCGGAGCCAGGCCTTGAGGCATTCGAGGCCCCTTCCTTCGGGGGCGCAGACGAGGGCCGAGGCGAGGCCGGGGCTCAGTGCGGCCGCCTCCGCGGCGAGGCCTTCGGCGTCCTCGGCCAGGTCGGCCTTGGTCACGACGAGGACGGGCTCAACCCCCGCCTCGTAGGCGAGGGTGACGTAGCGCTCCACGCGGCGGGGATTCCAGTCCCTGCCCGCCGCCGCGACGATGAAGGCCGTGTCGACGTTGGCCGCGAGGACCTGGGCCTCGGCCCTGTCCTCCGCTACGCCGGCCGCGCGGCGCGCGAAGGCGCTCCTGCGGGGGAGGACGGAGCGGAGCTGGGCGGCCCCGCCCTCGGAAGGGCGAAGGACCACCCAGTCGCCCACCGCGGGGAGCTCGGCGGCCGACTCGGCCTCGTGGAGAAAGCGGCCGGAGACGACAGCCTCGACCTCGGAAAGGGAGCCGTCCCGGCCCCTTGTCACCGCGGTGCAGCGGCCCCTCTGGACCTCGACCACGCGGCCCGGCGCGTCGCCGAGCTCGGCCTCCGCGAGGTAGTCGCGGAGGAAGCTCTCGTCGAAGCCGAAGTCGCGCAGGGCGTCGCGCCTGGGAGCGCCCTCGTTGTCGTCGAATTCTACATGGATATGGAACATGATACCGTACCGTTGTTTACTTCGCGGGTCCAAGGCGCCCCGCGGGCCGCGGCCCCGCCGTCCGACGGACGGCGGGCTTCCGCGCCGCGAGGGCGTCCGGCCTTGAGGGCGCGTCGCCGCGCTCCTGGCCGGGAACCCTGGGATTCGGCCTCGCTTCGGGCCCGACGGCGGCTCCGCGGCCTTCGCCCATGGGCTGGAAGGCTACGAAGCCGTGGCGCCTCGAGCCCGCTGCCCTTCGTGCCCGGACGCGGGAAAACCGCGGGCGGGGCACCGCAGGGCGGCGCGCCGAACGTCATTGCCTTTCGGACTGGCGGGAGTTGTCTGGATTGTAGGGAAGGCGAAGAGAGAGGACCCTATCTATCCCGATCGTCCCGGAGTCCGATGGCGGCAACGGCTGCTAGCTGATACATGGCGTCCTCCTGGAGGATCGAGATTCGGACCGGCGGGTCCGGCAGGCCAGGACGGCCTGCTGAAGACGGCCCCCATGGCCTTCTTCGCCTAGTACTCTAGCGAATCCC
>ENA-UOWG01001854-UOWG01001854.1-activated-sludge-metagenome-genome-assembly--contig:-NODE-1854-length-19642-cov-4.966304_pt1 | contig 19642 bp, 15 predicted proteins | sample MGYA00238147_ERZ761563 | MGnify/ENA primary metagenome ERZ761563 (study PRJEB28884, sample SAMN05720216) | anaerobic digester metagenome | isolation source: active sludge of municipal... | reverse complement strand
GGTTGCTCCCACGAAAAATACCGGAGTGATTATTCCACCGCTACCCCCGAAATTCAATGTTATGCTCGTAGCCACCATCTTCAATAAAAATGCATACCAAACGCTCTTTATCCCCTGCAATGACGCCTGTATAGTTTCAAGTCCCAAGCCCAAGTATTGTTTAGAAAAGGCAAGTGTCAGGCCGATAAGGCCAAACCCCCCTATGATTCCTTTTATCGGCTTGGATAATTTTATCCTTTCCGATAGCTTGCTTCCTAATTTCAATACTTCGATCAAAACAGCAGAACACAAGCCAAAAAATATCCCGGCAACGACGATTTTCAAAAAGAAAACCTGGTTAAATACCGGGACGAAATTCAGCGGATGATGAAAATATGCTATCCCCAGACTAGACGAAACCTGGAAACTGACAATTCCAGCAATGAATGAAGGCAAAAGGACATCGTAAAGTATGCTGCCAACAAAAAGGACTTCCACCCCGAATATCGCTCCCGCAATCGGAGTTCCGAAGACAGAGGCGAAACCTGCGCTTATGCCGCAAATAACCAGTTTTTTTCTTTCGCGATCATTGAATTTAAACAAGTCCGCGAATATTGAAGCCAAGCCGCCGCCGATTTGAGCGCAAGGCCCTTCTTTCCCTACTGATCCACCGGCAGCCAAAGTCACTATTGTCGCCACAAGCTTAACTGGAACCACCGCAGCTTTAATTCTCCCGGAATTCTTATGAATTGCCTCGATCACCTTTTCCGTACCGTGACCTTCAGCGTCGGGAGCCAGGTACTTAATCATCAAAGCGCTCAGGAACAAAGCTATCGGTAAAAGTAAGAAATAATAGGAATAGTTATCACCAAGTATCCTGCTCCAGGCGAGGATTTTCAAAAACAAAGTCGTGGATAACCCGACAATGATTCCTACCACCGTCGCAAGAAACACCCATTTGATAACGGTTAAAAATAAAATTACTTCTTCAGTCAGCCTTCTTTTCATTATTAATATTTATTTAAGTGCAGGATTTTATACAGCGGTCTCTTAGGCACATGCAGGACGCCAAACTTATCCTTATGATATTTCTGCGTGCGTTTCATAGGGAAAATAACGGATTTTTCATCTGGAACACCGAGAGATACAACGTATTCCACTGAATGAGTTTGAGGAACCGATAAATCTTTGGAAATTTTTGGCCGATCAATAGAACCAAACCAACAGCTTCCTAATCCTTCTTCCGTCGCTGCTAAAAGCATATTTTCAATTGCAGCACCCATATCCACCTGAGTATAAAATGGAAATTTAGCCCACTTTTTGTTTATCAGAATGATGATAAGCGCCGTCGGCCTCTGATCCTTGGCCGGAGTGCCTTTTCCTTTTAAATAAACTGCCCAACGCAGATGCTCGAAAATCTGGTTCACGATTTTCCGTTTATGAAGCAAGATATATTCCATCGGCTGAAAATTCCCGGCCGACGGCGCAACCCTTGCAGCGTCCACTATCCTTTTCAAAACAGCCAGTTTAATCGGCTTCTGCCTGTATCTTCTTATGCTTCTTCTTTTAAAAATAGTTTTATATACTGACATATTTTCCTTTTTATTGATAACGAATCCTTCCCCCACCAGTTGTCGTACGCGCCGGATTAGTCTGTGTTCCGGTCGTGGTTGTCGAAGACTGAGTCGTTGAAGTTGCGGTCGTTGCTTGCGTCGCCGTTGCCTGTGCTTGGATTATTGTTGGCGCAATAGGCTTAGTTAAGAAATTACCGCGTTTTGAACGTGCAGTCAAAGTCAGACCGCTGATTTTGGCTGCAGGAATTGTTTTAGTGATAGTGTTGATGTTTGTGATTTCAATCGGTTGATTCGCAGCCTGCTGCTGCGGTCTAATCTGGTCTGCATCATAACTTGTAGCCCGGACCGTTGTTGTCGCCGAAGGAATCTGGTCGCCTTTTTCTAAGACATATTTCTGGAATTCTTCTGAACGCGGATATTTGTTCCAGGTTAAAACATAGGTGTTGTTTGCCCCATGCGTTGCCGTAAAATTCCAGTCAATGCTTGAGCCAAACAAAACAAAATCATGAAGCGCAGTTTGAGTTTCAGTTCCGTTTTGGTCAAGAACCTTAATTTTAATTTTATATAAACCTGCAGGGAGATTAATCTGGTGAATCGAAATCCCATAGGCTGTACCTGTGTTAGCATGTAAATCTCGGTCCGGAATCCAACTGGTAGTTTTTAGCTGCGAACTTGGTGTATAATATTCCAAGGCTGCGGAAGAAATCTGCCTATCGACACTAAACACTACTTCAATAGTCTCAGAATTAAACTGAGATATCTTAGCATTGGATATCGTAGGAGGTTTAACTAACATCTGGGTAGTTACTGGATAAATTCCCGCCCACCTATGATTGGCATCAAGCGATGACGACCAAACTTCTTTTTTGCTTGTGTCTCTTGGCCCATAAGGCTTAAAGACTATGGGAAAAATCGGCCGCCAATTTGCATTTTGGATCTGGGACAAAGTCATGCCGTATCCCAGCCAATCGCCAGCCAACCCTTCGCCTGCGGCAAACTGTTTGCTGAAATCTATCCCTTTTAATAAGCCGAGTATCGCTACCTCGCCGGTTAATCCAGACAGCTTTTTGCCTCCAAGCAGGCGCTGCAGTTCTGAAGGCTTCAGCATCATAATCTTGGTAGTAATCACTGAATTGTATAATGGACCGTTGATGGATGCCAAGAGATCATTAAATTTCGCCTGATTATTCCAGGCATCCCTCCATGTCGCTTCCGACGGAGGATTGCCGATATCGGACATGATTTCATTGAATGTTGCCTGCGGGAAAAGCTGCTGGGTTACCTCAGCCGACCAAACCTGGTTAAAAGAGGTTTTGTCCATACCCAGAGTTAGCTTTAAAAGCGCATTAGTTACATCATCAGTAATTTCCGCGCGCTCTTCAGGCGTCAATCCGATAGCATCCAAAGCCGCTTCAATCTGCGCCCGGTTTGACGCAACATTCTCTCCTAAATATCTGGTCACGCTCGGCCAGCCTAACATGTCAAAGAAATATGTTAGAGACCACATCCCCAGATAATCGCCCAACGAACCAATCATACCCTTGTTTAGCTCCATTACATCTTTGATTGCCCTCTTATTTGCCTCCATCCAGCCAGGAGTTTGTGAAGAGGTAGATTTAAAACCGTTGGACAAATCATCGTACCAATAGGCATCGCGGGTCTTATGCGGCGCTGTCATTCCACTTCCCACATTTATGCCTGTTTGGCTGACAGTGCCATAATCAATCTCGTCTTTATGGGGAAGTTTTTCAAAATATAACCTGGCGAATTTTGAAATTACCGGGTTCATCCCATAAGAAACCGCAGTCTGATTCAAAATCAGAGTATTGAGCACAAAGTCATTTGGGATATCTATAGCGCTTGAAGAAAGCGTGATACGCTTATCCAGAGTATTTTCTACTGCCATATGTTTGGCGATGACTTGAAGGTTATTTGTGGGGTTGGCCTTGATTTCCGCTAACCCGGGAAATGCCTTTCCGGCATAGGTGTTCACCCAGTCATGCGCCCACATGTCGCCGGCTGCGTGGGAAAAATACCCGAAGGTAAATGCCCAAGCCTGGCGCTTTGGATTATCAGAAGCCATATAGCCAACTTTGACGCCCGGAGGCGTTGGTAAGGCAGTTGCGTTATACGCAGGAAGATTATTCCAGAGAAGTACCAGATACGGATTCGTATTGGGGTGGATGTAGGTCTGTCCGGTCCAGAAATCAGGAAATCCGTCGGGTCCGATGGATCCGCCGCGAAAGTAATTCGGGCAAAGCTTGATTGCCTCAGCTACCTCTGGCCTTACCTCAAATTCTCCATAAGGCGGAATCCAGACTTTGCCGTCTCTGGCATCATCCATGACTATATTGGCAATGTAGGCGTGGGTTTTGAGCTTCCATGCGAAAGCTGGCGTAGAGAAAGAAAAAATGATAGATAAAATGATAAAGAATAGAATTTGGATTTTGGCACGCTTAACCAAGCTGATCATTTTTTTCTCCTTTTATTCAACTGCATCCCTTCCCGGAGGCGATTTTCGCCAGGAATATCCTTCGGACGCCTCTTTAAATCCTAGGTTAAAGAGGTCTATCATTTCTTTCCGGTCAAATAATTCCTTGGGCCTGGTAATATGCGTTGCCGGGATATAGGCGAGGTTAAAATCGCCGTTTCCGTCCTTGTTAAACATATACAGCTGGTAAAGATCGCCCACGCTCTGAGAATTGGTTATGGCATCAACAGTGCGCTCGGCGATAGGAATCATCTTATCCGGCACTTCCTTATATACCGGGTCGACATAGCCGTTTCTAATCACGTAAATCTGGAATTTGATCCTTCTTGTATCAATACCTTTTTCTTTGATCGCCTTATCAAAACCCTTAAGTACATCATGTAGGAAAAATACCTGATGGATCAGCCCGCCGTCGACATGCATCTCATCATAAACATTATTTGCAAGTTCGGCTTTAAAATAAACCGGCGGAAAGGCAATGGGCATGGATGATGATGCCAGGATAATTTTACGGAATAATTCCTGCGATTTCTCATCGCCAACCGAAGCAATCTTACCCATGTCCCAGACTACCATGCGGTCTGCATCTAGATTAGTAGTTCCGATGTAGAGCCTGCGGCCTTTTTTATATTCGGCTGCCACAGCATCAATAAATTTAGCGTCAAAATACTTCTCAAGCAGCCTCTCTAATGGCCAGCTATCAGCTATAGAATTGCTGAAAGGGATCCTGATACGGGGATTGCGCAGGCGGATAATATCTTTAGTGGAATACGAAGTATAAAATTCCTTTAATTTATCGTCATAATCCGGGCCCATAAAAGCAAGTGGCGCGATTACGGCGCCAGTGCTGATACCGGTGATAATTTTAAAAACAGGCCGTGAACCGGATTTGGTCCAGCCGCATAAAAGCCCTGCCCCGTAGGCGCCGTTAGCCGAGCCTCCTGAAATCGCCAGCATTGAATAGGTCTTTACGGATTTAAAATCAAAAAATGAGAATCCCTCTTTTTCTTCCTGTTCCAACAGAGAGATAAAATCGTTTTTGAAGGTATCGCTTGGCTCGCCGCTTATTGCCCGGATATCCTGCAGGCCAGAGATCTTGACGTGCGGCAATAATTCAAGCGGTGTGGCGTGGCGTGCAGTGGCGCATCCACTCAAAAAAAGGAAAAATGACAACAATATCAAAATATGTATTTTTGATCTATGATGCATTCTTTTAAGAGGGTCGCCCCATCGCAAATGTTTTTTGAGATGGGGCACAAACAGGTAATACTCATATAAAATAAATCTATTTATTAATTTTATTTAATTCTTTTTCTGCTTCTCGCTGCTTCTTTTTTGCTTCTTGCTCAGCTTTTCTTTTAGCCTTTTCTGCTTCTCTTTGGGCTTTCTTTCTGGCCTTCTCTGCTTCTCTCTGCTTCTTCTCGGCTTCCATCTTTGCTTGTTTTTCCGCTTTTCGAGCTTCTACTTCTGTCTGCTGTGAAGTTTTCTTAGCCTCAATCTTAGCTTTCTTGGCATCCTTTTCCAAACCACCTAAATGCAGTCCTTTATTTTCGGCAAAAATAAACCGCGGCGATAAAATCAAAGTTATGGCAAAAAGCAATATAACCAACTTTTTCATTTCGCCTCCTTTTTTCTTTGCGTCTTCTCGCAACATCCCACCCCATTTCTCCCGTTCGCTGTTCTATTTTAAATACGCTCTAATAATTTTCTGTTCAAAAAGCGGTTTGTCCATCGGTCCAGTGGCCGCATTTTCAATCGCCTCAACCACGTCATAGCCTGAAACTACTTCGCCGAAAATCGTATGTTTCATATTCAGATGCGGCGTAGGAACAGTCGTAATGAAAAACTGGCTGCCGTTGGTGTTGGGACCGGCATTGGCCATGGCCAAGATTCCTGCTTTATCAAATTTAACATTGGCCTTAACTTCATCCTCGAATTTTCCTCCCCAGAGCGACTGTCCGCCGCGACCGGTTCCGGTAGGATCCCCACCCTGAATCATGAAACCCTTGATTACACGATGAAAAATCGTCCCGTCATAATAGCCCTTTTTTACCAAGCCGATGAAATTTTCGCAGGTCTTCGGCGCTATGTTAGGCATAAGTTTTAACTCGATATTCCCTTGATTGGTTTCTAAAATCACGTTTTGCCCTCCTTGTCCTGGCATTTGTGAGCACCCGGCGATAAAAGCGAAAGTAAGTAAAATCAATAACACTTTCATAGCCTTCCTCCTTTTATTTTAATTCTTTGATAACTTTCTTGAGCTTATTGATTTTATCTTCCAGCTCCAGCGATTTTTGTTTCTCGCTTGCCACCACATCTTTGGGAGCCTTGGATAAGAATTGTTTGTTTTTAAGGCGTGCGTTGAGATTCTTCAGGATATTTTCATTTTGTGCGATAAGACTTGATATGCGGTTTTTTTCCTTTTCAATGTCAATTAATCCAGCTAAAGGAACAAAAAAACTCACCCTCCCCACAACGCCGGCAACTGAATCCTTTGGTCGGGCGATTTCTTTTTCAATGGTTAGGTTTTCTATCTTGGCCAAATTTTGGATGATACCTTTATTCTCGTCGAGCAATTTGCCTGATTGTGTATCAGCGGTTTTCAAAATCACATTGATTTTCTCAAGCGGCGGGATATTCCATTCTGCGCGGATATTCCGAACCGCACTTACCAAATCGATAACCAACTGCATCTGGGACTCAGCCTTTTTATCAATCATCTGTTTTTGTAAATGCGGAATACTCTGGAGCATAATCGAGCCGGATTCGGGAGCTAATTTCTGCCAGATTTCTTCGGTAATAAACGGCATAAACGGATGTAAAAGCCGTATTGATTTCTCCAACACTTTGTAAATTAGAATCTGGATATTCTTATCCGAGATTCTGTCTTTTACGATTTCCAGATACCAGTCGCAAAACTCATGCCAGAAAAATTCGTATAGCAAATTCTCAGCTTCGTTAAATGAATAGGTTTCGATGGCTTTATTGACTTTATCAATCGTGGTATAAAGTCGGGATAAAATCCAACGGGATGCTAAATCCAATTTTTCCTTTTGGTAAACCTGGCAAAGGTCAGATTCAGCGCTCTTCTCTTTTAGGTTCATCAATACAAAACGCGATGCATTCCAGATTTTATTGGCGAAGTTTCTACCAACCTCAAATTTTTCTTTTGATAAGAATAAATCCTGGCCACTGTTTATAATCAAGCTGAAACGCAGAGCGTCGGTGCCAAATTCGTTGATAATATCCAAGGGATCGATGGCATTACCCAAAGACTTTGACATCTTTAAGCCTTTTGAATCGCGTACAGTTCCGTGGATGTAAACATCACTAAACGGGATTTCTTTTTTAAACTCCATCCCGGCCATTATCATGCGCGCCACCCAGAAAAAAATGATTTCCGGAGCAGTGATTAGAACGCTGGTGGGATAAAAATACCTTAAGTCTTCTGATTCTTTCGGCCAATAGAAAGTAGCAAACGGCCATAACCACGACGAGAACCATGTATCCAGAACGTCATCTTCCTGTCTTAGATTACGAGAATGGCATTTTGGACACTCGGCCGGAGCATTCTGCGAAACGATAATATTATCTGGATCTTTACAATCCTGACAATACCAGACGGGAATTCTGTGGCCCCACCAGATCTGCCGTGAGATACACCAGTCCTGGATATTTTCCATCCAATTTAGATAAACTTTGGTCCAGCGGCTGGGAGTAAATCTGATTTTGCCTTTTTTGACCACATCAATCGACGGCTTTGCCAATGGCTTCATCTTTACAAACCATTGCTTAGACAAATACGGCTCAACGATTGTATGGCAGCGATAACAATGGCCGACAGCATGATCATGGTCAGTGGTTTTTTCTAAGAGATTCCTTTCCTCTAATTCCTCCAAAATCGCTTCGCGGGCTTCAAATCTATCCATACCCATAAACTCACCGGCATTCTCATTCAATTTGGCGTCGGGTTGCATGATATTTACGAATTCTAATTTATGGCGCTTACCGATTTCAAAATCATTGGGATCATGCGCTGGCGTAACCTTTACTGCACCAGTTCCAAATTTAGGATCCACTACAGAATCAGCGATGATTTTGATCGGCCGCTCCATCAAAGGTAAAATCAAAGTTTCACCAATAAGATTCTTATAGCGTTTGTCCTTAGGATTAACTGCCACGGCAGTATCGCCAAGCATAGTTTCCGGGCGGGTCGTAGCAACAACTACAAATTTGTTAGGATCATCTTTGAAAGGATACTTTATATAATAGAGTTTGCCTTTTAAATCTTTATGCTGGGCTTCTTCATCTGACAAAGCAGTTTGACAGCGCGGGCACCAGTTGATAATATATTTCCCCCGATAGATTAATCCTTTTTCATAAAGATGAATAAAGACTTCTTTTACGGTATTGGAATAATCCTCATCCATGGTAAAGCGAGTGCGCGGCCAATCGCAGGCGCTCCCGAGCTTTTTTAACTGATGGATAATCGTATCGCCGTATTTATTCTTCCACTGCCATAATCGTTCATTGAATTTTTCTCGACCCAAATCCTGTCGAGTTTTTCCTTCTTGGGCGAGTTCTCTCTCTACGACGTTTTGAGTAGCAATCCCAGCATGATCAACTCCCGGCATCCAGAGCGATTCGTATCCATGCATCTTTTTATAGCGGATTAAAATATCCTGCAGAGTATTATTAAGGGCATGGCCCATATGCAGGATTCCAGTGACATTCGGCGGCGGGATTACAATACAGAACGGTTTCTTTTTAGGATTAGCTTTAGCGGCGAATAGATTCTTCTCTTGCCAAAAATTATAGATTCTATCTTCCGTATCTTTGGGATTGTAACGCGGGGCGAGCTCTGTCATATTATTTTTTTGAAGACTGATCCTTCAATAACTTATATTCAACGGAATCAACTAAGGCTTGCCAGCTGGCCTCAATAATGTTTTCATGCACGCCGACAGTAGTCCAGGAATCTGTCTCATCTTGCGATTCGATTAAGACGCGCACCTTGGCTGCTGTCCCGGCTTCGGCATCCAATACGCGGACCTTAAAGTCCGACAGGTGCATATTCACAAGGTTAGGATAGAATTCTTTCAAGGCTTTTCTTAGCGCGTTGTCAAGCGCGTTTACCGGGCCATCGCCTTCGGCAGCAGAATAATGTTCCCTGTTCTTGACTCTTAAGCGGACAGTGGCTTCGGAAAATACGCGATTGTCATTTCTTTTTTCCACCACAACTTTAAAACCTTCAAGCTCGAAGAATTTTTTATATTTCTTAAAAGCCTTTTTAATCAACACATCAAAAGAACCATCGGCTGCCTCGTACTGATAACCCGCATGCTCTAAATCCTGCAATTGTTTTAAGAATTTCTTAGCCTGAGGGGATTTTTTATCTAACTTTAGTTCGATTTCCTTGGCTTTTAGGATAATGGGGGTTTTTCCTGCCAGCTCCGAAACCAGGAATCTACGCTTGTTTCCGACGAGCTTGGGATCAACATGCTCATAAGTCTTGGGGCTTTTCATCATAGCATCGATGTGCACTCCGCCTTTATGGGCAAAAGCAGACCTGCCCACAAATGGCTGATTGTCATCGTGTTTTACGTTGCTTACTTCGCTAATAAAATAAGAGGCTTGTGTCAAATCTTTAATTTTTGCCTTAGGAATAGATTCTACATTGGTTTTAGTAGCTAAAATTCCAATAATGGTACAAAGATTGGCATTGCCGCATCTTTCACCAAGCCCGTTAAATGTGCCTTGAATCTGGACGCAACCCGAATCAACCGCCGCAATGCTATTCGCCACGGCCAAATCCAAATCATTATGGCAATGGATTCCTAATGACACCTTAACTTTAGATTTTACTTCTTCGATAATACCCATGAGCTCATCGGTAAGTGTGCCGCCGTTTGTATCGCATAGCGACAAAACTTCAGCACCGCTAGAAGCTGCAGCCTGCAATGTCTTTAAAGCATATTCGGGATTTGCCTTATAAGCATCAAAGAAATGCTCAGCATCGTAAAAAACTCTTAAGCCGCTTGATTTAAGATAGGAAACGGAATCAGAAATCATATCGAGGTTCTCATCCAAAGTGGTTTTAAGTACTTCAGTGACATGAAAATCCCAGCTCTTGCCAAAAATGGTAACGAATTTTACTTTGGAAGCCACGATTTCTCTGAGGTTTTTGTCTTGAGAAGCTTTTATTCCCGCCCGACGAGTTGAGCCAAAGGCAACTAACTTAGCGCTCTTAAGATGTACTTTCTGCATCAGCTTAAAGAATTCTTTATCTTTTGGATTAGATCCCGGCCATCCGCCTTCGATATAATGAACTCCCAGCTCATCCAATTTCCTGGTGATGCGCAGTTTATCATTTACCGAGAAAGAAATCCCTTCGGTCTGCGAACCGTCGCGAAGCGTAGTATCATATAACTCTACCTTCATTTTTTCACCTCTTAATCAGATTGAATTTTTTATCTAATGCTTTTACAGCCAATCGACCTAGTTTTTGTTTGACTATACAGGAGATGCTAATCTCGGATGTGGAAATCATCTCGATATTGATTTTATTTTCTGCCAAGACCTTAAACATCTTAGCGGCAATCCCCGGATGAGACTTCATTCCTATTCCGACGATCGAAACGCGGGCAATGGCACTGTCCTTGATAACATCGCCGGCCTTAATCTGCTTGGCGACTTTCTTGGTCATAGCTAAAGCCTTGGGTAAATCGGTCCTTGGGACGGTAAATGAAATATCTGTCTGTCGGGTGTGGCTTACGTTCTGGACGATCATATCGACGTTGACTCCGACTTTGGAAATATCTTCAAATATCCTGGCGGCAATGCCGGGCTTATCAGGAACATTACATATTGTCAGTTTTGCCTCTTTATTGTTTAAAGTTACCCCTCTTACGAAGACTCCTTCCATCTTTTTTGACTCTTTAACGATCATTGTCCCCTCCTTAGTGGAAAAAGATGATCTGACATGAATGGGAATATTAAATTTCTTGGCGACTTCTATAGAGCGCGCCTGCATGACCTGTGCGCCTAAAGATGCCATCTCTAACATTTCATCATAAGTAATTGATTCAATCTTTTTTGCTTTACGGTCTATGCGAGGATCGGAAGTAAAGATCCCTTCAACGTCGGTATAAATCTCGCACATTTTTGCATTTAAGGTTTCAGTCAAAGCGACAGCAGTCAAATCAGAACCGCCGCGACCAAGAGTGGTAATATCTTCATTCTTGGTAACGCCCTGAAAACCAGCAACAATAACCACCTTATCTTCTTTTAGGGCGTTAACAATCCTTTTAGCATCGATTCTTACAATTCGCGCCTTGGTATGAGTGGAATCGGTAATGATACCGACCTGACCGCCAGTAAAGGAAATAGCGTCGTGCCCCAGCTCTTCGATTGCCATGGCTAGGAGCGCACAAGAAATCTGCTCACCAGTAGCCATTAACATATCCATTTCGCGCTCGGGCGGGTTTTGAGAAATCTTATCTGCCAGTTCAATTAGCTCATCTGTGGTATCGCCTAAAGCCGAAACCACTACCACCAAGTCGTATCCATCTTTTTTATAGGATGCGACGCGCTTGGCAACCTCTTTTATCCTTTCGGGATTGGCGACCGAGGAGCCGCCATATTTCTGTACAATTAAACCTTTCGACATAGTAGCCCCTTTTTGAAAACGTGTTTTGCTTCCATTGCCATTACCAAACCCAATATTATTAAAATTAATGCAATCGAAAATAAAAAGTAATTACCACTTCTCAAATAGCTGAATGATTGATAAAGAAGCGCTGTAATCGTGGTAATTATCATAAAAACTGCAGGTATCACAGTATAAATAAGTGGTTTATTCTTGCATAGCAGCCATGCACTGATGACAATCAACGCAAGAGCTGCAACCAATTGATTTGATGCGCCGAATATTGGCCAGATCTTATTCCATTGACCGGATAAAGCCAAGGCCCCGCCGCAAACAACAATTATAAAAGTGGAAAGATAACGGTTTTTAATCCCGGTTAATTCCTCAGTTAGATAACGCGCGATACGAGCAGCAGTATCAAGCGTAGTCAGGATAAAGGCATTCAATATGGTTATGGCAATAAATCCTCCATATTGCCCCAAAACCGGTTTAGATATACCGTCGAATCCAAGGCCGAATAATCTTACCGGGCCCATCTCTTTTAGGGATATAGACAAGTTTGCCGACGAGATTCCTGCAGTGACTGCAATAACTGCCAACAGCGCTACAATCCCTTCGGCAACCATTCCGCCATAGCCGATTTTTTTAGCATCAGCTTCAGTTGCAATCTGCTTGGAACTTGTGCCCGATGCAATAAGTGAATGGAATCCCGAAATCGCCCCGCAGGCAATGGTCACGCACATCATCGGCCATAATGCCCCTTCTGTTGAACGCCAACCGACAAAAGCAGAAGAATTTAAATTAGGATGAAGGATACATAAACCTAAATATCCGAAACCAACTCCGGCAAAAAGCAAAAAGCTAGAAAGATAATCTCGCGGCTGCAAAAGTATGTTTACCGGCAAAATCGAAGCAAAAAAACAATAAGCTAATAAAACTACCGACCATATAAGCATCCCGTTATTTTGTATATTTACTGGGATAATATTCCCTAAGAAAATTAAAGCCACAAGACATGACAAACCTATAACGGTCGCAACAACGGTATTCATTCTTAAACGATACAGCATAAAACCCACTACCATAGCTACCGGAATTAAGCCTAATGAAGGCAAAACAATCTTTGGCTCTTTGACAAAGGTATCGGCGCAAAAATAAACAAACACTGCAATGACAAGAATCAAAGTCATCCAGACAAAACAGGAAAAAATCATTTTTGCCCTTCGGGAAATTGTCTGGTTAGCGATATCTGCAATAGAACTCCCGCCCTCTCTTACCGAAGTAATAAGCGAACCGAAATCATGCACACCGCCGATTAAAATTGACCCAAGAACTATCCAAATTAACGCCGGAAACCATCCCCATAGCACACAGGCAATGACCGGCCCGATTATCGGACCTGCGCCGGCAATTGATGCAAAATGGTGGCCAAAAAGTACCAGCCAATGCCTGGCTGGTACATAGTCCACCCCGTCAAATTTGGTATTGGCCGGAGTGGGACGCTTAGGATCAATTTCCCAAAGCCTTTCAAATTTCCCGCCATAATATTTGTAGCCGATAAAAAATAAAAGAAATGCAGCAATGATTATGATTAGCGAATTCATTTAATCCCTTTTATCAAATAATCCATTAGCTGATATCCATGTTCAAACTTAAGCTGAGCGTCTTTAGCGCTTTTTTCATCAAAAGTGGTAATTGTCCCAGCTGGAATATCAGTTCCGTAAACTGCAAAACACACCGGGTCGCTGACATGAGTTCTCGCGGAAATCGGCGTGGCGTGGTCTGGTACAACCATAATCCGAAAATCTTCTTTATTTTCAAAATGTTTTAAGATAGGACCAATTATCTCGCGATCAATTCTTTCAAAACAAGCAATCTTCATGCGCAGGTCTCCATTATGGCCAGCTTCATCTGTGGCCTCCACGTGAATGAATACAAAATCATTGGTTTTTAAGGCTTTAATCGCATGCTCGGCTTTACCGCTGTAATTCGTATCGTAATATCCAGTTGCGCCCGGGACATTAATAACCTCTAATCCCATGATTTTCCCCATACCCTTGATTAAATCAACGGCGGAAATAACCGCTCCGCTAACACCATATTTATCTACAAAACTAGGGATGTTCGCTGTCTTACCGGGGCTCCAAAGCCAAATCATATTAGCCGGATTTTCCTTTAAGTCAATCCTGACATGATTTATATCCTGGCTCAACAACACTTCCTTAGAAGCATTCATTAAATTGATTAATTCTCCCGCGCCTTTTCCCCTTGGCAAATACCTAGCTATGTCTTTACCGAGAATATCATGCGGTGGAGTACAATTTATTCGAGAAAAATCTACATCTTGGGTATTTTTTATCACCATCAGATGGCGATAGCTTACGCCGTGGTAAAATTTAATTGTCTTGCTACCTAATTTTACATCCAAAGATTTTATAAGGATACTGGCTTCTTTGCTGGTAATATGCCCTGCGCTATAATCAACCATTTTGTCATTTTCGATTGTCACAAGGTTGCAGCGAAAAGCCACATCACCTTCGGCAAGTTCTACCCCCAAATTTGCCGCCTCCAGCGGGCCTCGCCCTGTGTAATATTTTTTAGGATCGTACCCCAATATCGAAAGATTGGCCACATCTGATGCCGGAGTCATACCAGCAGGAACAGTGCTTACCATTCCTACCTGACCGTTAGCAGCGATAAAATTTATATTGTCTTTGTGTGCAACCTCTAATGGTGTTCTCCCCTGCAATTCCTCAAGAGGATAGTCGCACATTCCATCGGGAACCAGGACAACGTATTTCATAGCCTCTCATCTATCCTTTTTAATAATAACTTCGTAAGTTGATTTTTATTTTTTGCCTGCCCAATTATTTTTTTATCCCTATCAACGATATATGCATTATAATTATTGCCTTTAAAAGTATTTGCCACTACCAAATCTGCTTCGGTGGCTTTTAATAATTTGAATGCGCGCGCAATCAGTGCAGCTTTTGGAACATTAAGCTCTAACTTAAATAAAACTAAGAATATTTTAGAGTTAATCTTCTTGACTCTATCTGCCAGCTTGGGAGTCAGGATTAAATCAAGCGATAATCTCTTGAAATCTGATTTAATCTTACCCGATGAGCTTTTTTTCGGCTGATAATCAGAAACAGCGGCTGAATGTATTAAAACTGAATAATTTTTATTTATTTCTCTGGTGAATGTTTCCTTAAAATCATCAAAATATTTAAAAGGTTTCACTTTGATGCAGTTATTAATTATCGTATTTTCAGTAGGCCCCATAAGCAGGGTAACATCTGCCCCTAGTTTTTTTGCCTGGCGAGCCAACAAAAGGCCAGTTTTACCTGAGGCAATATTACTTATTACTCTGACTTCATCAATAGGAACCCAGGTTGGCCCAGCAGTAATTAATATTTTCTTCTTCTTAAAGTCCATCAAATAATCTCTTTTAATATAGCTTCAGTTGTTGGTTTAACGACTTTGGGATTTTTAATCGATTTAATCGCCCTGTCAGGATCTTTAAGCCCATGTCCGGTCAAAATACAGGCGATACGAACCTTAGCGGAAGCACCTTTAAAAAATCCTTTTTGATTTAACTTAATCAAGCCGGCAACTGAAGCTGCCGACGCCGGCTCAACAAATACTCCTTCATTGGCCAATAGCTTATATGCATCAAGGATCTCATCATCCGAAACCATATCAATCATGCCGCCAGATTCATCGCGCGCAGCCTCAGCATGTTTCCAGCTTGCAGGATTTCCGATTTTAATCGCTGTGGCAATTGTCTTAGGATCTTTGATTACCATTTTCTTCACGATTGGCGCAGCCCCTTCGGCTTGAAAACCCATCATCTTAGGCAAGGCTTTAATCTTCCCGATTCTCTGGTATTCTTTATAGCCTTTCCAGTAAGCGGTGATATTGCCGGCGTTTCCGACGGGAATAAAATGATAATCGGGCGCGCTGCCCAGATAATCGCAAATTTCAAAGGCGCCGGTTTTCTGTCCTTCGATGCGATAAGGATTAAGCGAATTGACCAAAGTGATCGGATGTTTAGCAGTTATTTCTTTAACAATATTTAACGCGTCATCAAAATTGCCCTTGACCGCCAAGACTTTTGCTCCGTGAATGAGCGCCTGCGCTAATTTTCCTAAAGCAATCGCTCCTTCAGGGATAATGACGATACATCTTAAGCCAGCTTTCGCAGAATACGCTGCTGCCGAAGCTGAAGTATTCCCGGTTGAAGCGCACATCACAGCCTGTGATTTTTCCTCTTTAGCCTTGGATATTGCCACAGTCATGCCTCTGTCTTTAAACGAACCCGTCGGGTTTAAACCTTCATATTTTAGATAAACTTCGAAGTTATTACCTAATAATTTAGATAGGTTCTCAGAATAAATAAGCGGGGTATTTCCTTCCTGGAGGCTTACCACCGGAGTCTTTTCGCTAATCGGTAAATATTCGCGGTATCTATCGATAACGCCTTTGTAATTCATTAAAGCTCCTTTTCTATCCTGATAGCGACGGGATAATCCCTAATAACGGCTAATTTATAAATTTTCTCAAGCGCCAAGCGTAAGTTCTTTTCCTTTGATTCATGGGTCAACATTATAATAGGCACTATTTTAGCTCTTCTTCTTCCTTTTTGAGTCACAGAAGATATGCTTATGCCAAATTTTCCTAAAACGCCTGCAATTCTTGCCAAGACTCCTGGCTTATCAATCGCCATAAATCTAATGTAATATTTTGATTGGATATCGGCGATCTTAACCAATTTTTCCAATTCCGGCTTTCTTAAAAACAATTTTTCGCTGAAGGTATTGCTTGAAGACTGCAAATCCCTGGCTAAATCTATCAAATCGCTGGCAACGCCAGATGCAGCAGAAAGCTGCCCCGCGCCTTGGCCGTAAAGAAGCAAGTCCCCCATCATGTCAGTATTGATGTAAACTGCATTAAAAATTCCGTTGACTGAGGACAGCATATTTTCTTTTGGCACCATCGTAGGATGGACTCTTACGTCTAGCGCCTTACCTTCCTTTTTTGCGATAGCCAATAATTTAATTACTAAATTCATTTCTTCGGCAAACTTGATATCGGAAAGCGAAATCTTAGAGATTCCTTCAATATAAATATCTTCTAATTTGAATAGTTTTCCAAATGCCAAATATACCAAAATCAATAATTTATGGGCGCTATCAATTCCTTCAATATCCAAAGAAGGGTTTCTTTCGGCGAATCCTTTCTTTTTAGCATCCAAAAGTGCGTTATTAAATGAACATCCTAATTCTGACATCCTGGTAAGGACAAAATTGGAAGTCCCGTTTATCACGCCAAATATACCTTCGACTTTATTAGCTATTATTGATTCGCGCAAAGTCTTTATAATGGGGATGCCGGCACCGACAGAGGCTTCAAAATAAATATTCCTCTTATAATGCCTGGCGGCTTTGAAGATATCCTTCCCTTCCTGTGCAAGAAGGGCCTTGTTGGCAGTAACCACGTGCTTCTTCTTGGAAAGAGAATTTATAATTATATCTTTGGCAGGATTGATCCCGCCAATCAACTCCACAACCACATCAATTTCCGGATCGTTAATGATATCATTGACGTTTTTAGTCTTTATGTATCTGTCCAATTTAACCGGACGGCGAGTAATAAAATCCTTGTCGCATACGCGCTTTACCACAAATTCAAAACCCGTTTTTTCCTTTATTAAAGATTTTCTTTCTCTTAATATCTTAAGCAGGCCTACGCCTACGGTTCCAAAGCCTACCAGCCCGATATTGATTTTTTTCATTTCCAACCTTCTCCTTTGGTTTTTCTTACGAAGAAATCGACGGTTTCCTTCAATAATTCCCTGGAAGACACATCCAATTCAACAAAGCTGACACGAGTATTGTAAATCAGGCCGTCGACTACAAGCTTTGACTCTATAACCTTAGCCTCAAGGTTAATCCCCATCACGGAAATAGGAGTTTTTAATTCGACCTCTAAAATAGTCCCTGGAAGGAAATCTTCGGAGGTAGTAAAAAACATGCCGCCTTCTGAGATGTCTTTAATCTGGGAGACTTCGCGTTTACCTTCTTTATTCTTTACTTTGTAGGTAACTACGAATTGGCGTTTTATTCTTTCATGAGTCCTGCGTTCTTTTTTGTCTGCCATTTTCAACCTCCTTTAAAAGAGATTGCCCTATCTTAAGCTGGGTTATTTTTAAATAATCGAGTCGGGGAGGCGGGAATTGCGAGCCGCATTTAATTTTATTTCGGCTGCTAAGTCCCAAGGCTCCACCTCGTCATCTATTTCTTAAGCCGAGTGAAACTGCCTTCTTTCATTAATCTTTTTTTATTCTCTCGGCTAAGAGTTTTAACCTCTATTTCTCGCTTTTTAGCCTCAGACTGAGATTTAATCTTTTCGGTATATACCAACTTTACTGGCCTTCTTGACCTAGTATATTTGGCTCCGTCTCCCGAATTATGCCGTACTATCCTTTTCTCTAAGTCTGTAGTAATACCAGTATAAAAAGAGCTATCCGAACACTTAAGAATATATAGATACCAGATTTTCATTCCGTTTGCCCCTCGCTGTATAATTAAAAACAATTCAGCTCGGGATCATTTTTGCTGAAAAATAAAACTATAGCAAAATGGTCGGGGAGGTGGGACTTGCGAGTCGCCTCCTCTTTTATTCTAGCGACGAAGTGCCGAGGCTCTTAATGCAAATTTAAGAGCTGAGGCAAACCTTCAGTCTTTCAACTTGTTGTCCCTCGTTGTCAAAATAAACCCGTGAACAGCTCGGGATCATTTTGCTTAAAATCAAAGCAAAAGCAAAATGGTCGGGGAGGTGGGACTTGAACCCACGACCTTTTGAACCCCATTCAAACGCGCTAAGCCAAACTGCGCTACTCCCCGAATAGCCATAATTTTCAATTTTTGCGATTCGATACCGAGCCTGCTAAGGCGAGGTGCCGATTTTTAAAATTCGCTCTTCCTTCGTCTTAGCATCAAATCGTCAACTGCCCGAATAGGCGTTTTATTTTTATATAAAACTAAGTATATCTCTTTAATAATGGGCATATCGACTTTGTGTTTACGGCTTAAGAAATATGCTGATTTTGCCGTTGGAACTCCCTCGGCAACCATCTCTGTATCCTTTAAAATATCTTTGAGTTTCCTGCCGCGGCCAATCTGTTCACCAACATATCTGTTTCGGCTAAACGGGCTGATGCAGGTAGTGACTAAATCTCCCAAGCCGCTTATCCCACTAAAAGTCTTAGCTTCAGCGCCCAAAACAACACCCAGACGAGTTATTTCGGCGAGACCGCGAGACAGAATCGCTGCTTTAGTATTAGTGCCAAACCTTAATCCATCCGAAATTCCGCAGGCAATAGCGATAATATTCTTAAGGCTGCCTCCTAATTCCACACCGATGACATCGCTATTGGTATAAACCCTAAATCTATCAGTAATCAAAATATCCTGAATTTCTTTTGCCAGTTTTATATCTTTGCTGGCCACAACTGCGGTAGTGGGGACGTATCTTGCAACTTCATAGGCGATAGTTGGCCCAGACAATACCGCTAATTTAACTTTCCCCAATACGTCAAAGACGACTTCCGACATACGTTTTAATGTTGATGTCTCAATTCCTTTAACCACGCTTAAGAATATTTTACCGGGCTCGTTGTATATCCTTAACTTAATCAAAACATTCCTTAGATATTGCGAAGGGACTGCCAGAATAATCAAATCCGCATCCAAAACAGCTTCTTTTAAGCTATCAGTAATCAAAATTCCTTTCGGGATTTTTACGCCGCTCAAGAATTTTGTATTTATCCTTCTTTTATCCAAAAGTCCGGCGTAATCTTTGAAGGCGCTCCAAAGTTTTATCTTGTATCCTTTTTTATGAAGAATGATGGCCAAGGTTGTTCCCCAACCACCGTCTCCTATAACT
>ENA-UOWG01001850-UOWG01001850.1-activated-sludge-metagenome-genome-assembly--contig:-NODE-1850-length-19657-cov-7.678400_pt1 | contig 19657 bp, 17 predicted proteins | sample MGYA00238147_ERZ761563 | MGnify/ENA primary metagenome ERZ761563 (study PRJEB28884, sample SAMN05720216) | anaerobic digester metagenome | isolation source: active sludge of municipal... | reverse complement strand
GCGGGGAAGCGGGGAAGCGGGGAAGCGGGGAAGCGGGGAAGCGGGGAAGCGGGGCCGAAGATGGCAAACGGGGACGATGCCGCAAGGCACCGTCCCCGTATTCGTTCACCAATCGACCTTCCCCGCTTCCCCGCTTCACCGCCGCGCGGTCAGCTGACCTCCGGATCCGGCAGGAAGTCTCTCGCCTTCTCATCATGATCGAAGTGATCCTCCACCGCATGATGCCGCTCGGCCATGACGGTGATCTCGGCCAGACGCGGGGAGACCATCGGGAAGGCCCGCGCAAAGAGGCCGTACGCCAGGAAGAAGAGGCCGGCCATCAGGAGGGTCGGGCCGAGCTCCGGCAGGCCGAAGGTCGGGCCGTCGAGCTCGGTGACGGATGGCATCACCAGCAGGTACCGCTCGAGCCAGAGCGCCACGAGCGAGACGGTGGCGAAGAGCGCCATCGTGCCGGGGAACTTCTTCGGGCCCACGCCGAGCAGCCCGATGAAGGGGATGAGGAACATCCCGAGGAAGACCGCCCGCCCGATCGGGAGCCAGGTGCCCCAGAGCCGCGCGAAGACGAAGCCGGTCTCCTCGGGGAGGTTGCCGTACCATATGACCAGGAACTGGGCGAACATGAGATAGGCCCAGAACACCGTGAAGCCGAAGCAGAGCTTGCCGAGGTCGTGCCGCTGCTTGGGCGAGATCAAATTCCAGACGCCGGTCTGGGTGCCGGCATACATGACCGTGAGCGCCAGCAGCATGTGGGCGCCGAGGAAGGAGCCCATGAAGTAGAAGCCGCCGAGGAGGTTCGAGAACCAGTGCGGCTGCAGCGCCATGATGCCGTCGAACGCCACCATGGTGAACACCATCGCGTATGTGGCGGCGTAGAGCGGCGCCAGCCGGTGCAGGCGGGCCTCATGCGCGGCGCGGCCCGCCTCGCTGTTGTCGAAGCCGGCCAGCATCCGGTCGTACCGCGCCCGGCGCGCGCCTTCCGCCTGGCCGGCGGTGTCGGCGATGTCGGGGAGGAGGTCGGCGCGGATCAGGCGCCAGCCGAGGTAATAGAGCGCGCTCAACCCGACGAGCAGCCTGCCGAACATCCAGGGCTTCGACAGCCAGAGCGCCTTGGCGTGCGCCATCGAGTGGAGCTGCTCCTGCATGGGGCCGTAGATGTGGTCGTAGCCCAGCGTGAAGATCAGCACCAGCCCGAGGAGCGACACCGGGAAGAAGGCGACCGCCGCCTCCGCGAAGCGCAGCACCACCCCCGACCACTTCGCCTTGACGATCTTGTGCACCGCGGCGATGGCCACCGACCCGCCGGCCAGCCCGGTGAAGTAGAGCCAGTTGACGTGGAACAGCTGCCAGGCGCGGTCGGCCGCCTCGCCCGTGAGCGACAGGGCAAAGAGTGCCGCGCCGACGACGGCCAGCAACCCGCCGCCCACCACGAAGAGCTGGAAGCGGCCCCCGGCTGCATGGCCGGACAGCCGGCCGCGAAGGACGGCGTCGCTCATGGCTTGCCTCCCGCCGCCGGGGCCACCGCGGACTGCAGCTGCCGCACGTAGTTGACGACCTGCCAGCGGTCGTCCTGCTCGGTGATCTTGTCGCCGTACTTGCCCATGATGCCCCGGCCGTAGCGCGTGATACTGTAGAGGTAGCCGTCGGTGTACCCGATGGCGCGCGGGGTCAGCAGGGAGGGCGCGGCCACCTTCGGCCCGACGGGACCGTCCCCCGCCCCGGCCACGCCGTGGCACACGGCGCAGAAGGTGTGGTAGAGCGTGTCGCCGCGCGCCGTGGGGATCCGGTCGGTCGGGTTGACCAGCTTGTCCGCGGTGGTGGTGTTGGCCATGGCCCACTCGGCGGACCAGTCCACCTCGCCCCCGGTGACCGGGACCGTGCCCGGCGGGGTGTTGCGCGGGACGCCGAGCCGCGAGTAGGGCCAAACGGCCTGCGAGGAGATCATGTGGTCGAACCACGGCACCTGCGCCAGGAGGTTGTCGGGCGAGGGCACGTCGTTGTACCAGGTATTGCACCCGGTGCCGGCCGCGAGGAGCAGCGCGAGGGCGAGGACGGGCCGCGGACTACGCCGCATGCGTCACCTCCACCGACCCGGCGCGCTTGAGCAGGCTCTCGACGGCCGCCGCCTGCTCGGCGCGGCAGGGGACGAACACCCCGATGTGGTCATCGGAAAACTTCTCGCTGTAGGGGACCCGCTTCCGGGCGTTCACGACCGACATGATGATGACGCCGGCCACGGTGCTGAGCGCGCCGAGGAGGATCATCAGCTCGAACCCGAGCACGACGTAGGGCGGCACGGTGGCGATCGGCTTGCCGCCTACCAGCAGCGGCCAGTCGTTGGACATCCAGAAGGTCATCGCGAAGCCTGCGGCGCACCCGGTGAGCCCGCCGACGAGGGTGAAGAGGCGGACGGGGCTGACCGGGTGGTCGAGCACCTCTTCGATCTCGTGATTGGGCGCCGGCGTGTAGACCGTCAGGTCGGTGTGCCCCTGCGCCTTGAGGGCGCGGATCGCGTCCGTCGCGGCGTCGACGTGTACGAAGCTGCCGAGGACGCCTGGCGTCATGGTCGCCATCAGTGGCCTCCCCGCTTCCTGGGGAACGGGATCGTTTCCTTGATTTCCTGGATTGCGACGATCGGGAACGTCCGGGCGAAGAGCAGGAAGTACATCCCGAACCACCCGAAGGAGCCGGCCAGGATGCCCCAGTCCGCCCAGGTCGGGTTCAGCTGGCCCCACGCCCAGGGCTCGTAGTCGTTGCTGAGCGACGAGACGATGATGACATACCGCTCGAACCACATCCCGATGTTGATGAAGATCGAGATGATGAACAGCGCCGTCAGGTTGGTCCGGATCTTCCGGAACCAGAGCAGCTGCGACACGAAGGCGTTGCAGATGATCATGCTCCACCCCGCCCACCACATCGGCCCGAACGCCCGGCGCCAGAAGGTGACCTGCTCGAACGGGTTCCCGCTGTACCACGCCACGAAGTACTCCATGGCGTAGGCGTAGAACAGGATGGACCCGGTGAAGAGCGTCAGCTTGGCCAGGTTGTCGAAGTGGTAGTCCACGATCATGTGCTCCACGCGGAGCATCTTCCGGAGCGGGATCAGGAGCGTGAACACCATGCCGATGCCGGAATAGATGGCGCCGGCCACGAAGTACGGCGCGAAGATCGTCCCGTGCCAGCCCGGGATGATGGACATGGCGAAGTCCCACGACACCACCGAGTGCACCGAGAGCACCAGCGGCGTGGCCAGGGCCGCCAGGTAGAGGTAGCCGCGGGTGTAGTGGCGCCACTGGTTGTCGCTGCCGGTCCAGCCGAGGGAGCAGGCCGCATAGAGCTTCTTGCGCCAGCCCGACACCTGGTCCCGCACCGCCGCGATGTCCGGCACCAGGCCGACCACGAGGAAGGTGGTGGAGACGGTGAGGTAGGTGGAGATGGCGAAGACGTCCCACAGCAGCGGCGACTTGAAGTTGGGCCAGAGGTAGCGCTGGTTCGGGTACGGCAGCAGCCAGTAGAACACCCACTGGCGGCCGATGTGGATGATCGGGAAGAGGCCGGCCGTCATGACCGCGAACACCGTCATCGCCTCGGTGGCCCGGTACACCGCCGTCCGCCATTGCGAGCGGAAGAGGAAGAGGATGGCCGAGATCAGGGTGCCGGCGTGCCCGATGCCGACCCAGAAGACGAAGGTCGTGATGTAGGTGGACCACATGACCGGCGGGTTGTAGCCCGCGAGCCCGAGGCCCTCCTTCAGGAGCATCACGAAGGTGAAGAGGCCGACCAGGAAGAGGCCGACGGCGCCGGCCAGCATCATCACGTAGCCGCGGCTGGGGGTACCGAGGGTGGCCACGACGTCGCGGGTGACCTCCGCGTGCGTCTGCGCGGGCGTGTACGCGTGGGCCATCGCTACGCCTCCGCCCCGGTGAGGACCTTGGCCAGGTAGGTGATCGACGGGCGCACGTTGGTCTCCTCGAAGACATGGTACCCGCGCGGGTCGGCGGCGCTCAGCGCCACCCGGCTGGCGGGGTCCATCCGGTCGCCGAAGATGATGGCGTCCGAGGGGCAGGCCTGCGCGCAGGCGCTCGTCACGTCGCCGTCGCGGAGGCCGCGGCGCTCGAGCGCCGCCGCGTTCTGCGCGCCGCGGATCCGCTGCACGCAGAAGGTGCACTTCTCCATGACGCCGCGGGCCCGGACGGTCACGTCGGGGTTGAGCTGCAGGTTGAGCGGCTCGGGGAACGCCTTCTTGTTGTAGGCGTACCAGTTGAAGTACCGCACCTTGTAGGGACAGTTGTTGCTGCAGTACCGCGTGCCGACGCAGCGGTTGTACACCTGGCCGTTCAGCCCGTCCGGCGTGTGGTAGGCCGCGTAGACCGGGCAGACCGGCTCGCAGGGCGCGTTGGCGCAGTGCTGGCAGAGCATCGGCACGAAGCGGGTCTCCAGCGGCTCGCCCTCCTCGCCGCCCTCGTAGTACCGCTCGATCCGCATCCAGCTCATCTCGCGGCCGCGGAGCACGTCCGCCTCGCCCACGGTCGGGATGTTGTTCTCGGCGTAGCAGGCGGTGACGCAGGCGGAACAGCCGGTGCACTTGGCCAGGTCGATCGTCATCCCCCACTGCGGATGGTCGCCGGCGTAGTTGCCTTTCAGCGTCGCCGCCTTCTGCGCCGCCGCGAAGCCCGCGATCGCGTCGAGCTCGCGCGCCGTGTTGATCTCGTGCGCGCCGCCGCCCGCCTCCTCGTGGTGCGCCTCTTCCGGGGTCAGCCCCCTCCGCGCCGCGCCCAGCGACATCGCCTCCGCCACCCCCCGCCCGAGCTGGCGGTTGCTGCCCTCGGTCTTGGCCACCTTCTGGTAGCGGCGGGTCTTCTCGAGCCTCACCCGCGTGGAGACGTACGGCACGAAGGCCGCGTCGCCGGGAGCCGCCAGGAGGTCGAGGGCGTTGGCGCCGCGGCCGGTGGCGTACTGTCCGAAGCTCGTGTGCCCGTATCCGAGTGGCGCCGACAGCACGTCGCGGCGGATGCCGGGGTAGAGATACGCCGGCGCCTCGATGCTGCCCGATGCCGAGACGAGCCGCAGGATCTCACCTTCGCGGACGTCGTACTCCGCCGCCGTTTCGGGGTGGATCTCGATCCAGGACTGCCAGGTGATCTTGGTGACGGGATCGGGGTTCTCGAGCAGCCACGGCTTGTCGGTGCCGCGGCCGTCGTAGAGAAGCGAAGAAGCCGACGGCGCGAAGAGGAATTCACCCTCGCCGGTGAAGGCGGGGGAGGTGCCGACCACCGACTGCGCGCCGGGCGCGAGCTTGACCGCCGACACCGGCGCGGCGTCGTACAGGCCGCCCGCGGCGAGGGTCGTGACCCAGAAGGTGGGGAAGTCCCCTGCGCCCCGGGCCTTGGCCACACCCTGCCACCGCGCCTTGAGGTACTCCTCCCACGACGCCGCCTGCAGGGAGGCGAGCGGACCGCCAGCCGCCTTGGCCGCCCGGAGGAGGACCTCGCCCGTGGGCAGGGTATCGAAGACCGGCTCCATGACCGGCTGCATGAGCGACTGGACTCCGGCGCGGGGCCGGAGGTCGTCCCAGCGCTCCAGGCCGTGCGATTCCGGCAGGAGGAGGTCGCAGAGCGCCGCGGTCTCGTCGAGCACCAGCGCCGTGGACACCTTGTACGGCACCTTGGCCATCGCCGCGGCGAAGCCGGACGACTTGGGCAGGGCGTACACCGGGTTGGCCTCGTGGACCACGAGCACCGCGATCTCGCCCGCCTCCATCTGCTTCTGGAGCGCGGCGAGCGCGGCGTAGCCGTCGCCCGCGTCGAGGTCGGCCCCGAAGCGCACCGTCGTGCCGACGTTGCCGGCCACGTAATTCAGGATGTTCACCGCGGCGCAGAGCTGCGCGGCGCCGGCGTGCTGGCTCCCGATGCCGCCCGCCACCGCCAGGCTCGGTTCGGCGGAGACGAACTCGCGGGCCAGGAGCTTGATCTGGTCCGCGGTCAGCCCGGTTTGCTGGGCGATCTGCTCCGGCGCGTACGCCGCGAGCATGCCGCGCAGCGCCACCGCGTCGGCCGGCGCGCTGCTCCGCTCGGCCAGGATGACCTGCGCCATCGAGAGCGCGATGGCGGCCTCGGCGCCCGGGACGATGGCGAACCACTCGTCCGCGTTCATGCCGGTGAGCGACATCCGCGGCGAGAGCGCCACGTGCCGCGACTTCGTGCCGTCATGGTAGCCGTGGGAGGCCGCGAACCCGCGCTGGTTTTCCACCGGGGCGAGCCAGGTCTCCAGGAAGTCGGCGCCGAAGGAGACGATGAACTTCGCGCTGGCGAAGTCGTGCGAGGGGAGGCCCGCCACGCCGAAGACCTGGCGGTTGGCGGCCACCATCGGCTCGTGGTCGAACGGCTGGTACCGGACGACCCGGCCGCCCAGCGCCGCAGTCCACGCGGCCAGGAGGTCAGAGAAGGTGCCCCGCCCCGCGCCCGAAATGACCGCCAGCCTGCCGCCGGCGGCGCTCGCCTTGGCCGCGAACTCGGCGATGGCGTCGTTCCACGGGATGTCCGCCGTGCCGCCGTCGGCCTGGCGGTTCTTCGGGCCGCGCACGCGGTTCGGGTTGTACAGCGACTGCAGCCCCGCCTGCCCCCGCGCGCACAGCTTGCCGGCGTTGACCGGGTGCGCGGGGTTGCCCTCGAGCTTGATGGCCCGTGCCTCGCGCGTCTTGACGTGGAGCCCGCAGCCGGCGGCGCACTCGGTGCAGGTGCTGGCGTAGTAGGTGGGGATGCCGGGCACCTGGTCCTCGGACTGCACCAGGTACGGAATCAGCTTCTGCACCCGGTCCGTGGAGCAACCGCTGAGCGCCGCCGTGCCCGCCCCGGTCACGCCGAGGACGGTCAGGAAGCGCCGTCGGTCCATCCCGGTGTCTTGCGTCTCGTCCATTGCTGCGCCTCGAGGGCTGGCAGTCGCTAGTAGTGGCAGACGGAACAGTCGCGCGACACGTTCCGCTCCAGGTGGCAGTTGATGCAGAAGCCCATGTTGTTCACGTTGTTCACCTTGAACACCTGGGGCGTCCGGGTCACGTCGCCGTGGCAGGTGGCGCAGGCGTTGGGCCCCATGGCGTTGATGTGGCGCATGTGGGGGAAGTGCGCGTGCCGGGCCAGGAAATAGACCCGGTTCCACTCGACTGGCGTGTTCGTGTTGTACGCGTCGCGCACCTTGGCGATTTCCCGTTGCGCCGTCGAGTCGGTCCCGCCGATGACCAGGTGGCAGTTCATGCAGGTGGCCATGCTCGGGATGCCCGGCTCCGAGGAGACCGACACCGAGTAGTGGCAGTACTGGCAGTTGATCTTGAACTGGCCGGCGTGGATGTCGTGGCGGAAGAAGATCGGCTGGCGGGGGCCCTTGAGCGCCGCCGAATCGGACACGGTCAGCACCGGTGCGAGGAGCGAGTCGTTGACGGCGGGCGCTGCCTGCCTGGTGGCCGCGGCATCGCGGGCGAGAAACGCCACAGCCAAAGCCAGGAGGAGCGTCCCGCCGAAGACCGAGGCCAGCTTACGCATGAGCCGTCACCATAATCCAGAAGGGAGACCGGAACTGCTCGTTTGTGAAACAATTCACGAGGTTGCAAGTGCAACAGAGGGAAACGCGTTGCCCTGCGCGGCCCGTATTATACGCCCGGCCAACGGAATGACAACCCTATGTGACGCAAGAATATCAGATATTTTCGTTCGGAATTGCTGAAATCACCCAGCCGCCCGCCGCAATGAGCCCGGAGGCGCCTCCGCCCGCATCCATTCCGCCTTCTTTTTCGCGAACCCGAGGAACGCCGTGGCCAGCCGCTGATCGGACAGCGCCAGCCAGCACCAGCGGACCGGTCCGGTCCGCTGCGCTTCGGTGATCGCCTGGGTCACCACCGCGGGGAGGCGGGAGTCATCCACCTTCCGCTCCTCCACGTCCGAGATGGTGAAGGTGGCGCTGACGCCGTCCTGCATGACGTGGATCCAGCAGAGCTTCCGGTTCCCCAGCGTGTACTCCCAGGCCCACCGCCACTGCGGGCCCAGGAACTTCACGTGTTCGATGACGCCGGGAATGGAGCGGAGCCCGTCGCGGATGAGCTTGAATCGCGCCGCGGCGCTCGCCGGCAGGTCCTTGAGTGGTGCCTTGGGATCCGGCTCCGCCGAGGAGTCGGGGTACCGATTGCCCTGCCAGTAGGAACTCGATCGCCCCAAGGGTGGCTCCAGACGAAGGTGAGGGTGCTCCGGAAATCTACGGGGGAGGCGGCGGCGGAGGGAAGCGCCAGCATGTGCGAAGGGGCCTCCGCGCCGACGTCTCCACTCCCAACTCGCCCCGGCGCGGCCGCGAGCATTGCGACTGTGGACGGTCGTGGTTGGATCAGCGAGCCAGAACCGTGGTACGGCGGCCCCGTATCACGGTTCGTCGACGTGCGCGCCGGGTGGCTCACCCGCCGGCGCCACGCCTTTCCGTTCGAGGTACCTCCGCACCTCGATGCCCATCGCCCGCAGCAGCGCCGCCTCCCGCCCGTCGAGCCCCGCCCGGAAGACGATCTCCCGGAACGAGCGCATCACGTGGTCGTGCCGGCGGGTCTTGAAGAAGTCGATGGCCCAGAGGGCGCGGGTCCAGTCGGTGAAGAGCCACTCGATCTGGTCCGCCGCCGCGGGCGCGGCGCGCCGGCGCGGCGTCTTGGTGGGGATGTCCGCCCCGATCCGCACTCGCCACGTCTCGTAGCTCATGATCCCGACCGCCTGCGCCAGGTTCATCGAGGTGTACTCGGCGCTCGTCGGGATGGACACCAGGGCGCGGCAGAAATCGAGCTCGTCGTTGGTGAGCCCCTTGTCCTCGCGACCGAAGACCATGGCGACCGGGCCCGCCTCGGCGTGCGCGACGATTTCCGTCGCGGCCTCCCGGGGCTCCAGGTACGTGCGCTTGGCCGCCCGCCCCCGCGCGGTCAGCGCCACGCTGTAGACGGTGTCGCGGAGCGCCTCCGAGAGCGAGCCGCAGATCTCGATCCGGGCCACCAGGTCGGCGGTGTTGTGCGCGATCCCCTCGATCCGCCACGGGTCGAACACCTCCGGGTTCACCAGGCGGATGCCCGACAGCCCGAAGTTCTTGGCCAGCCGGACCGCGCTCGCGATGTTGACGATGTCCTGGGGGGCGACGAGGACGAGGATCGGGGCGGGCCCCGGTTCCGGCGCCGAGGGTGCGGTCACTCGTGCAACTCCACCCCCGCCTCCTGCTCGATGAGCCGGATCGGCTCCAGGTAGTCGGCGTCCTCTCCCAGCGCGGCGCGCGCCTGGGCGAGGAGGTCGGAGGTGAGGTGGAGCACCGGGCCGGAGACACCCTGCCCCTCGAGCACGCCGGTCGCGATGCGCGCGTCCTTGTCGAGGAGGGCGAGCCGGAAGGTGAGCGGCCAAAGCCGCGTCAGCACCCGCTGCGGCACCAGGTATTCGCTCACGAAGCTCCGTCCGCTCGACGCGTTGAGGACCTCGACCGCCTTGCGCGCCGAGATGCCGCTCTTCACGAGGGCCGCGAGCCCTTCGCCGACGGCGAGGACGTTCACCGCCAGCAGCGCGTTGTTCACCGCCTTCATGGCGTGCCCGGCGCCCAGCGGCCCCATGTGCTCCACCCGGCGGCCGAAGCAGTCGAGGATCGGACGGGCGCGGCGAAAGGTCTCTTCCGTCCCTCCCACCATCACCGTCAGGGTGCCCGCCTCGGCGCCGTTGGTGCCGCCGCTCACCGGTGCGTCGGCAAACTCGATCCCCAGCGGCGCCAGCCGCTCCCCGATCCGCCGGGTCGTGTCCGGGTCCCCGGAGGTGCAGTCAAGGAAAAGCGCCCCCTGCCCCAGCCCGGCGAGCAGGCCGTCCGGGCCGTCGAGGAGAGATTCCACATCACTGGAGGTGGGCAGGCAGGTGATGACCACCTCTGCACCGGCCGCCGCCTCGCGCGGGGTGGCCGCCACCGCGCAGGCGTGCGCGGCCGCGAACGCCGCGGCCCGGGTACCGGTGCGGTTCCAGACGGTGAGCTGGTGCTGCTTGGCGACGTGGACGGCCATCGGGGTGCCGATGGCGCCCAGGCCAAGGAAGGCAATGCGCATCAGTGAGGTCCGACGTTGGAGTGAGGGCCGGGGGTCAGCCGGCCTGGCCGCGACGGCCCAGCTCGCGGTCGAACATGTAGAGGCCGGAGGTGTTGGTGCCGATCAGCCTGAGGGTGTCCACGATCTGCCGGCTGGTCTTTTCCTCTTCCACCTGCTCGGTGATGAACCACTGCAGCAGCGCCTGGGTCGCGTAGTCCTTCTCCTTCGACGCGAGCTCGAAGAGCGCGTTGATGCTGGCCGACACCACCGCCTCGTGCTCCGCGGCCGCCTCGAACGCGGCGAGCGGCGACGCGAAGGTGGCCGGCGGGGCGGCAAGGGCCCGCAACGCAACGCTGCCGCCCCGGTCCTCCACGAAGTCGGTGAACTTCATGGCATGCCCCACTTCCTCCCGCGCCTGGGCGCGCATCCACGACGCGGCGCCCGGGTGGTTGGTCCCGCTGAAATACGCCGACATGGCGAGGTAGAGGTACGCCGACTCCAGTTCCTTGTGGATCTGGTCGTTCATGGCGCCCTGGATGGCCTTTCCGATCTGCATGCGCTCCCTCCCTGCGGATGGTCCCGGATGCGACACGCACGTTGACGCCGGCTCCCGGCCGGCGTACGCTACGCGCGAGCCATGACCCCCAAAGATAGCCTGCCCCACGGGGCCCCGTCAGCGAACCGCGCACCGCTCCCCTGGGCCCGCCTGGCGCTGGCCGGCCTCGGCGCGCTCCTCGTGCTCTTCATCGTGGGGCCGCTCCTCCGCCTGCTCATCCTGGCGACACCCGCGAGCCTCGGCGAGGCCCTGCGCGACCAGGAGCTGCTCGCCTCCATCGCGCTCACGGTGAGCACCGCCACCGCGGCGACCCTCATCGGCGCGCTCCTCGGCGTGCCGCTCGCGTACCTCCTCGCCCGCCGCTCCTTTCGTGGCCGCCGGATCGTCGAGGCGCTCGTGGAACTGCCGGTCGTCATCCCTCATCCGGTCGCCGGCATCGCCCTCCTGCTCTTTCTCGGGAGGAACTCGGCGGTGGGCGGGGCATTCGCCCGGCTGGGCCTGGAGTTCGTGAACCACGTTCCCGGCATCGTGGCGGGCATGCTCTTCGTGTCGGTGCCGATCCTGGTCAGCGGCGCCCGCGAGGCGTTTCGCGCCGTGGACCCGCGGCTGGAGCGTGTGGCACGGACGCTTGGGGATCCCCCGGCGGTCGTGTTCCGGCGCGTGACGCTCCCGCTCGCGGGACGTGGCGTTCTGGCCGCCGCCGTCCTCGCCTGGGCACGGAGCGTGAGCGAGTTCGGCGCCATCGTCATCCTGACCTACAACCCGCAGGTGGCGAGCGTCCTGATCTACGACCGCTTCACCACCCTCGGGCTCCCTGCAGCCGTGCCCGCCTCGCTCCTCCTCCTGGCGGTGGCCCTCGGCGTCTTCGCGCTCGTGCGCATGCTCCAGCCGGCGGAGCGCCGATGATCCGCCTCGAGGGGCTCTCGGTCCGGGTCGGCGACTTCCTGCTGCAGGACATCTCGTTCGAGGTGCCCGCAGGAGGCTACGGGCTCCTCATCGGACCCTCCGGCTCCGGAAAGACCACGCTGCTCGAGACGGTGGCCGGCCACGTCGCGCCGCTCGGGGGAAGGGTGCATCTCCACGGCGAGGACATGACCGGCGTGACCCCCGAACGGCGGGGCGTCGGGTTCGTCTACCAGAATTACCACCTCTTCCCGCACCTCGATGTCCGCGAGAACATCCGGTACGGACTGGTCCGGGGCCCCCTCTCCGCTCCGCAGCAGATGGAGCGGGTCCGCGAGCTTGCGGAGCTTCTCGGGATCGAACCTCTCCTCGACCGGTCCGTGCACCGGCTGAGCGGCGGCGAGACCCAGCGCGTGGCGCTCGCGCGGGCCCTGGCACCGCGACCGAGCATCCTCCTGCTCGACGAGCCGTTCGCGGCGGTGGACCCCGCCACCCGGCACAACCTCCGGCGCGAGCTGCGGGCCATTCACACCCACGAGCGGGTCACGACGCTACAGGTGACGCACGACTTCGACGAGGCGCTCCGTCTCGGCGACGTGGTGGCCGTCATGGCGGAGGGCCGGATCGCCCAGCTCGGCCGCCCCGACGAGGTGTTCCGCTTCCCCAATTCGGCCTTCGTGGCGAGGTTCATCGGCACCGGCACCGTCCTGCTGGGCGAGGTGACCCGCCAGGCTCCCTTCGCCGATGGCGACGGCCCCTTCGCCGCGTGGTTCGACAGCACGCCGCTTCGGTTGGAGATCGTCGCCGAGCGGGAGGGACCGGCGCATGCCGTGCTGCGGCCGGAAGACCTGATGCTCAGCCGCGAGCCCCTGCAGGGCTCCGCAAGGAACCGGTTCGCCGCAGTGGTCAGCCGCGTCGAGCGCGTCGGGCCGGTAAGCTTCGTCCACTTGGACGCCGGGAGGCCCCTGACCGCGGCCGTCACCACCGCATCCGCGGAAGAGCTCGGACTGCAGGCCGGCGTCGACGTCGTCGTGACCGTGAAAGCCACCGCCATTCATCTCGTGTAGTGAGGATCCGCCCGATGCGAGCCAGAATCGCCTTCTCGTTCCTCCTCCTCGGCATCGCCGCCTGCGGCGACAAGTCCCCGCCCCCGCCGCCCGCCCCGCCGGTCGCGCTGTCGGTGCTCGCCACCGTCGGCGACAGCGCCTCGACCATCGAGGGAATCGCCGTAGTTGGCGGGCGGCTCTTCGTCTGCGACTGGAAGGATGGGACGATCTACCGGATCGACCCCGCCGACCCGGCGCCTGTGGCCGTGGGGGCACTCCCGATTGCGCCGGGTACCATTGTACTCGGCATCACGGCCGACGCACCGGGCAACCTGTACTTCGCGGTGCCGGAACCGGGCGTCATCTACCGGGTGGCGGCAGGCCGCCTCGGGGCCGCGGACTTCAACCCGAAGAAGGATGCCAAGGTCTTCGCCACCGGGGCGCTGGGCGCCAACGCGATGGCCTTCGACCGCGCCGCCGGTCACCTCTGGATCACCGGTGGCCCGAGCGGCAACCTCTACCACGTCGGCCCGGAGGGCGGCGCCGTGGCGGTCGCCGCGAGCGGGTACGCAACGATGGCCGCCGACACGACCATGCCGGTGCGGGTGTATGTCGTCAACGGCATCGCGATCGACAGCAACGGCGTGATTTACACTGCCAACACCGGCACCGGGGAAATCACCCGGATCCTCATCGGCGCCGGCTACACTCCCGCCTCGACCACGACATTCGCCCGTGATCCCCGCCTGGTCGGCGCCGACGGGCTCTCCATGGACGGCCAGGGCAACCTCTGGGTGGACGCCAACTTCAGGAACACGCTGGCTCGCGTCGGCCCCGACGGCAGGGTGACCATCGTGGCTTCGAGCACCCCAGACGGGAACTACGCCGACTCCACGATGGTGCCCGACTACCCGCAGACCGGCGCGGGAAACGCCCTCCGGTTCCCGGCGGAGATGACGCGGATCGGAAACACGATGTACATCGCCAACCTCAACTTCCCGATCGGCGCCAACACCGGCCAGCCGGTCAAGGGTGCCACGGTGGCGGCGGTGACGCTCCCCTGACCAGGTGACCACCCGCTTCCTGCACGTCGACCTTGACGCCTTCTTCGTGGAGGTCTGCCGCCAGCTCCGTCCGGAGCTTCGCGCGGTGGACCTCCTCGTCGTCGGGGGGGACCCGAAGGGACGTGGAGTGGTGCAGTCGGCGTCGTACGGCGCGCGAGCCTTCGGCGTGCGGGCGGGGATGGCGTCGGCCGAGGCGGCGCGCCGCTGTCCCGGCGCCGTCTTCGTCCGCACCGCGTTCGACGACTATCGCCGCGCCTCCCGCGCGGTGCGCCAGGTCCTGCAGGAGTTCTCGCCGCTCGTCGTGATGGCGTCCCTCGACGAGGGCTACCTCGATTTTTCGGGCACCGACCGGCTCCATCCGGTGTCGCTGCTCCCGGTGGCGGAGCGGCTCCGCGACCGCGTGCGGGACGAGGCGGGGCTCGACTGCAGCATCGGGATCGGGCCGAACCGCATGATCGCCAAGCTCGCTTCCGATGCCGCCAAGCCGCGGGGGCTGATGGAAGTGCGGGAGGGGTGGGAGGAGGGATTCGTGGCGGGCCTGCCCCTCAAGGCGCTTCCGGGCGTCGGGCCAAGGACCGCGAGCCGTCTCGAGTCGCTCGGACTCACCGAAGTGTGGCAGGTGCAGGCCCGGCCGATCGCCGAACTGGAGAGGATCCTCGGACCGGACGCCAAGGCCTTGAAGCGGCGCGCCCACGGCCACGGGGGCCGGGTGCTCCGGGCACGCCAGGAGACGAAGTCGGTGAGCCGAGAGACCACCCTCGAGAAGGACACCGCCGACCCTGCCAAACTCGAGCGGATCCTGCTTCGGCTGTCGGCCCACGTGGCGAGCCAGCTCCGCGGCGAAGGGCTGGCGGCGCGGACCGTGACCCTCAAGCTCCGCCACGGTGACTTCGTCACGATCACAAGGAGCCTGACGCTGCCGGCCGCCACGGACCTCGATGCGGACATCCTGGGAGCCGCCCGGGGGCTGCTGAGGACCGCGTTCGAGGAGGTGCGGCGGCGAGGCCGGGGGGTGCGGCTGGTGGGGGTGGCGGCGACCAATCTGGTGGAGGCTCCAGGTGCCGATCTGTTCGAGGCCCCCGAGCGAACGAAGCTCCGGCAGCTGACCTCGGCCGTGGACCGGGTCCGGGAACGATTCGGGTTTGACGCGGCGCAGCCAGGCAGCCTCGTGAAGAAGCCCAAATGAGTTCTTCGCGTCCTTTGCGGTTCTTTCCGCCTTTGCGGTAAAAGCTCTTACCGCGAAGGCGCAAAGAGCCGCGAAGCCCCTCCCGACCCCAGACACCTTGTTTTTCTTGGTCCGCCTCCCCAACTTGCTATACGTAAAGCAAGTGCCAGTGGGAGGTGTCATGGTCGCTGCTGCCCCTCAATTGTTCGAGCCCAACCGCCCCGGCTCCCGGACCACCCGAGAGGCGGTGCTCGATGCCGCCGAGCGGCTCTTCGCCGAGCGGGGGTTCGAGGCCACCAGCCTCACCGATGTCGGCGCGGCCGCCGGGGTCTCCCGCGGCACGCCGGGCTACTTCTTCGGCTCCAAGGCCGACCTCTACCGGGCCGTCCTGGAGCGCTGCTTTTCCGAGGTTCGATCCGCGGTCCGGAGTGGCCGCGAGCGGGCGCTCGCCAGCGGCGAGCCGCGGGAAACGGTGCTCGCCGGGGTCGTCTCCGAGTATTTCGACTTCATCACCGCCAACCCGAACTTCGTGCGCCTCATCGAGTGGGAGGCGCTGACGGGGGGCCGCACGCTGCAGGACGTCCCTCCGCACGTCGAGGCCGCCCAGGAAGCGCTGGCGGCCCTGACCGACGAGGTGGCGCTCGATGCCGCGCACCCCGAGGAGGCGGCGCAGCTCCTCCTGAGCGTGATCGGCCTCTGCTGGTTCCCGCTGGTCCACTCCGGGACGATGCTCCGCGCCATGGGCATCGACGCCGCGGATCCCTCATTTCTCCAGGCGCGCAAGCGCCACGTGATCGACCTCGTGCTCTCGGGCACGCTGGGCCGGTCCCAATCCCGACTCCCTAGCTGAGCGTGAGACCGATATGACAACCGCCATCAAGCAGCCGACGCACGCCGACCTCGCGCCGAAGACGACCGAGCAGGAAGCTCGCGACGTCGCCGAGGCCGCACGCGAGCAGGAGTGGCAGTCGCGGAGCTTCGTCCGCGAGCTCTTCGAGGGGGATTTCGACCTCGACCTGATCCACCCCTTCCCGGAGCCCGACCCGGCCGACCTGGCCAGGGCCAAGCCGTTCATGGAGCGGCTGGAGAAGTTCATGCGGGACAAGGTGGACAGCGACAAGATCGACCGCGAGGGCAAGATTCCGCCCGAGATCATCGAGGAACTCCGGCAGATGGGCGCCTTCGGCATCAAGATCGCCCCGGAGTACGGCGGCATGGGGCTGAGCCAGTACAGCTACACCAAGGCGATCAGCCTGGTGACCAGCAACGACGGCAGCATGACGGCGCTCCTTTCCGCAGCCCAGTCCATCGGCGTGCCGGTGCCGCTCAAGCTCTTCGGCACCGACGCACAGAAGAAGAAGTACCTCCCGCGGCTCGCCAAGGGCGCCATCTCGGCGTTCGCCCTGACCGAGCGCGGCGTCGGCTCCGATCCCGCGGGCGTGGCCACGACCGCCGTGCTGTCGCCGGACGGCACCCACTACATCCTCAACGGCGAGAAGCTCTGGTGCACCAACGGCACCATCGCCGAGCTGATGGTGGTCATGGCCCGCACCGGCAAGAAGATCAGCGCCTTCATCGTCGAGGCCGACTGGCCGGGCGTCGAGGTGGTCGAGCGGCTCCACTTCATGGGGCTCAAGGCCATCGAGAACGGGGTGATCCGCTTCACCAACGTGAAGGTGCCGGTGGAGAACATCATCTGGGGGGAGGGCAAGGGCCTCAAGCTCGCCCTGGTGACGCTCAACACCGGACGGCTCACGCTGCCGGCCTCCTGCGCCGCGGGCGCCAAGCGCTCGCTGGAGATCGCCCGCATCTGGGCCGCGGAGCGCCAGCAGTGGGGCGCGCCGATCGGCAAGCACGACGCCGTGGCCCAGAAGCTCGGGCGCATGGCGGCCGACACCTTCGCCATGGACTCGGTGAGCGACCTCGCCTCGCTCATGGCCGACCGCGGCACCGTGGACATCCGCCTCGAGGCCGCCATGGCCAAGATGTGGAACTCCGAGGTCGGCTGGCGGATCGTGGACGACCTGCTGCAGATCAAGGGCGGGCGCGGCTACGAGACGGCCGACAGCCTTCGGAGCCGGGGCGAGCGCCCCGATCCGGTCGAGCGCATGATGCGCGACTACCGCATCAACCTGATCTTCGAGGGTTCGAGCGAAATCATGCGCCTCTTCATCGCCCGTGAGGCAGTGGACACCCACCTGAAGGTGGCCGGCGCCCTCATCGACCCGAAGTCTTCCGCGGGCACCAAGGTCAAGGCGCTCTTCGGCGCCGGCGCCTTCTACGCCCTCTGGTATCCCAAGCTCTGGGTCGGGTTCAAGGGCCGCTTCGGTTACGGCGCCTTCGGGCCGCTGGCCACGCACCTCCGGTTCGCGGAGCGGCGGTCGCGGAAGCTGGCGCGGACCCTCTTCCACGCCATGGTCCGGTTCGGTCCCAAGCTCGAGAAGCGGCAGGCCGTCCTCGGGCGCCTGGTCGAGATCGGCGCGGAGCTCTTTGCCATCTCGGCCACGATCAGCCGGGCGCAGGCGATGGTCAAGAAGAACCCGGCCGACCGCTCGCCCATCGAGCTGGCCGACGCCTTTGCGCGGAACGCCCGCCGCCGGATCGATGAGCGCTTCGCCGCCGTCTTCGATAACGAGGACGTGGTCAACTACGCGATCGCGCAGCAGACCACCGCCGGGAAGTTCGCGTGGGTGGAATCCGGCATGGTGCGGGAGAAGTAGGATGGCGACCCCCGAGGGCCGGTCCCTTCCGTTCGTCGGTCCCGAGCACGTGGACGTGGCCGTGCTCGAGACCTTCCCGTACGAGGGGCCGGCGCAGGAGATCGTCACCAGCACCGACGAGTTCAGCGCCGTCTGCCCCTACAGCGGGCTGCCCGACTTCGCGACGCTGACGGTCACCTACGTGCCCGGAAAGTCGTGCATCGAGCTGAAGAGCCTCAAGTACTACGTCACGAGCTACCGCAACGTGGGGATCTTCCAGGAGCACGCCACGGCCAGGATCGCGGAGGACCTCTTCAAGGTGCTCTCCCCGGCCCGCCTCACGGTGGAAACGGTCTACAACGTCCGCGGGGGGTTCCTGACGACCTGCACGGTGACGCTGCCGACGCCTTCCCGGTAGCCGTTCCTCCGGATCGACTCCCCTAGCCCTTTCGGCCGACCCGCGTAGGTTGACGCGGTCGGTCGAAGGGAGGGGTGTGCCGGACCTCATCACCCGCATCGCCGCGGCGCTCGAAGGGCGCTACACGATCCTCCGTGAGCTCGGGCACGGAGGCATGGCCGTGGTGTTCCTGGCCGACGACCTCCGGCACGGCCGTAAGGTCGCCGTGAAGGTCGTCCGCCCCGAGGTGCTCGCCGCGCTCGGTCCGGAACGGTTCGCGCGCGAAATCAGCTTCGCCGCCCGGCTCTCCCATCCCCATATCCTCCCGCTGTTCGACTCCGGCGTCGCCGACGGCCTGGCATTCTTCGTGATGCCGTTCGCCACGGGCGAGTCGCTTCGCGAACGGCTGGCTCGCGAGAAGCCGCTTCCCCTCGAAGAGGCGGTCAAGATCGCGCGGGACGTCGCCTCGGCGCTGTCCTACGCACATGCGCAGGGCATCATCCACCGCGACATCAAGCCCGAGAACATCCTCCTCGAAGGCGGCGAGGCGAGGGTGGCCGATTTCGGCATCGCCCGCGCGACCGCGGAGGCGGCGGACGACGTCATCACGACGAGCGGCCTGGTGGTTGGCACCCCCAGCTACATGAGCCCTGAACAGGCCGTCGGGTCCCGCGAGATCGACCCCCGGAGCGACCTCTACGCGCTGGGCACGGTGCTCTACGAGATGCTCACTGGCGAGCCTCCGTTCACCGGCGCCAACCCCCAGGCCATCATGGCCCGGCAGGCGCACGACACCCCGACCCCCGTTGCGCTCCTGCGGCCGGCCGTACCCCCCGCCCTCGCCGACCTGATCCACCAGATGCTGGGCAAGCTGCCGGTGGACCGGCCGGCCGACGCCGCCGAGGTGCTTCGCGCCCTGCAACCGGCCGCGATGCTCACGCCCCTGCCGGCCGCGTCGGTACACGGCCGGAGCCGGCGAGGCCTGTTCGTGATCGGCGGCCTCGTGGCGGGGGCCGCCCTTGTGTGGGCGACATACCACCCGTTTCGGGACCGCGCGGACGCCAGCAGGGTTGGAGTCCTGATCGCCCCTTCGAGCCCGGACGCTGCCGATTCCGCCCAGGCTGCCCGGATCGAGGGCGCGCTGGTGGCAGGCCTGACGTCCAGCGGGGTGATCAACGCCGCGGAACTCCGCGTCGCGCCTGGCGAGGCGCCGGCGCAAGCCGCCAGGGCGGCCGGGCTCCGTCGCTGGGTGGAGGGAACCGTCTTCGCGCAGGACTCGCTACGGCTCACGCTTGCGATCTGGACCCGTGATGGACTGACCGCCACGGTGCCGACCATCACGATGGCACGCGGAGAGGCGGACTGGGCAGTGGGATACGAGGCCGCCCTCCGGCTGGTCGAGCAGTTGCTTCCCGCAGCGCTGCACCGCGTGCCCCTCCCGCTCGGACAAGGCCGGTCGCCCGCCGCGCGGGCGGCGTTCTTTCTGGGGGAGGATCAGTACCGTCGCGCTTCCTTCGAGGAGGCGATGGCCCACTACCGCGCCGCGCTCGAAGCAGACTCGACCTTCACCTACGCGGCACTCCGGGCGGCCCAGGCCGCCAGCTGGCTGAACAAGGCCGCGGAGGCCGCTGCACTGCTCGAATCGGCCGGGCCACGGCTCGATTCGCTCCCGCCGAAGTATGCCGCCTTCGCACGCGGCCTCCTCGCCTACCAGCAAGGGCACGCGGACACCGCCGTCGCCCGATTCAGGGCCGTGCTCGA
>ENA-UOWG01001849-UOWG01001849.1-activated-sludge-metagenome-genome-assembly--contig:-NODE-1849-length-19670-cov-30.337089_pt1 | contig 19670 bp, 20 predicted proteins | sample MGYA00238147_ERZ761563 | MGnify/ENA primary metagenome ERZ761563 (study PRJEB28884, sample SAMN05720216) | anaerobic digester metagenome | isolation source: active sludge of municipal... | reverse complement strand
AGTCCATTCTTCGGCACCATTTGAAAAAACGGGGGGTTAGCTGATTTCATCAGTTGGCCCTTTTTTGTTTTGAGGATGCTTGTTTGCCGTTTTGGTCCACACTTTTCAGGAAGACTTCCATCTGGCCAACAGCCTTCCGAGTATCATTGCTATCAACTGTACAACTGTATCATATCCCGCCTTTCGTCATGCTGCCATAATAGCCAGTATTGATCATTTTGCTTTTCTGAAATGTTTCAAAAAAGTTCTTGTTTTCCTCAGAATGATTCTATATAAATGCAACGCTATCATCAAAGAGGTGGAGTCGTAATGTCATTTCTAAGTAAGCAGAATATGCCCAAAATGATCGCTATACTGATATGGTTGTTTGCTATAGCGGTTACTGCTGATGCCACGTTACAGGTGACCTCTCTGAATCTGACACCTACCTTTCAACTGTCACCATATGATGGTAACATCGGAGAATCTGAACATCACGCTCAGAAGATTGCAAAATATCTCTCGATATGTGAAAACGAAGTACAGTTAAAGTGTTTTGTTATCAGGTATTATTTAAAACAGGTTAAAGGATACCATATACCACCTTCCCCAAGCATCTTTTTTCGACCCGATCGCGCGCCCCCGGTTTTATTTTCATAATTTATTGCTTCAAAGTTGCTTAACAACTTCGATGTGAGAACATTGACCATTCCAGGCCGGTCTTGGAATGCGACAGGGGTAAAATGTGTAATTCTTTCAAATAAAATCTTGATCGCTAGGATTGAGGAGATCATGTGAAGTGGTTGACGCCATCATCATGCTTATCTGATCCGGCATCCGGATGATTGCAGTATAGAAGCGCTTTATCAAAAAGGTTAGCGATGCATATCCGATGGAATAGAAATTGGAATAAGAAGGGCGATTTTATTTACGCCATCCTTTCAGAAAGCCGTAAGATTGACGGAAAGTTCCGTTACACGACCATCAAATATCTGGGTGGCATCAGTGAAAATCATCCCTGTCCATACAGGCGTATGAGATTTTGGAAGACGGTCGAAAAGAAAATGTCCGAGGTAGAACTGTCTCCCGAAATGCTGGAGAAGGTTATTATCAGCCTGGAAAAGAGGATTCCTAAGCCCTCTGACGATGACCTTGAAAAAGGAACTTTATATTCATTAGATACGGTGAATTTAAAAAGAAGGTAATAATAATTTATCGTTAAATTCAGATTGACTGTCCAATAGATACCATGTTACTTATAGCATATATATCATATTTGACATATATGAGCATGGTCATTTACGACAACATTGGCTTGTTTCACCCTAGGAAGCAACCAAAAAATATTTGAGGAGGTTATATGGCAAAAGGAAATCATTCCGAGTACAAGAAAATGATTGACAAGCATTACAAAGATCTTATGAAGCATTGTCAATCGCACATGGAACAGGTTGAAAAAAATCTGCCTGAGCCCAAAGAAAACATGCATGAGCTGCTGAAAGAACGCGGCATTAGCCGGAGGGATTTTGTCAAATGGACCTCTGTTGCTACCGCCGCCTTGATGCTTCCGCCGATCTTTCGTCCGATGGTCGCCAAAGCGGCGGAGAACTTCAGTCGCATCCCGGTGGTCTGGCTGCATTTCGCTGAATGTACGGGTTGCTCCGAAGCGCTCCTGCGTTCATCTTATCCTAATGTTGACGACATTCTGCTCGAAACCATTTCTCTTGAATATCATGAAACCTTGATGGCTGCTTCCGGTTATCAGGCTGAAGAATGTCTGGAAAAGGCCGTGCACGATTTTGCAGGCAAATTTATTTGTGTAATTGAAGGTGCTCTGCCCCGCGGTCTTGACGGCAAGTATCTGACACTCGGCCCCAAAGGGAAAACAGGCATTCAGGTCGCCAAAGAAGTTACATCGAAAGCGGCAGCGGTTATCTGCATCGGTTCCTGCTCGGCCTTCGGTAATATTCAGGCGGCCAATCCCAACCCGACAGATTCCGTCAGCATCAGCAAGGCGCTCGGGATTTCGACGGTCAACATCGCCGGGTGCCCACCCAACGTTGTGAATTTCACGGGGACACTACTGCATTACATCATGTTCGGTGGCCTACCTGCGCTGGATGGGCTGGGACGACCCATCTGGGCATACGGCAAACGCATTCATGATTATTGCGAAAGACGGCCTCATTATGACGCTTCGGAATTTGTCGAGCAGTGGGGTGATGCGGGAGCTCTTAAAGGGTGGTGCCTTTACAAAGTCGGTTGCAAAGGTCCCTATACTTACGCAAACTGTGGCAAGGTGCGTTTCAATCAAGGAACGTCCTGGCCCATTATGGCCGGACACGGCTGTATAGGCTGCACGGAACCCGCTTTTTGGGATACCATGGCTCCGCTGGAAAAACCGTTGCCCGATAAATCATACGGAGGAGGAGACGCCACCGTCGATAAGATCGGCATTGGCTTGACGGGTATTACAGCGATAGGTATCGCGGCGCATGCTGCGGCTACCGCACTTCGACATAAAGATGGTGACAAGCGGGAAAACAAGCAGGAGGTAAAACATGAGTAAACGAATCATTGTCGATCCGATTACCAGGATTGAAGGACATTTGAGAATTGAAGTGGAAGTGGACGAGAAAAACGTCATTAAAGATGCCTGGAGCAGTATCACACTGTGGCGCGGTATTGAAACCATCCTCAAGGGCCGCGACCCGCGCGACGCAGGTCTCATCGTTCAGCGTTTCTGCGGCGTTTGCACCTACGTTCACTACGAAGCCAGCATCCTGGCCTGTGAAGATGCGTTCGGCGTAAAGCCGCCGCCCAATGCCCGTATCGCCCGCAATCTTATCAGTTCCGCGCAGTATCTGACCGACCATGTCATGCATTTTTATCATCTGCATGGCTTGGACTGGGTGGATATCGTCAGCGCTCTCAAGGCTGATCCCAAAAAGGCCGTGGATATGGCCAAGGGTTACAGCCCTAATCCATACAACTGTTCGGCTACCCATTACAAGGCCGTTCAGGACCGCCTGACCAAGTTCGTCAAATCCGGACGACTGGGGCCCTTTGCCAACGCTTACTGGGGCAACCCTTCCTATAAGCTGCCGCCGGAAGCCAATTTGATCATTGTGTCGCACTACCTCGATGCCCTGCAGATATCGAAAGTCGGTGCCCAGATGATGGCCATTCTGGGCGGAAAAAATCCGCATCCGCAATCCCTGGTAGTCGGCGGCATCACCTCTGGGATGGATTTATTCGATGCCAATCGTTTGGGTGAGTATCTGTTCCGTTTCAAGGAATTGAAGAACTTTATTGAGACAGCCTATCTGCCGGATATCCTGTTGGCTGCAACATATTACAAAGATGAAGGTCTCCAGGGGATCGGCGGCGGCGTGAAAAATTATCTTTCTTACGGCGGCTTCCCGCTTGATGACGACTGGAACAAGACACTCTTCCCGCGCGGCGTGGTCAGAAACAGAGATCTGGCCAAACCGCTGAAGCTAGATGAAGAAAAAATCACGGAAGAAGCCACACACTCCTGGTATAAAGCTAAAGAACCGCAGCATCCGTTCAAGGGCACAACGGAACCGGATTATACCGGATATGATAAAAACGGTAATCTCAAAGGCGATGAAAAATATTCCTGGTGTAAAGCGCCGCGTTACGAGAACCTGCCTCATGAAGTCGGACCTCTGGCCCGCATGGTCGTCGGTTACGCGCAGGGCCACAAGGAGATCAAGGGATTGGTGGATTCCACGCTGAAGACCACCGGACTTCCCGCCACCGTTTTATTCTCCACGCTGGGCAGAACAGCCGCCCGCGCCCTGGAAACCAAGTACATCGCGGACCATACCGAAGAATGGGTGAATGAACTGATCGGCAACGTTAAGAAAGGCGACACCCGCACCTGGACACCCTGCGATCTTCCGGCCAAACCGGCACAGGGTCGGGGCATGACGGAACCGCCGCGCGGCGCTCTGGGGCACTGGATCAAGATTGAAAACGGCGCGATCTCCAACTATCAGGCTGTGGTACCCTCCACCTGGAACTGCTCGCCACGCGACAAGGCCGGCCTGCGCGGTCCCTATGAGGAATCCTTGATCGGAACCAAACTGGCTAAAGTTGATCAGCCGCTTGAAATCATCCGGACGATCCATTCCTTCGATCCCTGCATGGCGTGCGCCGTGCATATTATCGATCCGAAGACGAATGAGATCAGGAAATTCAAAGTGGCTTAAGCAATGAAGGAGGATACCGTGGAAAAAATCACCAGCGTTAAAGAGTGGTCCGCCGCCATACGGATTAACCACTGGGCCATGGCTCTCTCGATTTTTGTCCTGATAGTCACGGGTTTATATATAGCTAGTCCATTTATGCTTACAAAGGGTGAAACAGTAAACAAATTCTTTATGGGAAACATGCGCTTTGTCCATCTCCTTTTCGGGATTATTTTGCTGTTCCTTTTTATATGGAGAATCTATCTGGCCTTCTTTTCACGCTTTCACGCGGACTGGAAGGATTTTCTGGCCTGGACGAATATTAAAAATTTCATCCACCAGATCAAGTTTTACCTGCTCATCACGAAAGAGGGACCTGAATACAAAACCCTTTATGGACCGCTACAATCCCTGGCTTATGTCGGGCTGTTGTTCATGGTTTTCGTTATTTGCATCACCGGCTTGATTTTGATGGGCGCAGGTTATCATAAAGGTTTTTCGGCCGTTGCCGCTTTTATTTTGCGTCCGGTTGAAAATCTGCTGGGTGGACTGGCCATGATACGATATATACATCACATATTTACCTGGTTCTTTATTCTATTTATTGTGGTGCATATTTACATGGCCTTCTGGTACGATGCAGTTCTTAAGAAAGGCACTGTATCATCCATGATCAGCGGCAACATTTTTAAGAAGGTAAAAGAATAGATCTGCAGTTATTGCCGCTGAGAAGATATGCTGGAAAGGGGGAGAGAAACTGGCTCTCCCCTTTTTTAGGCGTGACAAGAACGAGCTATGACCAGAAAAAATAAAATTACTGTACTAGGCATTGGCAATATCCTTATGGGGGATGAAGGTTTCGGTGTTCATTTTGTGCGTTGGTTTGCCCAGCGCTATCGAACTCCGGATGACGTTCGAATTATTGACGGGGGTACCCTGGGTTATGCCTTGCTGGATATCATTTGCAGCTGCGATCATTTGATTATTATTGACGTTTTGAAAGCACACGACACTCCCGGATCCATCTACCGCTTCACAAAAGAAGAAATGGAAATGCACATGCCTCCCCCGACCTCCGCCCATGAGGTGACCTTTCCCGATGTGCTTTTTAAAACCGAACTGATGGGCGAATCGCCGGAGACGGTATTTCTTTGCATTGTACCGCAGAATTACAAGGATATGGATTTGGACATGACGCCTCATCTTTTTGATAAGTTTGGTGATATGGAAAAACTCCTGCTTGCCGAACTGGAAACATTAAATATTCATTTGGAAAGACTGTCCGATGCATGAACTCTATCTGGCCGAATCCATCATCAATATTGTTTGCGACTATGCCGTGCGAGACAGTTTTAAGAAAGTAAACAGCATCCTGCTTTCCTATGGCAGGTTTTCGTGTATCGAATCCAAAACGCTGCAATTTGCGTTTGACGTGCAGGCAAAAAATACCCCCGCGCAAGGTGCGGCACTAGATTTTAAAATACTGCCAGCTATCATCCATTGCTTTTCATGCGAAAGGGATTTAGAGGTCAATGCTCATACGGGCGCCTGTCCCGCCTGTGGCGGTCTGGAGGTTATGCTCATTGCGGGAACAGAAGAATTACAAATTTTGGAACTGGACGTAGATTAGGATCGTTTTATGTGTATAGGATTCCCCGGAAAGATCATCTCTATTGATCAGGATAACTACGCAATCATCGACATCAGCGGCACCCGCCGTGAGGTTTGCCTGGACATTATCGACGAAGAGGCTTCTATTGGCGATTACGTCATTACTCACGCAGGTTATGCCATTCATAAAATCGATTCTGTAACCGCCCAGGATAAACTGAAATGCTTACAAGAGATCATCGATCATGAGATTTATTGACGAATATCGTGACCCTGCCATTGTCACCGGTCTATTGAAGCAGATCAATGCCGCTGCCCAAAAATTATCACACCCCGTCACTATCATGGAAATCTGCGGCAGCCATACCTATGCCATCGGGCGTTTCGGTATCCGAAGACTTCTGCCGGACAATATCCACCTCATTTCCGGCCCCGGATGTCCGGTCTGTGTGACATCAGCCCGCGATGTGGATTTGGCCCTGTATCTCGCGGGCTTGCCTAACGTTATTTTTGCAATCTTCGGCGACATGCTGAGGGTTCCGGGGACCGGTGGCGACAGTCTGCAAAAAAAACGGGCCGAAGGCTGCGACATACAGGTCGTATCTTCCGCCGCCGAATGCATTGGAATGGCACTTTCCAACCCTCAGAAAGAAGTCATTATGATGGGCATCGGCTTTGAAACCACCGCACCGACCATAGCCGCGGTCATTACCAGTTTTCAGAAAAAAGATATTCGAAACTTTTCAGTGTTCTCCGTTCACAAAATCGTACCGCCGGCTATTTCCGCATTGTTGGCGGACCCGCTTCTCAATATCGATGGATTTCTGTGTCCCGGCCATGTCAGCACCATGATCGGCGCCGCAGCGTATCAGATGATTCCAGATGCCGGACGCGCAGCCGTAATTACCGGCTTTGAACCGGTGGATATTCTAGAAGGCGTTTTACTGCTCTTGCAGCAGATCGAAAGTAAAAAAACGGAGGTTACCATCCAGTATAGCCGTGGTGTGAGACCAGAAGGCAACACACGCGCCATGGCCCTTATGCAATCCGTTTTTGAGGCCGCAGATGCCCAATGGCGAGGCCTGGGAATCATCCCGGCAAGCGGTCTTGCTCTGCGCGATGAATTTGCGGCATATGATACGATGAAAAAATTCCCTGTGCCCGATATTCAGGCGGACGATATTCCCGGCTGCAGCTGCGGCGATATTTTACGCGGCGTCAAGCTGCCGCAGGATTGCCCCCTGTTCAGGAAAGTCTGTGGACCGGCAAACCCGATCGGCCCCTGCATGGTTTCATCGGAAGGCACCTGTTCCACTTACTATAAATATTATTAACGGAGGTTTTACAGTGAAAGTAACCGTGGTTAAAAATGTTCTGGATGCCAATAATCGGATCGCGGACGAAAACAAAAAACTCTTCAATCAGCACAAAATGTTTGTGATCAACCTGATGAGCTCTCCGGGAGCGGGAAAAACATCTCTGGTAGAGAGAACTATCGTTGCCCTGCGGGAGAAATATCGAATCGCTGTAATCGAAGGTGACATTCAAGACACGTACGATGCTGATCGCATCGCCAAACTGAACATTCCCGTTGTCCAGATCAACACCGGCGGCGCCTGCCATATTGACGGCAATATGATCCGGGAAGCTTTTCCGGCGTTTGATTTCAACAAGATCGATCTTTTAATTGTCGAAAACGTCGGCAATCTGGTCTGTCCCGCAGAATTCAAAATCGGTGAAAACGTCAAAATCATGCTGCTCAGCACGCCGGAAGGCGCCGACAAACCCGCAAAATACCCTCTGATGTTTCAGGAGTCTTCGGCGCTTTTGATCAACAAGATGGACTTGCTGTCCTACGTTGATTTTGATCTGGAAAAAGCAAGGCGCGACTCTCTGGCTTTGAACAAAGGATTAAAAATATTTGAAGTGTCCTGCAAAACAGGTGCAGGACTGGACGGCTGGTTTTCCTGGCTAACAAAACAGATTGATGACTTCAAAAAATAGTGTTGTAAATAAAAAACGAGTCCGTTACCTTTTTTCCGGCATTGTGCAGGGAGTCGGCTTCCGGCCCTTTGTTTATCGTCTGGCCGTCAAATACAATTTGAGCGGCTTTGTTCAAAACCGGCCTGAAGGTGTGATAGCTGAGGTGGAAGGTCCTCGCACGGTTGTGGACTCCTTTTTGGCCGACATCCGGCGGGAGCTTCCGTCGCTTGCTAACATCACGCATGTTGAATGCACCAGTCTTGAAATCCGCCATGATCAGGATTTTAAAATCATCCCAAGCGACGCAAAGGGCCACGCGGATGTGCACATCACGCCTGACGCAGCCACATGCCCCGACTGTCTTCAAGAACTCTTCGATCCCGCAAACCGGCGTTTTCGGTATCCGTTTATTAACTGTACCAATTGCGGCCCGCGGCTGACCATCATCAATGCCATTCCCTACGACAGGACTAACACGTCGATGGCCTGCTTTTCTCTCTGCCCGCAATGCCTTGCCGAGTATGAAAATCCGGCCGACCGGCGCTTTCATTCCGAGCCCAATGCCTGTCCGGTCTGCGGTCCGCGATTGACCCTGCTTAATGCAGAAGGACAACTCGTAGAGACGGCTAATCCCGTTAAAACTGCCGTTGACTTGCTTTCCTCCGGCCATGTTCTGGCCATCAAAGGACTGGGAGGATTTCACTTAAGTGTGAATGCGGCAAGTGACGAGGCCGTTAAAAAACTCCGCTCGCGAAAATATCGCGAGGAAAAGCCGCTTGCAATCATGGTTCGTGATATCGACAAGGCCAAGCAGATCAGCTTTGTAAGCCAGGAAGAAGAAACTTTACTAACTTCGCCGCAGCGGCCGATTGTTCTGCTGAAAAAAAATCAAAACGGACTTATTGCGGATTCGGTTGCGCCGAAGGTTCCCAATCTCGGAATTATGCTGCCTTATACGCCGCTGCATCACCTGCTTCTGGAAGACCGTTTTACCGCTCTGGTGATGACCAGCGCGAACCAGGTGGACGAACCGATCTGCACCGGCAATCGCGAAGCGCTGGATCGTCTGCAAGGTATTGTCGATTATTTTCTAATGCACAACCGCGATATTCGGGTGCGCTGTGATGACGCTATTGGTTTTGTTTCCGACGGAGAACCGAAACTTCTGAGGCGTTCGCGCGGCTTTGTCCCACAACCGATCCATCTTAAAGAAGATCATCCGGCGGTTCTGGCGCTGGGAGGACAGCTTAAAAACGCTTTGTGTATTTTGAAAGGCTGCTTTGCTTTTATCAGTCCGCATATCGGCGATCTGGAAACGCCGCAAGCGCGCGACTTCTTTCACGAGAGCCTCGCATTGCTGAAAAGGATCACCGAATCCGACCCGCGGATGATCGCCTGTGATATTCACCCGGCTTATTATTCCACGCAGGCGTCGCAAGAGTTTCCCGCAGAAAGAGTCTTCCGGATCCAGCATCATCATGCGCATATTGTGAGTTGTATGGCTGAAAATCAGATCGAAGGCGATGTGATCGGTCTGGCCATGGACGGCACGGGCTATGGAACGGACGGCAACGCCTGGGGCGGGGAATTTTTAATTGCGAATGAAACTCAATTTCAGCGATTTGGCCACTTGCAATACATCGTTTTGCCAGGCGGTGAAAAGGCCATCCGTGAACCTTGGCGCATCGCCGCAAGTCTTCTAAAAACCGCTTATGGGCAATCTTGGAAAGAAATAGCCAGGCAATTGAACCTGATTCCCGATAAAGTTCAGGTTGACCTTTTCGATAAAATCATCGAGGGCAGAATTCATTCACCTCTTTCGTCGGGTTTAGGCAGGCTCTTTGACGGCGTCGCGGCCCTGATTGGTTTGCGCCATGCCGTCAATTTTGAGGGTCAGGCCGCCATGGAATTGGAAGCGTTGGCAACCGGTTTAACAGAATCTCCCTACCCCTTTGAACTTTTACGCCACAGCGGTCATCCCAGCATTCTGGATGTGTCCGCCACAGTCCGGGCTGTGGTTGCTGATCTGGCATCGGGTCAGAATAAGGCAAAAATTGCCGCGTCGTTTCATCAGATGATGATTGAGGCTTTTGCTGCCATGACAGAAGAAATCCGCAAGGCCATGGGACTTACCCGCGTGGCCCTCTCCGGCGGCTGTTTCCAAAATAAAATATTACTGGAAGGTACTATTAAAAAACTGAGACATTCAGGATTTGACGTGTACCATCCCAGACAAGTCCCCGCCAACGACGGCGGCGTTTGTCTGGGACAGGCTGTCATTGCGGCGTCGATGGTGAAGAAAGGATATTAAGATGAAATACGGTAAAATACTTCTGGAACACGGCGGAGGCGGGCTCCTATCCAACCAACTCATAGCCGAATATTTTCTTCCCCGTTTTCATAACCCCTATTTGGAGAGGCTGGAAGACAGCGCTGTGCTGAATATCGGAAGCCAGAAGTTCTGTTTCACTACCGATTCATATGTCGTAAGCCCAGTCTTCTTTCCCGGCGGCAATATTGGATCGCTGGCCGTCCACGGCACGGTCAACGATCTTTCTGTCTGCGGCGGCGTTCCACTGTATATGAGCGCCGGCTTTATTCTGGAAGAAGGGTTCTCTGTGGCATCACTGGAGATCATTATTCAAAGCATGGCCGATGCGGCGGCGGAGGCCAATATTAAGATTGTCACGGGCGACACCAAAGTCGTCGCGCGAGGCGCGGCTGATGGCATCTTTATCAACACTTCGGGAATCGGACTTGTAGAATATCCCGGTGTCCTTTCTGTCAAAAACATCCAGCTGGGCGATGTAATCATTGTCAATGGAACAATCGGCGAACACGGTGCAGCCATCATTCAAGCCAGGGATAATCTTTCGCTCACCGCGGATATCCTATCCGATTCCGCAGCGCTCAACAACTTAATCGCCTGTATCTTGAAAGCCAGTTCAAATGTTCACTGCATGCGCGATGCGACACGTGGAGGCCTGGGAGCGATTCTGGCGGAAATTGCCAAAAACGCGAATGTGCATATTAGCATCGATGAGAAAAGCATTCCCCTGCAGGAAAACGTCCGGGGAATTTGCGAAATCCTGGGTTTCGATCCACTCTTTTTAGCCAATGAAGGCAAAATGATTTTGTTTTGCCCGAAATCAGACGCCGATCAAGTGCTTACAGTCATGCGTAATCATAAACATGGCAAAAACGCCGCAATTATCGGAATTGTAGAAGATATTGGAATAGGACGCGTAGTTCTCAAAACATCAATTGGCGGCGAACGAATTGTGGATTTGCCGACGGGTGAGTTAGTGCCAAGAATTTGTTAAGTGTATTCCAAATTTAAAGTTTTATAATTTATCATACATGACGGGAAAATCTATATGTCACAGGAATTATCTCTTTTATTAATTGCAACTATTTCCATCGCGTTTATTCATACTCTTACCGGACCTGATCATTATCTACCTTTCATTGTTATTTCAAAGGCAAAAAAATGGTCGCTTGCTAAAACGGCATGGTTGACTGCTTTGTGCGGTATCGGTCATGTGGGCAGTTCTGTTATCATCGGATTTATAGGAATTGCTCTAGGGATTGCTGTTGGCAAGCTCGAATTTATAGAAGGAGTGAGAGGCAATATCATTTCATGGGTATTTACAGCATTTGGCCTCATGTATCTTGTCTGGAGAATAATCCAAGCAATTCGTAATAAGCCTCACAAGCATATCCATTTTCATGGAACAGGCGATCTACATGTACATGAACATACTCATCATCATGAACACCTTCACATCCATGAAAACGGAGAAAAACAGAATCTGACGCCGTGGGTCCTTTTTACAATTTTTGTTTTCGGCCCTTGCGAACCATTGATACCGCTTGTAATGTATCCTGCTGCAAAGAATAATTATTACGACCTCATATTGGTTACCATTATTTTCAGTACAGTTACCATTTTTACTATGCTCTCACTTGTGCTTGTTGCCTCTTACGGATTAAAATTATTACCCATGAAAGTCATGGAGAAATATAACCATGCTCTGGCCGGTGGGACAATATTCTTGTGTGGAATGGGAATGTTGTTTCTTGGTTTATAAAAATGTTGTCTTTCCCTGACGCCTAACACCTTATCCTTATGATTTATACGTCGAATGCTTATCTTTTTCTTGAAAACGGTAATTATCGTTACGGTTGTTGGTTTCAGTGAGTTTTGTGTTGTACTCTGAGTTCATTTAGAGTTAACATACAAACCACGGACATTCCAGAGTATGGAGGTAACCATGAAAAGGATCATTACTACAATTCCGTTAATATTGATTCTAACCTTTGCTTCAGTGTTCTCAACATTCGCATTTCAAGCCGACATAATACAGGTCAGTTTTTCCCCCAGAGGGGGCTGTACCGAGAACATTATCGATCAAATAAAGGCCGCTGATTCAGAAATTCTAGTTCAGGCTTATTCCTTCACCTCTACCCTTATTGCCAAGGCACTTACGGATGCACATGACAGAGGTGTCAAAGTTAAGGTTATTTTGGATAAAAGCCAGCGCCTTGAACGGCACACATCAGCGACTATCCTTGTGAATGCCGGCATACCAACTTATGTTGATGCCAAGCATGCCATTGCGCACAACAATGTTATGATCATTGATCAGTTGACGGTTATCACGGGAAGCTTCAATTATACAAAAGACGCTGAGGTGAGTAACGCAGAAAATCTGCTGGTCATCCGATCTGAAAAACTGGCGGAGATTTATCTGAGAGATTGGCGCCGTCATAGAGAACATTCAGAAAAGTATGAAGAAGAAAATCAGCAAGATAACTTTAAATAGCCTCGGGCTTTTCGTCGGTGTTCCGCTCAAGAAATTGGACATTCACTTTAGCTTCGGAGCTACACCGAAAAGGGGCAGCAGACTTCTCTCCCTGAGGACGGAGATCACTTTTAAAGCCTCGTCCGTGCTGTAAAATTTCCCGACAACAATTCGATACCATGTCTCGTTCGGGGCCGCTTTTCTGGCGACAACCTCGATTTTTTTTCCTTTCAGTGACGGTTCGGCTCTGTAGAGTCTGGCGAATTCAGGACTGCTGAACGTTCCGACATTGATTTTATAGGTGTGATCGGAGGAGGGGATGATCAGACTTCTTTCCGTAATTTTCGGTATCCGGATTTTCTGGTTCACAGAAACGACATGGGCATTGATAATCTCGGGGTTGGAATCCAAGATGAGATCGGCACGGGTTGTATTTGACGTTCCGTAGTGATCTGCCGCCAAGCGGGAAATGCTCTGTCCTTTTTTTACGATGACGACTTCTGTCGGTCCGCTCATGCGCAGCGAAGCTGCAGACGGCGCACCGGCGGGCTGGGGCGATTCAACGGGTAGCATCCTTCTTTCAACAGGCGGCTCCTGCACGTCAACCTTAGAAGTCCGGGTGGTTGCTGTTTGAGGAGCTGTGATCAGAGGTCGTTCATTATGGAAAACAGACGTCCACAGAGAAGCGATACCCTGTCGCTCTGAAGGTCCGCATCGAAGAAATCCTTTCGCGACAAAAACTATTCCTCCCACAACAAGCAGGAACAGGAGGATAGCGGCAATCTGCCTGGAAGTAAGAAGACGGATTGGCGGAATTCTTTTCATGAAACTGAGGGCTCTCATGGGCTTGAATTGCCGTCGTGACGGGCCTTGCAGATTATTGATAACGTCGAGAATAATCTTTGCGTCTATTTTTTTCTTGGATTCGCTGAAACCGACAAGGAAGGCGTTGTCGCAAACAATATTGATGACACGCGGAATGCCTTTCGCATGCTTGGTAATTTCGGAGATCGCCTTGGGGGTGAAAGTGTCCGAAGTGCTGTTCCCGACGAGTTTAAGGCGATACTCAATATAGTCTCGCGTCTCTTCAACGGTCAGGGCCTTGATTTCACGTCTGACCCCTATCCTCTGGTTGAGGATTTTCAGATTCGGTGAATCGAGGATATTTTTAAACTCCGGTTGTCCCACGAAAACTATCTGAAGCCGCTCGGATACCAGGGGTCCCAGATCGGGTAATTTCCCCAGTTCTTGTAGTGTTTCTGTTGCAAGAAGATGTGCCTCGTCGATGATCACTGCCACCATCTCGTCGTTGTCGAGATGCGACAGATATTCAACAAGCTGATTCAGGAGGGTCTTTTTGTCCTTTCCGGTAACCTCAAGATATAGCTCCCGGAGAACGCTTCCCAGTAATTCTTCAAAGGTGATTAATGTATGAAAAATGAAAGCTGTTTTTACTCTCTCATCGAGGTTCGTTAAGACAGAGTGAATAAGGGTCGTCTTGCCTGTCCCCACTTCCCCTGTAATGCTAATGAAGCCCTGCCGCGTCTTTATACCCTTCATCATCGCATCGAGAGCATCCCAGTGACTTGATGTAAAATAAAGAAATTTGGGATCTGGTGCAACTTCAAAGGGCTTTTGAGAAAATCCGTAAAATTCATTATACATGTATTGCCTCGTTCACTTCATGTCACGGTGTCAGTGAGTTTACACCATGCATGCAGGATCCAGTTTCAAAGATGAGTTTTGGCCGGACGGGATAATCTCATTTTCTATACGTGGTAGTCAAGGACTACTCTTCTTCCGAGCAAAATTGGCGCTAGAATAATGCGATGACATCCAAAACACCATCTGCGCATTTGATTTCAATCTGATCGGAAATCTGTTTAATCAAGGAGATCATTTTGTCGTTTTCCGCTAATATCTGAGCCGTGAATCCCCGCAGCCCTTTTGAACGGGCGTATTCGGAAAGGCGGCCCTGCAGAGCCCGCCCCAGGCCGACGCTTTGCCATTCCGGCCGAATCATGAAAGCCACTTCCGCCAGATTAGTCGCGTGATCCATCACATACATGGAACTGCCTATAATTTGTTCATTTTCCCGCACGCCGGTAACGGCGATAAAGGCCATCTCCTTATTTCTCTCACCGACTACGGCAGAGGCGGAGCCAGAGCGGTGGGTTCAGGTTCGGCAGGGTCGAGATTGAGGCCGCCGTGTTTCTCGCACGGCTTTGTTGGCTCAGTATCCATAACATAAAATTCTTCCCGCTGAACAGGGCAGAGAGGTGTTGCCAGTTCGTTCGTTGTCGGGTCAATCAGAACAGATACAACCGTGTCAGGCTTTGGGAAGTCCACGACGGGTTTCCCGGTCAGTGCCCCGCGCATGAAACGTCCCCAGATAGGAGCGCAGACGGCCCCGCCCGTAAAGCCCGGTCCTCCCGGTCTGGGCTTGTCATAGCCAACCCAGACACCCGTGATGATCTGGGGGGTATAGCCGATGAACCAAGCATCCCGGTAATCATCGGTGGTACCGGTCTTCCCGGCGGCCTGCTGTTGAAGCATGAAACTTTTCAATGTTTTGGCGGTACCGTAAGTGAGGACGTCCTTTAGCATCTGGGTCGTCACAAAGGCTGTGGCCGGAGCGAGGACCGGAGCGATGGTCGGGGGTGTTTCTGTCCAGGACTGGCGCTGGCGATCATAGATACGGAGGATAGTCCTGGATTGGGGCCGCAAGCCGCCATTTGCAAGAGGGGCATAAGCTGAGACAAGATCGTGCAGGGTGACTTCCCCGGAACCGAGGGCCAGGGTGAGATCATTGGTTGTCTGTAAACTCAATCCAAGCTGAGCTGCAAAATCGATAAAATACGGAACGCCGATGGCATCAAGGAGTTTCACGGAAATAATGTTGTTCGAATAAGCCAGAGCCTGTCTGAGGCTCAGGTCTCCGTAAAGTTTCCGATCATAGTTGTGGGGTGTCCACTTTTCATTATTGCCGCGGTTGTATGCCACGGGAGCATCGTTGAAGATCGTGCCTGCCGTATATCCTTTTTCCAGGGCCGCCGCATAGATGAGAGGTTTGATGGCCGATCCGGGCTGCCGCTTGGCGAAGAAGGCACGATCATAGGGATTCTGAGCAAAATCAATTCCTCCCACGGCCGCCAGAACGTCACCCGTATTCGGATCAAGGGCCAACAAGGCTCCTTGAAGCTGAGGCGAAATGCGCCGGACCCCTTCCTGCAAGGCCTTCTCGGCCAATCGCTGCATTGGCAAATTCATGGCCGTAATAACGTCCAGTCCGCCCTGGTCAACAATCTCCGGACCGTAGTGTTCAATCAGTTTGTAGCGCACGTGGGCCAGGTAAGACGGAGCCTCTCCTGATTTTATGACGGAGATGGGACGGGACCGCAGCTTTTTTTCCTGGCGGGCGGTGATCATTTTTAGCGTCACCATACGCTTCAGGATAAGGTTCTTCCTTTTATCAATCATGGCCTTGTCCCCGGAAGGATTATAGCGGTTCGGAGCCTTGGGCACGGCGGCTAAAAGGACGCATTCAATTTGATTCAATTCGAGGGGGGACTTGTCAAAATAGAGACGGGCAGCTTGGGCAATGCCCCATGCCCCATTTCCGAAATAGACCTCGTTAAAATACATTTCTAAAATCTGTTTCTTTGTATATTTCTGCTCGTATTCCATGGCCAGGATTCCTTCCCGGACCTTTCGCTCGATAGTCTTCTCTCCGTGGAAATATTTGTTTTTGATGAGCTGTTGGGTGATGGTCGAACCTCCTTCGGCCAGTCGCCCCTTGATCACGTCCTTTACCACGGCGCGGGCAATTCCGCGCATATCAATTCCGCCATGCTCGTAGAAGCGGGCGTCCTCGATGGCGATGAGCGCTTTTTGCAGAAAGACCGGAATCTGGTCAATCCTGACCCAGTAACGCTTTGCCGTTAGGATCCGGCCAGCGAACCGTCCCTGACTGTCGAAGACCCTGATGGATGTGCAGCCTGTCGGTAAGGGAGGATAAGTGGCGGTACTCTCCTGGGCAAAGGCCGTAGTGGTAATGACCAGGGCCAGCAGAAGTCCGAAGACGGATATGATCCGCCAGCGGTTACTCAAGAAGACTGAATGGAAAACCAAAATGCTCTTCTGCTCCTTTGATCAGTTAAGTAGCCCGTCAAGAAATCGATCCACAATCTCCATGTAGAGAGATGAATATTCATTCTCGGCCAGAATAGTTTTTTGAAGTTTTTTCAACTGGATCATGCCATTGAAAGCGCTCCAGAGAATGATCGCCTGACGCCTGGGATCAACTGCTTTGAACTGTCCACAGTCCATGCCTTCACGGATGGCGAGCGTGAGTGTGTTAATGCTGGCATTGCCATGTTCATCGATCTCTTTCTTCAATTTTTCAGAAAAAATCGTTTCCGGTGATGCCAAAAAATAATTGATAATATCGAAATAATTTTTATGCTCTTCACTGAACTGGAAATAGGCTGAAGCGATCGAGCGGATCTTCTTTTCCGGCGGCATTTTGCTATCCACCGCTTGACTGATTTTTTGGCGAAGCAGTTCCAACCCTTCAACCTGGAGAGCCGCAAAGAGTTCTTCTTTGTCTTTGAAATAAAAATAAATTGCGCCGACGCTTAACTCGGAATGTTTCGCAATCTGATTGATCGACGTGGCGTTCATTCCCTTCTCCAGAAGAAGCGCTCTCGCCGTATCCAGGATTTGTCCTTTGCGCTGCTCTCTTTCTCTTTCCCGTCTTTCCTTGGCTCCCATATCTTTCATCCTTGATCTTTTTTCATCTTTGCTGCTTCTTTGTCCCCTTTGGGTCTCATGTCAAACCAGGGTTGCTGCTTTTTAAAAGGGCACCAGGCCGCCCGGCAGTATCGAATCGGATCCTCGGTCGGTATTTTGATCTTTGGCAGCAGACCTTCCCGGTGGTTTTTCACCCAGGCTTCGGCTTTCTCTTTTGAATCGACTTCTCCGGCGCTGTATTCGGTCCTTCCCCGGCAATGCACAAATCCGTAAATCAGTTCATAGGATTCGGCCATGAGAATCCGCCTCCTAAAATTCCTCGCCGATTTTCAACAGCACTTTGACGGCCAGGCCGGTGTCGATTCTTTCCCGATAGATGTCGGGCAGGCGCGAAAGCGGCTCGTAGTCGGAGATCAGCGGCCGGGCGTCCAGTTTGCCCTGGGCCATCCAGTCCAGGCACTGGATATTTTCCCCGTGCGTGTTGGAATTGGAAGCCGTCAGGCGGATTTCCTTGAGATTGATCAGGAAAGGCGCCTCCAGGCTGACCGGGGAAAAGATCATGCTCACGATGCAGATTTCCCCCGCGTCCTCGGCCAGGAGCACGGCGCGGTTGATGTTGGCCTTGACGCCGGAGCACTCGAATATTTTCCGGTAGCCTCCGGGCGCAGCCGCCATCGCCTGCTGATCCGCGTCTTGCTCCAGCGGATCGACGACCTGATCGGCTCCGTACAAAACGGCGATGTCTCGCTTGGACGCGACCGGCTCGAAAAGAACGATCGGGCCGTAACCGAGGATTTTAAGCAACCGCACGGCGCAAAGGCCGATCGGGCCGCCGCCCATGACCAGCGCCGACCCTTTCCGGTCGCTGGTGCAGCCGATGCCGTGCAGCGCGGCGGCAAAGGTTTCCGCCAGCGCGGCGTTTCGGGAATCGACGCCGTCCGGAATGGGAATCAGCATTTGCGGAAAGACTTTGACATACTCCGCGAAGCCGCCCGGTAAATCGCCGATTCCCGCGGTCCGCCGGTGAACCCGGCAGAGGTGCTGTTTGCCGGATAGGCAGTTGGCGCATTTTCCGCAGTAGGTGGGGCGGATGCAGACTTTCGTTCCCACCGGGGGGCCTTCGGTCGCCGCCCCTTTTTCCACGACGACGCCGCTGATTTCATGCCCAAGGATATAGCCGTCGGCCAGATGACCGCCGGCGACCAGGGAATGATCGGAACCGCAAAATCCCGTGTTGGCCACTTTGACCAGCACTTCATCTTCAGCAACCGTATAGTCAGGCACGTCTTCATAGACGAGACCTTTGTCCTTGCGAAATACAACCGCTTTCATATTGTTTTTTACCTTGTACCTTGTGCCTTGAACCTTCTTTTCTAATCCTCACATACCAGCGCAATTTTTTCCACTTTATCCAGATCCTTCTTGTAGAAAAAAGAGCCGGTAAAAAATAACAGGGCCGAAATCACCAGAAAGACAGGCACGATCGACATGGCTACCTTGATGCCATGAAGATCGGACATCTTCCCGATCACAATGGGCGCCAGGGAGGCCCCAAAAAGATTCTGAACAATCACGCAAACAGAATACGAGATGGCCCGAAGGCCGGGATGGATAACCTCCTGGGTGGCGATAATCGCAGCCGGGGCAAATGCGGAGGCCAGGATGCCCATGCCCAGAAGCGTGATGTATTGTGTCTTCCCCTCAAAAAAAGTAAAAGCGACAAAGATGACGATGGCATTAAGGATGGTCGTAATCGCAGGAAACAAAAGCCGCGCATTCGCCCGCTTCTTAAACCACATATCCGCCAGCCATCCTCCCAAAGGTAAACCAATAATGGCCAGAATCATGAGCATGCTCACCTTCATGCCCGCTTCGCTCACGGGGATACCCGTCGTCCGGTGAAAATAAGTGGGAAGCCAGACCATGATAGCATTGTTGGCGAAGATGCAGCCGATAAACCCGAGATTGGTAAAAATCAGGGAAGGGGTCCGGAGAAATTCCCGGACAATATCCATCTTGCTCATCTTGACCTTGCTCGGGCCTGTTTTGCACGCTTCATCGGTCTTCACCAACTCCACGGTCTTGTAATCTTTGACGAAGAAAAAAAGGATGGCCACGATCGCCCCGGGAATAGCCACCACACCGAAAGCATGACGCCATCCCCAGTGTGCGGCAATGAATCCTCCCAGCCCAATTCCAACGGCTATTCCAAGAGGGATGGACATATTCCAGAGACCCATCATACGCGACCGTTTTTCCTCGGGGAATAAGCCCGAAAGCATCGCCGTGCCGGCCGGGGCGTATCCGGCCTCACCGATTCCGA
>ENA-UOWG01001847-UOWG01001847.1-activated-sludge-metagenome-genome-assembly--contig:-NODE-1847-length-19684-cov-44.811503_pt1 | contig 19684 bp, 20 predicted proteins | sample MGYA00238147_ERZ761563 | MGnify/ENA primary metagenome ERZ761563 (study PRJEB28884, sample SAMN05720216) | anaerobic digester metagenome | isolation source: active sludge of municipal... | reverse complement strand
TGATCGTCAATGAAATGGCGCCGCGCCCGCACAACAGCGGCCACTACACCATCGATGCCTGCGTCACCAACCAGTTCGAACAACAGGTCCGCGCCCTGTGCGGGCTGCCGCTCGGCGAGCCGCGCGCCCATTCGGCGGCGGTCATGGTCAACTTGCTCGGCGACCTTTGGTACGAAGGCGAACACTACAGTGAGCCGGACTGGGCAAAGTTGTACGCCATCCCCAACCTGAAGCTGCACCTCTATGGCAAGCATCACGCCCGTCCCGGCCGCAAGATGGGCCATTTCACGGTGCTCGGCGAGGATGCCGCACAGGTTCAGGAAGCGGCGCTGGCCGCTCGCGCCGCCATTGGCATCACGGACGAATGATTCCTTCCGAAGCCGAATACGTCCGCGCCGTTGAGTTACTGCAGGCAGGTGAGCTGGTCGCCTTCCCGACCGAAACAGTTTACGGACTGGGGGCGGATGCTGCCAATCCGGCGGCGGTCGCCAAAATCTTCGCCGCCAAGGGCCGCCCGGCCGATCATCCGTTGATCGTTCATCTTTCGGGCCACGATGCGGTCGACCACTGGGCCGAGCAGGTTCCCGATGTCGCCTGGGAATTGATGGAAACCTTCTGGCCTGGGCCGCTGACCCTGATCCTGAAAAAGCAGGCCTGGGTGCCGTCGACCGTAACAGGCGGCCAGGATACCGTCGGTCTGCGCGTCCCCGGCCACCCTGTCGCGCTCGAACTGCTGCGCCGTTTCGCCGCCGCAGCCGGCGAGCATGCCGGCATCGCCGCGCCGTCGGCAAACCGCTTCGGGCGCATCAGTCCGACCACGGCAGTGCATGTGCAGGAAGAACTCGGCGAGCGGATTTCGCTCATTCTGGACGGTGGACCGTGCAAGGTCGGTATCGAATCGACCATCGTCGACTGCTCGCATGGCGAGCCGGTTGTCCTGCGTCCCGGCCACATCGCGCCGGCACACCTTGAAGCCGTCCTTGGTCGTTGCCCGGCAATCGAAACCGCGACTGGCGCACCGCGCGTTTCCGGCTCGCTCGCGGCCCATTACGCACCGCAGACGCCGATGCGCCTCGTCGCCGGCCACCGTCTGCTCGATTTCCTGAACGCCCAGCGCCACAAGGGCGACCGTTGCGGCGTCATCGGCCACAGCCAGCCGCCGCAGGCTGGCATGCCGCATCTCTGGCGCATGCTGCCGGCCGACCCGGTCGGCTATGCCCACGACCTGTACGCAGCGCTACGCGAGATGGATCACGCCGGCGTCAGTTCGATTGCCGTCGAGGCGCTGCCTGACGGCGCGGCTTGGGCGGCGGTTGTCGACCGCCTGCGGCGTGCGGTTGCCGGGTCGGGATCGTCCTGATCAGAGGGTAAACAGCCGCTCTACCTTGGCGGCGCAGATGAAATCGTTCTCCGACAAGCCGCCAATGGCGTGCGTCAAGTAGCGGACCCGGCAGTCGGCGTAACCCACCGTCAGTTCCGGGTGGTGGTCTTCGCGGTGCGAGATCCAGGCCACGGCATTCACGAATGCCATCGTTTCGTGGTGGTTGCGGAAGCGCCAGGTTTTTTCGATGGTCATGCCGGCCAGTTCCCAACCGCTCAGCGAATCCAGATACTCCTGGCTGGCCGCTTCGTCGAGTGCCGCCATGCCGCCTTCACAGGGCTTGCACTTCCGGTCGCCAAGATCGCAATGGGCATCCATTTTTTTCTCCAGGGTTGAACGGGGCATTGCCCCCGTATTCTTCAGAGATTGCGCACAGGCTTTCGGTTCCGGCAGGCATCAAGATCGCTTTGATAAGCGAATTGGCGTGATATAGAATATGCCCACGTCGGGGGGGTAGCTCAGCTGGGAGAGCGCCGCGTTCGCAATGCGGAGGTCGTGAGTTCGATCCTCATCCTCTCCACCAATTACCTGTTTTAAGTAGTCCAGCAACATCCAGAGAACCCGCCTAAGTGCGGGTTTTTTATTGGGTTTTCGTCCAGATAGGGGTAACATAGCCCAAAGACATCCGCACTTTTACAGGGGTAACTCTACGGGGTAACTCCAAATTTCAAAAGTGAGTTACCCCAAATGCCTCTAACCGACACCGCAGTGCGCAACGCCAAGCCTGGCGACAAGCCCGCAAAAATGTTTGATGAGCGCGGCCTGTTCCTGATAGTTACCCCTGCCGGGGGTAAGTGGTGGCGATTGCGCTACAGGATGGATGGCAAGGAAAAGCTGCTATCACTTGGCGTCTATCCTGACGTTAGCCTGAAGGACGCACGCGACCGACGGGACGAAGCGCGAAAGTTGCTTGCCAATGCTATCGACCCCGGCGAAAACCGTAAGGTGCAAAAGGCGGCAAAGGTTGAACGCGCTGCAAATTCGTTTGAGGCAATCGCCCGCGAGTGGTTTGCAAAGAACCGTGAGACATGGGCAGCCAGCCATGCCGACAAGATCATCAAGCGGCTGGAAAACGACGTATTCCCTTGGCTTGGTGGCAAGGCCATTGCCGAAATTACCGCCCCCGATGTGTTGACGGTGCTGCGCCGTATCGAGGGCAGAGGCACCAACGACACCGCGCACCGGGCAAGCGGCAATATTTCGCAAGTAATGCGCTATGCCATTGCAACCGGACGCGCCGAACGCGATCCGGTGCCGGACCTTCGTGGCGCACTTCCTCCGCTTCGCCATGACAACTTCGCCAGCATTACCGAACCGGCCAAGGTTGCTGAACTGCTGAGGGCCATAGACGGGTTTGGAGGCACGTTCGTCGTCAAGTCGGCGCTACTCCTTGCGCCGCTGCTGTTCGTGCGTCCTGGCGAGCTACGGAAGGCGGAATGGGCAGGCTTTGACCTTGAGAAAGCCGAGTGGGGCTATTTCGTTACCAAGACTAAATCAGATCATCTTGTTCCCCTCGCCTCGCAAGCGGTGGCGATCCTGAAGGAACTACACGCCCTGACCGGACATGGCCGCTATGTTTTCCCCGGACGCGACCCGCAGAAACCCATGAGCGAGGCTGCCGTGAATGCAGCCCTGCGCCGCATGGGGTACGACACCAAGACTGAAATAACCGGGCATGGCTTTAGAGCAATGGCGCGGACGATCTTGCATGAAGAACTGCACCAAAAACCGGAAGTGATCGAACACCAGTTAGCCCACAAAGTGCCGGATAACCTTGGCACGGCATACAACCGCACCAAGTTCCTGAAAGAGCGCAAGGCAATGATGCAGTTGTGGGCTGACTACTTAGATAAGCTGAAAGCGGGAGCGGTGGTCATACCGCTGCACGGAAGCGCAGCATAACGAGTTTGCCGCGCCTACCTCGACGGAGGGAAAACCGGGCACCCTTACCCGACTGGCGCGGCATCTAAATAAGGGAGCGTTAAAGGGGCGCTACGCAATGCTAAAGCGATACTACCAACTCAATGAGGCAGCCGACTTTTTATCTGCTGAGCACGACCAACGAGTTACCAAACGGGATGTGCTTGAAATGGCCGGAAGAGGCGAGGTCAGACTTTGCCTATGGTTTAGTGGCGCAGTATGTGAATTTGAAGAGGTTGACCCATTCGATACCCCAATCCCGTGGGGCAATTCGCATTCATTCCGTGGTTACGTTCAAATCCCTAGGGATTATATTTCGCCTGAGGGTGGGAGTGTCCGTTTTGGTTCAGGCGAATTTGTAGAATTGGTTTATTCGCCTACGGGAGACCCCAAGCCCCCGTCAGTCAAATACCCAAGTTTTTATGGAGCATATGACTTAGACGCGGCGACAGGATTTGCAATTCACACGCCGTTTATTGGAAGCTGTGACGAGGCATTAGTCCCGGCTATTGACCTCTTGGCATTGTCAGGCGCTAGCCAAGTAAATGACATTCCACCTCCAGTAAATTTGCGCGATGACTCACTGGTAGCTGTAATCGCGGCGCTCTTGGCTCAGTGGCCAGGTGGCAAGCCGCCATCCGGGAAGGATTTGGAGAAGGCCGCGCAGGCGGTTGGTCTCAAAATTTCCGATGACACTATTCGTAAAGCATTGAAGGCGGCGCGTGATCTAGCACCAAGCCTTCCCGCCTAAGTAGGCAACCCGACTTGACTACTTAGGCCGCTAGAGCTATCGAAAAAACTAATGTGCGAGCCATGTTCAACAACGTCCAAGAGGGCGCAAACATGGCAAACACTGTTCAACAAGCCGCACCGCTTCCCCCCGAAGGCTACGTCAGACTTCATCAAGTCCTTGCAGTAATCCCTATTAGCCGGTCTTCCTGGTTCGCAGGAATAAAATCTGGAAAGTACCCTAGGGGCATAAGACTCGGTGAGCGCACGACCGTCTATCGCGTGGATGACATTCGCGCCCTGATCGAATCGGTATAGGGGGCGACATGGATAAGAAAAAAGGCCACCCGAAGGCAGCCCCAAGTAATCCTGATAACCATTATGCCGACCTGTCCGCCGAGGCACAACGCAAACGCCTGATTGATGCCCTGCGCTGCGGGCCGGTAACGACAATCGAAGCACGCCGCAACCTCGATATTCTGATGCCCGCTGCTCGCGTCCATGAGCTAAAGCATCGGCACGGCTTTGATATTCAGACGGTCAGAGTCAGGCAGGAAACCGAGTGCGGGAAGCTGCACAGCGTCGCTAAATATGTCCTGATGGCGGGGGCGTAGATCATGGCGAACGATGACTGGCTGGAACGCCTCAATGGCCTGGCGTATCGCGCTCAAGGGCTGGGTGTCATGCCCGACCTTGCCGGATTGGGTGCGTGCGAACTGTGGGGCGTCTATTGCTACCTGCAGCGCATTCCGGAGGGCTAAGGAAATGGCACAAAACCGACCGCCCCCGGCGTTTCAGGAATACGCCGCGAACCTGATGGCGCGAACCGATTACCGCATCCTGACCCTGGTACAACGAGGCTTGCTGATGACCCTGCGCCTTGAGTGCTGGGTGAATTTGCGAATGCCAAGCGATCCGGCAACGCTGGCTCGCGTGTTGGGATTTGGCAGTGACGAAGTGAGGGACGCATTACCGGCGATCATGCCCTTCTTTGCCAGCGAAGGTGGGCAATTGACCTGCCCCGAACTGGACGATTACCGCGATCACTTGCAGACAATCAGCGACAAGAAAGCCGAAGGCGGCAAGCGCGGTGCAGCGATGACCAACGGCAAGCGAAAGGCTGCCGAAGCGAAGGTGGCACATGGGGTTAGCGGTAAATCGGGTATCCCGCGAGTATCCCGCGACTCCTTAGTTCAGCTTAGTTCAGTCCAGCACAGTAAAACCCAGTCTTTAGAGAGGGATGTTTCTGCTGACGCTTGGGTGAGTGACTACGAGGCTGCGAGCAATGGACGCTAAAACAATGACCAGTATGGAGAACATCGAACGATGAGCGACACAAAAACGAAGGCAAATGCACCTGCAAAAAAACGTGGGCCGAACCAGATGGAGGCCGCAGCCCAGCACGGCAAGGATGAGGTGATGGCCACGGCGCGGATGGTGACTTCTCCGACCGTGCGCGGCGCAGTGACCGGGCAAGCATTCAGCAAGGCGTTTGGCGATACTGACCTAGCCGCGTTAATCGAGGTGCTTACCAAACAGAACGAGTGCGTGAGAGGTGGCGACCTGGCGCGGGCCGAAAACATGCTGATGACCCAGGCGCACACCCTGGATGCAATATTCAACGAACTGGCGCGGCGTGCCGCATCAAACATGGGCGAATACATGAACGCGATGGATCGTTACCTGCGGCTCGCCCTGAAAGCGCAGAGCCAGTGCCGGGCAACGCTGGAAACGCTGGCAACGATCAAGAACCCGCCGGTAATCTACGCCAAGCAAGCCAACATCGCAAACGGGCCGCAGCAAGTCAATAACGGCACGTCTCCTGTGCACGTAGGCGGGAAAACATCAATCGAGCCAAACAAACTATTGGAGCATGAACATGGGCAACGGCTGGACACCCGAACGCAGGGCGCAGCAATCGGCGCTGATACGGCAATGGCGACCGTGGGATAAGTCGACCGGGCCGAGGTCGACAGAGGGTAAGGCGGCGGCTTCGCGGAATGCGTACAAGGGTGGCACCCGGTCATTGCTGCGGGAAATAGCCAGAATGCTGAAAGATGTAAAAGCTACAACGTGAGGTGGCTCTATCGGCAAACGCCGAATTGATATGCCGTATTGATAGGCGTAGAGTTATCCGTAGGTTTCGAATCGCAGGCAGATGGCCGCATCAATAGCAACGCAAGGGGGAAATCTTGGACGCCAGAATCACATTGTTGATGGTGCTACTTGCCGTTCCATTTGCCAGTCACGCCCAAGCATTCAAATGCCGCACCCCGTCCGGAAAAATGGAGTTTTCAGACTCGCCGTGTGCGGGTGGCTCGCAGACCGAACGTATCCAGTCAAACGAATATATTTCTCCTGAGCGGCAGCGCCAAGCACGTGAGGTTCAGGCGCGCAACGCATCCGAAGTTGAGCGCATTGAGGGAGAAAAGGCTTCATACAACCAGCAGTTGCAAAGGCAACAGGCAGCATACGCACGTGCCGATGCCGAACAGGCGCGAATCGATGCCAACAAGAAAGCCAGGGAAAACGTGAAGGCTCAGCAAGACGATTGTTCGAGAATGGCAACTGACAGAAATATGGGGTCTTCTCAACGTGCTGCACTGGCTGAATTGTGCGCAAAGCCGGAGCCAAACAAAGAAAAATTCGACGACTGTAAAGCGCAGTTGGCAAAGGCTACTAGCCCCTCGCAGAGGGCCATGATTGCCTCCAATTGCACAGGTGACCCCGAGGCCGGAGCGCGCGTCAGGGAAGTCAGTAGACCAGTTCCCCCGCCTATTGCTCCTAGCGTTATTACGTCATGCGACAAAGGCGGGTGTTGGGATAATGTTGGGAATAGGTACAACGGCAGTGGCACCACGCTATTCCGGATGGATGGGAAGACCTGTCAGAGGTTGGGCAGTATGATGCAGTGCAATTGAAGCCTTTGTTGTGCAGAAGTTTTAATCCCGAAAATAAAGTTATGTAGGAAGCATGATTACCATGAAATCGTCGAGGCATGAGGCTCTGCTGACGCGCGAGGCTGTTGAGCTTCTAATTATGTGACGCAACACTTCCCCTGGGAACAGAAATGGCCGGGATGCAACTCTATAAAGATCAGTTGCCGGTGCTTTATCCGCACATGTTTGCGGCCATGCAAAAGCTGGTCATGGCGATGGAGTCAGTCGCCAGAAATGCAGGTAAGAAAACTTTCTTCGGGCGAGACAAGGGCGCAGAGGCGTATATGAAATTCGTTGATTGTCTGAGACAAACCGTTGTGGCATCAATGCTGGACGGAAAGGCGAATGAATCTTCATCGAACGAGCATGTAATTGGCATCGTGACGATGGTTCTCAGCAAGTTCGAGCTTGCCTATCCTAATTGGCAGGATGCTTATGGATTTGCTGCCCACTTCTTTGCTGATGAGAATCGTGAAAACTGCAATGCACTCATCAACAGGGTTCGGTCGTGAATCTCAACAATTTCGTGCTGTGTGTGATTCTGGCGCCTGCCGTTGCCAATGCTGGGAACTTTGCCACCTGCATTCTTGACAAGACGCCAGGTGTCCAGAACGACGCGGCTGCTTATGCAACGAACAAAGTTTGCATGGAAAAATATCCGGGCGGAATGGCAAGCGTAGAAAAAGGATCAGGGAGAGGATTTCTATCGTTCGATAGTGGCGCAGAGTGCGCGGCAAAGAAAGCGGCTGGAACGCCAAGCCTTATAGGCGGAAGACTGATCTATAACGCGTGCATTGCCCTATATGACAAACCAGAGCCCTGGTTGGAATATAAGGGCGGGGTTTTTGATGATCTTGTTCCCCAAAATCAGACGCCTGGGAGGAATATGACCGCCGAAGAATTTTTTGGGAAAAAGAAGTGAACCACTTCGACTGGCTGCCGTGACTTTGTCGTCCTTCGCGCTCGAACTTGACAGCGTTGGCGACGAAGCGTGGAGAGACTTGCATCATTTCGGCGGCTTCGGAACGAGACACGAAGGAATCACGCAAATTTGCATCTTTCATTTCGTGCTGATTGCTTCCTGTTGGGTTTCCTCTCGGCATGTTCTCAAGGCTATGAGCGATCACAGCTACGGGGTGGGTGCCGAAACCCAAAAAGCAGGGCAGCATCGCTCTGGCGGGGGTAACTCTGGGGGTAACGCTGAAACGGCGAAAATTAAGATCATTGCAGCACAAGGCTTTCATGGATTAGTTTGGTAGTCATCCTCCCACCAACGACCAGTTTGGTGTAGTCCGGCGACATCCAAGAAACCCGCCTAAATGCGGGTTTTTTATTGGGTTTTGTCCAGTTGTGTGTAACGTTGTCCAATGGCATCCGACCCCAAGTGTGTGTAACTATGGGTGTAACTGGATGTTGGTCAGAAGGGGGTACACAATGCCCTTGAGTAACGCTGCAATCCTAAATGCGAAGCCGAGCGGAAAAACCTATGCGCTGACAGATGAGAGCGGGTTATCCATCCAAATTCAGCCATCTGGTAGGAAGTGGTGGAGGTTCCGCTATCGCTTTTTAGGCAAGGCAAAAATGATTTCGCTCGGCGTATATCCTGACGTTGGACTGAAGGATGCTCGAGAACGGCGAGATGCTGCTCGAAAGCTGCTATCTTACCGATCCCAGTACGGCTCCTCACCGATATGGGAAATCATGAAGTCAATGAATACCCTGACCTTGCTGGGCAGGTGGCGCGTCGGCAAATACATCGCATAGACATAGCGCTCGACCGGGATGTACTCGGACAAAACAGCCTGCAAATTGCCGCTTTGAAGGTCCTTGCCAATTATGAAAGTCGGCAACAGGCCGACGCCCAGCCCGCCCAGGACGGCTTGCGATAACGCCTCGTCGTCATCGACATGCAGCGGGCCATTAACCGGTACGGAAATTTCACCTTCCGGTCCGGTAAAGCGCCAGCGCCCCGGCTCTCCGGAGCGTGTGTAGTCCAGGCAGTTGTGAGCAACCAGATCGGCGGGAGTTTGAGGAATGCCTTTCCGCCGAAAGTAATCCGGGGTCGCGCACAATTTCCGCCGGACCGGTGCCAGCGGACGCGCCACCAGATTAGGCTGGGGGTCGCCGGTAACATGGATGGCTACGTCATAGCCCTCCTCGGCCAGGTTCACCCAGCGGTCCGTAATGCTGAGGTCTATCTTGAGTTCAGGATGGCGCGGCAAGAACTTGGCAAGGGCGGGGGCGACATGAAGCGTTCCGAAGGCAACCGATGCGCTGACGCGAAGAACACCCCTCGCTTCGCTGTTCAGGCTGCCAACAAGTTTTTCTGCTTCCGTTGCTTCGTCCAGAATGCGGGAACAATGTTCTGCAACCGCGGCGCCAATTTCAGTCAAGCTGAGATAGCGGGTTGTCCGATTCAGCAAGTGTGCACCGAGCGATTTCTCCAACTTCGCCACCGCCTTGCTGACCGCCGAACGGGAGCACCCCATCCGCCGCGCCGCTTCCGAAAAACTACCTGCCTCAACCACGCGGGCAAAGATTGCCATCAAATTCAAATCAGCCATTGATGCCTTCGCTCCTGCTTTCTTGTTAAACACCAATGATTGTTGCCATTTTGGCTAGATTTTGATGCCATTTTTCTGTCTAGTGTGATGGAAATTCCAGTATTAAAATTCCAACTTATGACACATCTTAATTTTTCCATAGCACAGAGCAGCCCTTGCGAATTCGAAGGATCTGACACGCCTATTGTCGGTGCTGCAGATTATATGCGCTTACGTCAATATGCATTGAGCGACAAATTGGCAGACGAGTTGGATTAAGCGATTGTAGTCGAAACGGAACAGGTCCCAGAGGACGTCGTTCGCATGCACGCCCGTTGCACTTATATCGACCGACGTATCGGAACTCAACGAGAGATCGAATTGGTCTATCCGGATGAGTCAGACCCGGCGATGGGCAAAATTTCCGTATTGACACCGGTAGGTAGTGCGTTGATCGGACTCCGGGTGGGGCAGGAAATTGCTTGGGAGTTTACCGATGGTTCGATGCGGCACCTAAAGGTCGCAAGCGTTAACCAGAGGGCTGGATAGCACTGCCAACCGGATTGCAGTGTTTGGTGTGGCCAGGAGCCAGCGGAAGACTATGTCAATGATGTTTTTCACAATGGAGAGTCCAATGGAGTCATTTTTCGAAACTATTACGGCGACAGAAAAATTTCCCTGGAGGCGGCTGCCAGTTTTACCGATAGCTGTCTAGGTTGGTGACTGTGCTAGTCGGGCCACCGCACGAGAAGTTCGATGACTCCGCCAGGAAAGAAACTATCAGGGCTACATTTATCCATCCCAAGGAGGACAGGCGATGAAACTACTCTCCCGCATTCTTGCCGCCACCGATCTCTCTGCGCCAGCCCGCCACGCTGTCGAGCGTGCCTTTCATCTGGCAGCCATTGCTAACAGCGAACTCTACATTCTGCACGCTATCGAGTTAGATGCACTCGACAGCCTGCGTGAGATGTTGGGGGACGAGGTGTTAGCGGTGAGGGCTGCTTTGAACAGCGATGCCCATGCCCGCCTAGACCAGTTGACAGGCAATGCCGCGATCAATTGTGGTGTCATTCCGCATACCTGTGTGGCCGATGGAAATCCTCTGGCTATAATCGCCGCCGAGGCTGAGGTGCTGAATGCGGATCTGGTGATTCTCGGGGCACGCGGCGAATCCTTTTTGCGTCACACTTTGCTGGGATCGACAGCGGCCCGCTTGTTGCGCAAGTCGTCGCGGCACCCGGTGCTGGTAGTGAAACAACCTCCCCATGAGGTATATCGTTCAGTCCTAATCGCCGTGGATTTTTCACCCGTGTCGCTTCAGGCGATTCGTATGGCGAGACAAGTGGCTCCAGGTGCCGACCTTGTTCTGTTTCATGCCTTTGAAATGCCCTATGAGGGCAAGTTAATATTCGCGGGTGTCGATGAACACGTTATTCGCCAATATGTGAGATCCAGCAGCGAGACGCGACGCAAACGGTTGCACGCTCTGGCGGTGGCTGCCGGCCTGACGGCACCGGAATACTCGGCGCGGATTGTCCACGGCGATCCATCGCAGCAGATCATTGCCATGGAGCAGGAAGTCGATGCTGACCTGATTGTCGTCGGCAAACACGGGGCGCGCATTGCCGAAGAATTGCTGATCGGCAGCGTAACCAAACATGTGCTGGCGGAATCGCAATGCGATTTGCTGGTTATGTGCGACCCACACGATGCACCCGAATCATCGCCATGACTGAAATGATCATTGAAACTTGTATGCCAGACCTCCCCCGTTTCCGCCTGATTTTAGGGTAGAGCGACTGTTTCGCTAGGGCGCCATCCGGCCAATGTTGAAGCAATTCGCGAGGCTGTTGAGGTGAGCCTTGCCAAGAAACTCGTCGGTATTGAAATCTCAGAGGTTAGGATCTACAAACAAATGGCGTGTCGCTTACAAAGACCGGGGGCTAGTCATGGGTGCAAACGTGGATCGCAGAGAAGGCGCGGAGCGTAGAGCTGGGGCGGATCGACGCGTGAATGACGCAATGCTTGAAAGCAAATTTTTTGATCGTCGCTGGCGCCCGGAGCGTAGATTGCCGGATCCGGAGGAAGCTGCTTTCGCAGATTGTGCTTGGGAAAGATATTTTGCCGAAATCGAAAAAAGGTCGAAAGCGACAGACTCAAACTAGATGATGCCCCGTTGCCCGTAATGACATGATAGTAGTCTCCGCATCTGATTCGGGCCCAGCGGAAGCAAGAAACCGTTGCAGCACGAGCGATTTAGAGATTGGTTCGATAGACTGAACCCACGAATATCAAAAAGGCCATCTGTTCGCAGGTGGCCTTTTTGTTTGGTCGCATAAGGGTTTACCCTTGGGGTTGTTGCAATCAGGCGACTACCGTCCAATACTGTTTGTCGCAAGGGAACGTGGTCAAGAATTCAATGTCTCCCTTTCATCTGTCGTCGTTCCAGCTGGACAACCATCGCATGGAGGAGAGAGTCATGACGATTGCGGCAAAAGTGCGTACGCGCAAAATTTCACCGAAGGCAGGTCTGTGTGTTTCCGGAAGCTATAACCTGATCGGGCCGGAGTCGCCGGCGATCGAAGCGATGACCGATTTCGCGCGGGTTACGGCGGCAACGATCGGCGCCGGCGCCTCCGTGGCGGCGGCCAATTCGACCATGATCGCCCGCGGTGTGCGGCTGCTTCTGGTGCTTGACGGCGAGGGGGAACTGGAGGGACTGATCACGGCCCGCGATACACTGGGTGAAAAGCTGATGCAGGTCAGTCAGGCGCGGGGTGCCAAGCACCATGAAGTGACGGTGGTGGATCTGATGTGCCCGGTCAGCGATATCGATACCATCACCCTCAAGGATGTCGCCAATGCCCGCGTCGTCGATATCCTGGATGCGCTGCGCAGCCTTGGCCGGCAGCATATCCTGGTCGAGGACATCGATCCGGCGACCGGTTCGCCGCGGGTACGCGGTGTCTTTTCGGCGACGCAGATCGGCCGCTTGCTCGGCGTGCCGGTTCAGACCTTCGATTTCGCGCGAACCTTCGGCGAGATCGAGGCGGCGCTGGCGAACTAGGGGGCGAGATGACGCGGAATGTTTGGTTTTTAATGTGCGGGAGGTCGGGATGCTGATCAAGGCCGGCCACTCGATCTTGTTGCTGATCGATCTGCAGGAACGCCTTGCCCCGGCGATTCGTGATATCGATGCGGTACTGCGCCACAACCTCTGGCTGGTGGCGGTTGCTCAGCGCCTGGGGGTGCCGGTGGCGGCGACCGTCCAGTATCCGGCCGGATTGGGACCCATGGTCCCGGAATTGACAGCGCGTATCCCGGCCGCAGATGTCGTCGAGAAGATCCATTTTTCGGCGGTCGCCGACGGTTGTCTGGAGGCGCTTCCCGGCTTTTCGCGCCGCCAGGTCGTGTTGACCGGAACAGAGGCGCACGTCTGTGTGCTGCAGACGGCGCTCGGTCTGCTGGAATTGGGCAAGGAGGTTTTCGTGGTGGCCGAGGCCGTCGGTTCGCGGCGGCCGGAAGACCGGGAACTGGCGCTGGAGCGCCTGCGCCAGGCGGGTTGCCAAATTGTTTCGCGCGAGATGGTGGCTTTCGAATGGCTGCACAAGGCCGGCTCGGATATTTTCCGCGAGATCAGCCGGGAGTACTTGCGCTGATCTGAAAATGAAAAAGGGCCGGTCATCACCGGCCCTTTTTATGGGTTGTCGCTGTTCAGCTGGCAACCGCCTTGGCGGCCTGCTTGCGGCGATCTGCGGCGACCAAAGCGGCGACGGCGCAGGAAGCCAGCCGGGTCAGGACCGAATCGGCGCGGCTGGTCAGGATGATCGGCACGCGGGCGCCGAGCACGATGCCGGCAGCGTCGGCATCGGCCATGAAGCTCAGGCTCTTGGCCAGCATGTTGCCTGCCTCCAGGTCGGGGACGACCAGAATGTCCGCCTTGCCGGCCACCGGCGATTCGATCTTCTTGATTTTTGCGGCGTCGAGGTCGATGGCGTTGTCGAGTGCCAGCGGGCCGTCAAGGATGCCGCCAGTGATCTGGCCGCGATCCGCCATCTTGCACAGCGCGCCGGCCTCGATGGTCGACTGCAGTTTCGGGTTGATCGTTTCCATGGCCGAAAGAATCGCCACCTTGGGTTTTTCCATGCCCAGTGAATGGGCGAGGTCAATGGCATTCTGGATGATGTGCATCTTGTCTTCCATGGTCGGGAAGATGTTGATCGCCGCGTCGGTAACGAAGATGGGGCGGTCCAGGTTCGGCACGTCCATGATGAAGCAGTGGCTGATGCGCCGGTTGGTGCGCAGGCCGGTGCCGCTGCGGACGATGGCGGCCATCAGTTCGTCGGTGTGCAGGCTGCCCTTCATCAGCAGTTCGGCGCGCCCTTCATGCACCAGTTGCACGGCACGCTCGGCGGCCGAGTGGCTGTGATCGGCATCAACGATCTCGTAGGGGGCGATGTCGAGGCCGAATTCGCGAGCGACCGACTCGATCTTGCTTCGGGGACCGACCAGAATTGGCTGGATGATGCCTTTTTCGGCCGCCTCGACGGCCCCGCGCAACGAGCTTTCGTCGCAGGGGTGAGCGACTGCGGTCGGCGCCGGGGCGAGTTCCCGGCAGCGGGCGAGTAGGCGTTCGAATTTGGCGTGCTTCTGTTCCATGACGAGTCTCCAGATGCGTTGTTGTGGGCGAATCATAGGCACCTGCGCTAAGGTAAGCAATGCCGTTCGCTTGGCCGCGATGCTATGCCAGCGGGGGCTAGTGATTTAACATGCCAAGTCTGTACCGCACGCGCGGTCCCCTCCGAGGAGAGTTGGTATGAAATCGCCGGTAAAGAAACTGTCCCAGAACCTTCAGATCGATCGCAATGTCGCGGATCTGCTGCAAAAGCGCCTGAAGCATGCCCAAGACGAGTTCGCCGAGGCGCTGCGCGAGGCGCAGGCGAAGAGCGCGGCGACGCTGCCGTCGCTGCTGGCACCGGGCACGACGTGGAACGATTACGCGGTCGACTTCGCGCAGCGGGCCATTTTGTTCTGGGACACCATGCGCCAGCGCGGCAACGACTTCCGCGAGCACCAGAAGAAGGGGCTGCCGCCGCTGTTGCATTTCGACTACGAGACCGTGCTCGATGCGCGCAAGTTCGCGCGCCCGGTCAACTACACCCTGCTGCGCATCGTCCCGCCCAAGGGCGTCACCGTCGATCCGAAGCGCCGGCCCTATGTCGTGATCGACCCGCGCGCCGGCCACGGACCGGGGATCGGCGGCTTCAAGGACGACTCGCAGGTCGGCGTCGCGCTGCGTGACGGTCACCCGGTCTATTTCGTCTCCTTTTTCCCCGATCCCGAACCCGGCCAGACCCTGCTCGATGTCTGCGAAACGGAATCGATCTTCGTCAAAAAGGTGCGCGAACTGCACCCCGACAGCCCCAAGCCGGTCATCATCGGCAACTGCCAGGGTGGCTGGGCAGCGATGATGCTGGCGGCTTCCGATCCCGACGATACCGGGCCGATCGTCATCAACGGCGCGCCGATGTCCTACTGGGGCGGCGCCTGGGAAGAGGGCGCGGGCGACAACCCGATGCGCTATTCCGGCGGCCTGCTCGGCGGCACCTGGCTGTCGTCGATGGTCGCCGACCTCTCAAATGGCGTCTTCGACGGCGCCTGGCTGGTCCAGAACTTCGAGAGCCTGCATCCGGCCAACACCTTTTTCGACAAGTACTACCACGTCTTCAAGAACGTCGACACCGAGCCGCCGCGCTTCCTTGAGTTCGAACGCTGGTGGGGCGGCATGTTCATGCTCAACCGCGAGGAGATCGAGTGGATCACGCAGAACCTCTTCGTCGGCAACAAGCTGTGGAATGACACCAAGTCGAAGCAGGGCAAGCTCTTCGATCTGAAATCCATCCGCTCGCCGATCGTCCTCTTCGCCTCGATGGGCGACGACATCACGCCGCCCGAGCAGGCCTTCAACTGGGTTGCCGATACCTATGGCTCGACCGCGGAGATCAAGGCCAACGGCCAAGTCATCGTCGGCCTCCTGCACAAGAATGTCGGCCACCTCGGCATTTTCGTCTCCGGCGCCGTCGCCCGCAAGGAACACGCGCAGATCGTTTCCGTGCTCGGCTCGATCGAGGCGCTGCCGCCCGGCCTCTATGGCATGAACATCATCGAGCACCAGAGCAAGGACGGCACGGTCAACTACAACGTCGAATTCGTTGAGCATTCGCTGGAAGAGGTCAGCAAGCGTCTCAACCGTTTCGAGCGCAAGGACGAGAAGGCCTTCGAGGCGGTCGCCGCAGTTTCCGAATTCAACCAGAAAGCCTACGAACTGTTCGCCCAGCCGCTGGTGCAGCAGCTGTCGAACGAGACGACGGCCAAGCTGGGTCGCACCTTCCACCCGCTACGCGTGCAGCGCTGGGCGATTTCCGATCTCAATCCGTGGCTCGGCTGGCTGGCGCCGGCGGCCGCCTTCGTCAAGAAGCAGCGCAAGGCGGTCGGGCCGGAAAACCCGCTGCGCCAGCTGGAAAATGCCGGTTCCGGCATCCTTTCGGCGACCATGACCTATTACCGCTCAGTGCAGGATGCGATCAGCGAAGCCGCCTTCTTCCAGCTCTTCGGCCACATGTTCACCAACCTGATGGCTGAACACAGCCCGTCGCTGGTGCGCGAACAGTCCGCCGGGGCGCGCCAGGCGGAAACGGTGAGCGCGGCACTGGCGCAGATCGACGAGGGCGGCTACCCGGCCGCCGTCTCGCGCATCGCATTCCTGTTGAAGGACAAGGGCAATGCCCTGCCGCTCTCGCGCCTGCAATTGAGGGCCGAACTGATCGGGGACTACGCCGATCTGCTGCCGGAGCTGGCGCCGGACGAGCAGCGCCGCATCCGCGGCACCCAAGAAATCATCGTCGGCGAGTCGCCGGAAGTGGCGATCGCCACCCTGCCGAAACTGCTGGCCGAGCCGGCCGATGCCGAGCGCCTGCAAACATTGCTCGACAAGTTGATGCAGGACGAACGGATTCTCGCCGCCAAGCCGACGGCGGCCCAGAAGGCGATGCTGGAGAAAATCCGCAAGGCCCTGGGGGGCAAGACCCTGGCGCCACCGGCAGCGAAAAAACCGCCGGTCAAGCGTGCCGCTGCCTCCAAAAAGCCGGCAGCCGTCTCCACAGCACCTGCTGCGAGCAGCGCGGCCAAGCCGAAGGCCGTCGCCAAGCCGAAACCGGCAGCGCGCGCCAAGGCGCCGGCCGCCAAGCCGACTGAAAGCTGACCACGCCCCGGATGTCGGTTTTCACAAGGCTTTCCCGCTGGCTGTCCGGCCGCAGCCAACCTGCTGAAGAGCGCCTGAAGGCGGCGCTTGAAGCCTTTCGCAACCCCGCAGCCGACCCGCTCGAACTGGCGCGCCGGCTGGTTGCCGAAATTCGCCCGAAAAATCGGCGCGACACCGGGGTTGTCGAACGCTACGAGTTTTTTCTGGCCTGCCTGGAAGCGGATGCCGATCTGCTGGCGATCTTCCGCAGTCGCGTCATGCATTTCATCGCCACGCGCCGCCTCGTCACCTTCTTCACCGACAGCGGCATCCTGCCCGGGACCGGCTTTTTCTCGGAATGGTGGCGCATCCTTGGCGATCGCCTGCTGCCCGAGGTGCCGGACGAGCGGCGCCTGAAGGACTGCATGCACGTCGTTTACGACCGCAGCGATGACTGGCGCTGGCAGGAGCAGATTCCGCTCGAGCATTCGCAGCGCTTCTGGGCGCTGCTGGCGCCGGACGAAGAACTGCACAGCCTTGACTGGCGCGGTATCCAGGAACAGATCCATGACGCGGTGCTGCTGCTGGCGCATCGCGTCAGCGGCCTCGGCGTCGAGGGCGAACTGATGCGCGCCTCGCCCAGTTTCGATGACGACCTGCCGTGTTTCGTCGCGCTGTCGGCCGAGGCACTCGATTTCGTCAATGCCCTGCGTGCCGCGCTCGACGACCCGTCCAGCCCGATCGACGACGGCAGCCAGCTGCTGGTCATCGCCGACCAGTGCCAAAGCACGCTGCAGCGCATCCGCAAGCGGGCGCTGACGGTCGGTACCAGTCTGCATCTCAGCTACCTGCTGACACGCAGCGAGCAATGCCTGGAGCGCCTGCGCGAGCTGGTCGCCATTTTGACCGCTGCGCAGGCGTCGACCGCAAGAGGCAAGGCGATCGGCGCCTGGGTCGAGTTCGCGCGCGCTGCCTATCTCGCCGAGAACCGCCGCAACAGCCTGAGCCATTACATGGCGCAACTCTCGACCCTGCTGGCGGTACGGGTGACCGAGAACGCGGCGCGCTCGGGCGAGCACTACATCTGCGAAACGCGCAGCGACTATGGCCAGATGTGGCGTTCGGCGGCCGGTGCCGGGGTGCTGATCGGCTGCATGGCGCTACTCAAGATTTTCGCCAGCGGCCTGCATGCGCCGCTCATTGTCGAGGCCTTCCTGTTCAGCCTGATCTACGGCCTCGGCTTCGTCGCCATCTACCTGCTCGGCATGACGGTTGCCACCAAGCAGCCGGCGATGACCGCGCAGACGCTCGCCGGCCTGCTCGGCGATGTGCGGGCGACGCGCCAGGCGGAACTGGAGCGCCTGGTCGACGTAGTCGCCGCCGTCTGTCGCAGCCAGCTTGCCGCCATCGCCGGCAACGTCATGGTCGCGCTGCCGGTCGCCATTCTCCTCGGCCTCGGGCTCAGCCAGTGGCTCGGCCAGCCGGTCATCGCGCTGGAGAAAGGCGCCCATCTGTTGGCCGACCTCGACCCGCTGAGTTGGGCGCTGCCGCATGCGGCGATCGCCGGTTTCTTTCTCTTCCTGTCCGGCCTGATCACCGGCTATTTCGACAACCAGGCCGCCTATAGCGACGTCGGCGCCCGCATCGCCCGCCTGCGCTGGCTGCGCGGCATGCTCGGCGGAGCGCGTGCGGCCCGGGCTGGCGCCTACATCCAGGATCATCTGGGCGGCATCATGGGCAATTTCCTGTTCGGCTGCATGCTCGGTTCCACTGGCGACATCGGCAAGATGATCGGCCTGCCGCTGGATATCCGGCACATTGCCTTCGCCTCGGCCAATCTCGGCTACGCCTTCATCGGCTTCCAGTTCGAACTGCCGCTCAAGGTCATCCTGTGGGCCGCGCTGGGCATCGCGCTGATCGGCCTGACCAATCTCGCGGTCAGCTTCGCGCTGGCCCTGCGCACGGCGCTCCGCGCCCGCGGCATTCGCTTCGCGCACTGGGGGGCGCTGCTGCGCGCCATCTGGCGGCGCTTCCGGCGCGAGCCGCGCAGCTTCCTGCTACCGCCGCGCGCGGTGGCGATCAACGGTCAAGGGTAAAATAGGCAGGTGTCTGTCCTCTCGCGCGCCGTCCGGCGCCTGTTCCCGCTGGCCCTGCTCGTTCTTCCCCCACTCGCCGCGGCGGGCGGAATCGACCTGCGCGCGCCGGATGAAATTGCCGAGCTGCTGACCCCTTTCCTGCCCGACGAGACGGCGCCGGGGGCGGGCGGCCAGGTCCGGCTGCAGCGGCTGGTCAGCCAGATTCTCGAAACCGAAGGTTATTTCTCGCCGCAGATCGAATTCGTGGACAGCGACGGGGTCGTGCGCCTGACGGTCGCCCCCGGCCCGCGCACCGTGATCGCCGCCGTGGATGTTGCGGTCGACGGCCCGCTGGCGGCAAAAACGCGGCAGGAACTGATCGCCGGCTGGGAACTGCCGGTCGGCCAGCCGTTTCGCCAGCAGGACTGGAACAGCGCCAAGCAACAAGTCCTCTCGCGCCTGCTTGCGGAAAACCATGCCGCGGCCCGCCTCGTCGACAGCCAGGCGACGATCGACCCGGCGACCAGAGAGGCACGGCTGATGGCTCGCTACGACAGCGGCCCGCCCTTCCGCTTCGGCGAGTTGCGGGTCGAGGGCCTGGAACGCTACCCGGTGACGCTGGTCGAGCGCCACAACCGCACGGTGCGCCCCGGCGAGCCGTTCCGCGAAGCCGACCTCAACGCGCTGCAGACAGCCCTGCAGGCGACACCGCAGTTCCGTTCGGTGCAGGTCAGCATCGACCGCGACACGCCGCCGGATGCCGATGGCGTCGTCACCGCGCCGGTCACCGTGCGCCTGAGCGAGCGCCCGGCGCATCGTCTTTCCTTCGGCGCCGGCATCAGCTCCAACACCGG
>ENA-UOWG01001844-UOWG01001844.1-activated-sludge-metagenome-genome-assembly--contig:-NODE-1844-length-19696-cov-99.381752_pt1 | contig 19696 bp, 18 predicted proteins | sample MGYA00238147_ERZ761563 | MGnify/ENA primary metagenome ERZ761563 (study PRJEB28884, sample SAMN05720216) | anaerobic digester metagenome | isolation source: active sludge of municipal... | reverse complement strand
TCAGCGCCAGCAACAAGTGCTGCGGCTCGATGAACTGCTGGTCGTTGCCATTGGCCAGACTCTGGGCATCGGCCAGCGCCTGCTGAAACTTGGTGGTGAATTTTTCGATACGCATTTGAGCTGTCTCCCTTCGGGAATTTTGCGATACCAGATAGGTGAGGACGGCTTGGCGGATTTCAACCCATGGCGTTTCGGAACAAAGGTTTATCACGGTCGCCTTGCCTGTCGGCATCCGGGGGCGTAAGATTCGCCTGCTGCATCGCACAAATCTGCGCAAATTCATCGTTTTGCCACGCGAAAATGCCTTCTTCCCTGCCGCGCTCAAGCCCAGAACCGGCGGCATGCTGATTTCAACATTTCCCGCCGCATAGCGCCGTTCGACTGGTCGCCTGACCGCGCCCAAGGCCTGCCCGCATTCCGGAGGCCACCAATTTAGGGATTACATGGTTCGCATCCAGTTTGCGATCGATCTTAATTACCAACTTACCTATCCGGGCGCCGACTTCGTCTTCAACATCCACGCCGCCAGAACGGCCTGCCAGACGGTGGTCGACGAGCGCTTGCTGATCAGCCAGCCGATTCCGTCGCATATCGAGACCGACCCGGAGACCTGTGCCCGCTACCTGCGCCTGACGGCTGGTGCCGGCCCGCTGCATATCTCGTATCAGGCGATACTGGATATCGAACACCACGTCTGCAATCCCGACAGCGTCAACGAAACGCCGGTTGCCCAGTTGCCCTTGTCGGTGCTGACCTATATCTACCCGAGCCGCTACTGCCAGTCGGATCGCCTGAATTTGCTGGCGATGAACGAATTCGGCCATCTGCCCAAAGGCTACCGTCGCGTCGAGAAGATCCGGGACTGGGTGCGCCAGCAAGTCACCTTCAAGAGCGCGACCAGCAGTTCGGCAACTTCGGCGCTCGACACGCTGACCGACCGCGTCGGCGTCTGCCGCGATTTCGCCCACCTGATGATCGCCATCTGCCGCGCCCTGAGCATTCCGGCACGCTTTACCACCGGCATCGACTACGGCGCCGACCCGGCACTCGGGCCGACCGATTTTCATGCGTATGTCGAGGTCTTTCTCGACCATCGCTGGTATCTGTTCGACCCTTCCGGCACCGCGATCCCGATGGGATTCGTGCGTCTCGGCACCGGCCGCGATGCCGCCGATGTTTCGTACGCCACCATTTTTGGTTGCGCCAGCTCGCCGCCGCCCCTGATTTCGGTGCGTGCCCTGACCGAACCGGGCCGCCCGTGGGAACTGCCGCGCCATCGCCCGGAAGCCTTGTCGACGGCAGTTGCGGTCGACGTCGTTTAAAGCCCGATTTTCAATTTACTGGAGATATATCCTTGGCCAAAGAAGAACTGCTTGAAATGCAAGGCGTCGTCAACGACGTCCTCCCCGACACCCGCTTTCGCGTGACGCTGGAAAACGGCCACGAGCTGGTCGCCTACACCTCGGGCAAGATGAAGAAGAACCATATCCGCATCCTGGTCGGCGACAAGGTGACGCTGGAACTGTCGCCCTATGACCTGTCCAAGGGACGCATCACCTTCCGCCATCTGGAACCGCGCAGCGGCGCCCCGGCCCCGCAACGCCGCCGCTTCTAGGCTGCGCTGCCCTCGTCCGGCGCACTGTTTATTGCCAGCGCTCGGCCGCGGAGTCGTCGCTATCCCGCGCATCCACCCAGCGCGCCCCATCCGGCGTCGTTTCGCGTTTCCAGAACGGGGCGCGGGTTTTCAGGTAGTCCATGATGAATTCGCAGGCGGCGAAGGCTTCGCCGCGGTGGGCACTGGTGACGGCGACGAGGACGATCTGGTCGCAGGGCTTGAGCGGCCCGACACGGTGGATGACCAGCGCGCCGTAGATGTCCCAGCGCGTTTTGGCTTCATCGACGATGGCTTCGAGCGCCTTTTCAGTCATGCCCGGGTAGTGTTCCAGCGTCATTTCCGAGACGCCGGCCCCGTCGTTGATATCGCGCACCAGGCCGACAAAGCTGGCAAGCGCGCCGATGCGGGCATCGCCGGCGCGTAGCGCGGTCAACTCGGCGTTGAGGTCGAAATCCGCTTCCTGGATGCGAACGATCGTGGGTGCGCTCATGATTCAGCCTCCGGTCACCGGCGGGAAGAAGGCGATTTCGTCACCGTCGCGAATCGCCGCGTCCGGCCCGGCCATATCCTGATTGACGGCGCAGCGCAGGTTCTTGGCGCTCGCCAGCTTGTCGCGACCCTGCCCGGCCAGCCAGTCGCGCAGCGCGCCGACGGTAGCGATGCCGGTCGGCAGGTCGACATTTTCACTGGCGCGCCCCAAGGCTTCGCGCAGGCCGGCGAAGTAAAGGATCCTGACGCTCATGCCAGCAAGCCCGCGAAGGGAATGAAGCGCACGATGTCGCCCTTCTTGACGGCTTGCCCCGGCGGGTTGTCGACCAGGCCGTTGGCCCAGGTCAGCGAGCTTTGCACGCCGGCCCCCTGATTGGAAAACAGTTCGACCCGGCCATCGTCATTGAGACGGGCGCGCAGGAATTCACGGCGTACGTCTGGGCGCGGCCAGTCGAAATCGGCACTCAGCGTCAGCACCTGCGGCATGACTTGTTCGACGCCCTGCAAACGCAGCACGAAGGGGCGCACCATGATCATGAAGGTGACGATGGCCGACACCGGGTTGCCCGGCAGACCGATGAACCAGGCCTTGCCTTGTTCGCCCCCGGCGCGCGGGATTTCGCCAAAGGCCAGCGGCTTGCCGGGCTTCATGGCGATCTTCCACATGTCGAGCCGACCTTCGGCCTCGACAGCGGGTTTGACGTGGTCTTCCTCACCAACCGAAACGCCGCCGCAGGTGACGATCAGGTCGTTATCGGCCGCCGCGTGACGCAGCGCCTCGCGCGTGGCGTCGAGACGATCCGGCACCGTGCCGAGGTCGCGCACTTCGCAGCCCAGCGCTTCGAGCAGCGCGCGCAGGGCGTAGCGGTTGGAGTTGTAGATGGCGCCAGGCGGCAGCGGCTCGCCGGGCTGCACCAGTTCGTCACCGGTGAAGAAGGTGCCGACGCGCACGCGGCGGCGTACCGGCAGTTCCGGCAGGCCGGCGGCGGCGGCCAGGCCGATGTCCTGCGGGCGCAGGCGGATGCCGGCGGGCAGGATGTCGGCACCGAGCATGATGTCTTCGCCAGCCGGACGGATGTTTTCCTGAAAGCGCGGCACATGGTTGATGACGACACCCGCTTCACCATGCTCGCAGCGCTCCTGCATGATGACCGCGTCGGCGCCTTCGGGAATCGGCGCGCCGGTGAAAATGCGGGCGGCGGTACCAGCTTGCAGCGGCGTGCCGACCGTGCCGGCCGGGATGCGCTGACTAACCGGCAGGCAGACACCGGCGGTGCCAATATCGGCGACGCGCACCGCGTAGCCATCCATCGCCGAATTGGCGAGCGGCGGCACGGCGACACCGGACTGCTGGGCGCTGGCGAGCACGCGGCCGGCGGCAGCGGTCAGCGGCACGCGGCGAATTTCCTCCACCGGCTGCGCGGCGGCGAGCAGTTGGGCGAGGGCTTGTTCGTAGTTCAGCATGGGCGTTCCTGCAATTCGAGGGTATTCATGACGAAATCGGCGATGGCGGCAAAGTCGTTCAGCGGCAGCTTGGGCAGATCGGTGGCAATGTCGGCATCGGTGGCGACCGCGACGATGTCCGGGCGCTCGGGGAACAGCGGCGGTTTGCCGTTCTCCGGCCGATAGACTTCCAGCTTGGGCACGGGTTCCTGCTTGAAGCCCTCGATCAGTACCAGATCGCAGGGCGAAAGGCGGCCGAGCAGTTCGTTCAGCGTCACCTCGGCTTCGTTGCGCCGTTCGTGCATCAAGGCCCAGCGGTCGCTACAGGTGAGCATGACCTCGGTCGCGCCGGCTTCGCGGTGACGGTGCGAATCCTTGCCCGGACGGTCGATGTCGAAGCCGTGGTGGGCATGCTTGATGACCGAGACCTTGAGGCCGCGAGAAGTGAGCTGGGGGATCAGTTTTTCCAGCAGGGTCGTCTTGCCGGAGCCGGAATAGCCGGCGATGCCAAAGATTTTCATGGCGGAATTTTACTCGCTCAGGAAAAGAACACCGGCGCGAAACCGCCGCCCGGCGTGCGGAAATTGGTGGTCTGGCCCTGGTACAGGCGGGCGGCGACAAGCTGCACCCCGCCCGCGTAAACGTAACAGCGGATGTCGGCTTTCATGGTCTGCTCGACGCCGTCGACCAGTACGACATGCTCGGACGGCGGCGCAATTTCCTGGGCGATGTAGCCGCCGTGCAGGATTTCCTCGAAAACCCGCTTGGTCAGTTTATCGCCGCGATAGGCGGCGCGGCTGCCGAAACCGGCCGGCGGCTTGAAGAACCAGTTTTTGCGCCCGGCCCAGAAAAATGCCTCTTTTTCGGGGTCGACCGCAACCGTCCGCGGAACACCGGCCAGCAGCACGGCGCGAGTCACCTCGCCAACGCCCAGCGCGCTCAAGGCCGCGTCATCCGAAAGCAGCATCAGGTTGCGCTTGTCGGCATAGAGCGCATGCGCTTGCGGGTGCGGTGTCAGCACCACAGCCCCGGCTTCGTAGGCAGCGCGTATGTCGCCGTCGACCGGAAAGTCGAGGGCAAAATCGGTCAGCCGGTTGTAGATCATGTCCACCGGCTGGTCGTTCTGCAGCAGTTGCCGGCCATCCCAGCGCAGCTCCTGCGGATCGGCGATCACGGCGGCGATGCCGTGTTCCTCGAACAATTGCCGGAACAGCTCGAACTCGGGCGCCAGGAACTGCGCAGCCGGGTTTTCATCGACGATGGCAATGCGCCGCAAGGGCGCCGTGCCACGCGCCAGGCGCCATTCCTCGCGGAACATTTCCACATACGCCGCGCGAATCGTCGCCCCCGCCGCGCCCTCCCCGTGCGCCGCCAGCAGGTAGGCATTGAGCAGCCCGCCGCCGGCGTTGGTGTTGATCTCGATCAGCTTCGGGCCGCTGGCGGTCAGGTGAAAGTCGTAGCCCATGAACACCCCGCGCGCGGCCACCGGCACGCGGGCGATGGCCGGCGCCTGAGCCAGCGCGTGGGCCCGATAGGCCGGCAGCGCAATCACCGCCTCGATGGCGGCAATCAGCGCCACCATGCCCTGGCCGGCGGCGGCTGGCAGATGCAGATTGGCGGCGGAAAACAGTTGCGGCTGGCGCTCAAGGATTTGATCGAAAGTGGTCTTCATCATCCCATTCCTCAGACGACGCCAATGTCGCGCAAAGACAGTCGTTTCGCCAACCGTTCGCGCAGCAGCTTGGCATCTGCCTGATCCCTGGCCAACGCCTCTCCGGGCTCGAAGCGCGCTAGTTCAAACGATCCGTTGCGGCCGCTCAAGGCAACTGAAATCCAGTTAGCCCCGTATTTACCGATGTTCAAATCCGAGATTACGATTTCAAAATCAGCAAGGCACCGAACTGCCGGTTGCCGCAAACCTCGTAGCCAAAAATGGTGAGTTACGCTCCCTGCTGCGAAATCGATTTCGGTCCGCTCAACCCGATTCCACAGGGAAACCATGACAGCAACGGCAAGCAACCCGAGTAGCCCGCCTATGAAATACTGAAGGAAGGGAACTGGCGCCGCTGCCCAAGCGAAGACCAAGAAAAAAAGTGTAACCCCAGCAGTTGCTCCCCTCCAAAACCGATGAATGCCGGAAAAATTCCGCATGGGAAGCACCCAGCGGACATCGCTATCGGTTAGCGAATGCGGAATCGTGGTCATGGCACTGCGACGCCACGGCCGGCAAAAAAATTCAGCACTGCGGAGAGTTCCTTGGTTCGCTTCATCGGCGGCAGACTTTGCCACACCTTGCGGCCGTAGGGCTTTGATATGAGTCGCGGATCGCAGATCATCAGGACGCCCATGTCGGTTTCGTCGCGGATCAGCCGGCCGGCGCCCTGCTTGACGTTGATGACGGCGCGCGGCAACTGGTATTCGATGAAGGCGTTGCGCCCCTGCTGCTTCATCTGCTCGATGCGCGCCGCGAGCACCGGGTCGTCGGGCGGCGCGAAGGGAATCTTGTCGATGACGACCAGCGACAGCGCTTCGCCGCGCACATCGACGCCTTCCCAGAAGCTCTGGCTACCGACCAGGATGGCGTTGCCGAGATGGCGAAAGCGTTGCAGCAGGTCGTTCTTGCTGCCCTCGCCCTGCAACAGCAGCGGCAGGTCGTGGCCTTCGTCCTCGAGCCGCGCTTTCAGCAGTTCGTGCGTGCGGCGCATGGCGCGCAGACTGGTGCACAGGAAGAAAGCGCCGCCACCGGCGGCGACCACGGCCGGAAAGGCGGCATCCACCACGGCATCGGTGTAACCGTAGGAATTCGGCTCCGGCATGCCGAGCGGCGCGTAGAGCACGGCCTGCTTGCCGTAATCGAAGGGGCTTTCCCAGCACGCCGATTCCGGCTCGCCGAGACCGAGTTCGGCGCAGTAATGGTGGAATTTGCCCTGCACGGCGAGCGTCGCCGAGGTGAAAATCCAGGCACGCGGGTGACCGCCCATCTGCTTCCGGAATATCTCGGCCACATTGAGCGGCGTCGAATTGAGTTGCAGCGACTGGGTGAAGGCTTCGGCCCAGCGCACGTAGCCGTCGTCGGCAAGCTTCTGCCAATGACCGAGGCGCTGCACCAGTTCCAGTGCCCGCTGCCAGCATTTCTCCAGCCCTTCAGCGCGCTCGGCCTGGGTTTCGAGGATAGCGGCGAACTTGGCGACCTCGTCTTCCAGCAATTTGAGCGCCGGAGCAAATTCGGGCTTTTCCAGCAGTTGACCGTAGGCGAAGCGCCCGGCGTCGATGCCGACCGCCAGCCGCAAGTCCTTGGCGACTTTTTCCAGCGTCTTGCTGCCGGTTTGCAGGTCGAGGCAGTCGCGGGCGTTGGTCAGTCCTTCCGAGCGGGCATCGCGGGCGAGATCGAGAATCTGCGCCGTCGACACGGTGTCACCGAAGAACAGCGTCGCCACTTCCGGCAACTGGTGCGCCTCGTCGAAAATCACCGTGTTGCAGGCCGGCAGCAGCTCGGCCATGCCTTCGTCGCGCAGCATCACATCGGCGAAGAACAGGTGGTGATTGACCACCACCAGATCGGCGGCCATCGCCTCGCGCCGCGCCTGCATCACGAAGCAGTCCTTGTAGTCCGGGCAATCCTGGCCGAGGCAGTTTTCGCGCGTCGACGTCGCGTGGTTCCAGACCGGCGAGTTTTCCGAGACTTCCAGGCATTCGGCCTTGTCGCCGCTCTTGGTCACCTTGGCGAAGACCGAAATGCGGCGCGCGTCGGCGGCGTCCTCGCGGGTCAGGAAACGGCCATCGGCCAGCGCGCGTTCGAGGTGGTATGGACAAACGTAGTTGGCGCGCCCCTTGAGCAAAGCGATCTTGACCGGCGCCTTCAAGGCATCGCGCACCATCGGCAGATCCTTGTTGAACAACTGGTCCTGCAAGGTCTTGGTGCCGGTGGAAACGATCACCTTGCCGCCCGAGCGCAAGGCCGGCACCAGGTAGGCGAAGGTCTTGCCGGTGCCGGTGCCCGCCTCGGCGATGAAGACCGAGCAGGCATCGATGGCGGCGGCGATCCGTTCGGCCATGTCGAGCTGCTGCCCGCGCATGCGGTAGCCGCTGATCGCCTGTGCCAGCGGGCCGTCGGGAGAGAAAATTTCCGGGAGGGAAGCCAAGAAGAAACGCCTGAAAAATTGGGGCGAATCTTAGCAGATGGGCCGTCATTTCACGACCTGGCAACCCATGCGCCCTAACCGCAAATCAGGTGCGAAAAAAGCTCCCGACAAACAGCCAGAGCGCCGTCGCCGCCAGCAACCAGGCGAAAGCGGCGCGCATCCGCTTTTCCGGCAACTTGTGGGCGAGCGCCACGCCGGCTGACACGGTAAACAGCCCGCCAATCGCCAGCGGCAGGCCGAGCGACCAATCCACCCGCTGCGCCCCGGCGTAGGTTGCCAGCGCCACCACCGAACTCGGCGCCACCAGCGCCAGCGACAGGCTTTGCGCCACCGTCTGCCGCTGCCCCAGCCAGCCCGACAGCAAGGGCGTTGCCACCAGGCCGCCGCCAATGCCGAGCAAGCCCATGCTGCAGCCCCCGGCCATGCCAACCAGCGGCAAGGCGCGCAGCTTGAGCGGCCGCTCGGCGCCACCGTGACCGTGGCGCCGCCGCAACATGCGCAGCGCCAGAGCGCCGATGAAGACGCTGAACAACTGGCGCAACAAGGCCGGGTCGAGGCGCGCCGCGAAATGCGCCACCAGCCACGTCGTCAGCGTCGCCGACAAGCCGATCAGCGCCGCCTGGCGCCAGGCCAGCGGATGGCGCTGGTTGTAGCGCCACCAGCCGACCAGCAGGTTCGGCACCATCAACACCAGCGCCGTGCCCTGCGCCAGCGGCTGCTCCATGCCGAAACCGAGCACCAGCAGCGGAATGGCGATGATGCCGCCGCCGATGCCGAAGAGTCCGCCAAAGAAACCGAGGCCGGCGCCGAGGGCGAGCGTGACGATAAGTTCGTTGAACGGGAGGAAATGCATGCCGGTTGCGGTCGACTTGGAAAAGCACATCATATTCATGGCAACGAAAGCTACAATGGCTGCAGAATCAATTCATTATTAACATTGACGCAATAATGGCCGACACCACCGATCTCGGTTTCTTTACCCTGCTCGCCCGCCAACCCAGCCTCGCTGCCGCCGCGCAGGCGCTCGGCGTGACGCCGCCCGCCGTCAGCCGGCGCCTTGCCGCACTCGAAAAACGCCTCGGCGTGCGCCTGCTCAACCGCACCACGCGCCGCCTGAGCCTGACGCCCGAAGGCGAGCGTTACCTCGAAGACGGCGAGCAAATCCTGCGCGACATCGAAAGCCTCGAACGCTCGCTGGCCGCCAGCCGCGCAACGCCGCGCGGCCTCCTGCGCATCAACGCCACCTTCGGCTTCGGCCGCCGCCATCTGGCGCCGCTGGTTTCGCAATTCGCCAAAAGCTGGCCGGATGTCGAAATCGTCCTCCAACTCACCGACCGCCCGCTCGACCTGACCGAGCACGCGATGGACATCGGCATCCGCTTCGGCGCCCCGCCCGACGCCCGCGTCCTGGCACGCAAAATCGCCAGCAACCGCCGCCTGCTGTGCGCCGCCCCGGCCTACCTCGCCCAACACGGCCACCCCGCCCAGCCGCGCGACCTGCTGAACCATGCCTGCATCGTCATCCGCGAAAACAACGCCGCCTTCAACAACTGGCAACTCACCGACGGCAAGCAGCAAACCATGGTCAAGGTGCGCGGCCCGCTCAGCACCAACCACGGCGAAATCGCCGTCGACTGGGCGCTCGCCGGCCACGGCATCGTGCTGCGTTCGGAATGGGATGTCGCCGCCTACCTGCGCGCCGGCCAACTGGTGCGCGTTCTCGACCCCTGGATCGGCAATTCGGCGGACATCCACGCCATCTACCCGCAACGCCACCACCTCTCCGCCACCGTCCGCGTCTTTCTCGATTTTCTGGCCGAGCACTTTGCGGAGACTCGAATTGATGAGGCACCGGAACGAAGCGCATGGTGATGCCGGGAAGTTGCGACCCAAGCCGGCAATTCTGATTTTTGGCCTTTTTCCGGCGTCGACCGCAACAGGCACTGCAACGTCAGTCGAGCTCGTCTCCGGAACGGATTGTTCCAGATTGAATAAAAGTCGACAGACTCGTCTCAACACCCGGCACGAAGTCACGGGCCTTGATTTCCCCCTCACTGTTGCGGTCGATCCCAGAAAACAGGCGAATACGTACCGGGTTCCAGGCAATCTTGCGAACTGACCCAACAAAAATTTCGATCACACTCGGGTTGCAGATTGCCGATTGATGGATCAAATCCTTGCTGTAGTATTGATTCCAGTCACAGCGAGGCCGATCATGACTGAACTCAATCCCCTGACGATGACCATCGAGCTGTTCGGCGGACTCGCGCTCTTCCTCTACGGCATGGAGAAGATGACCGACGGCTTGAAGGCCGCCGCCGGGCAACAGATGAGTGCGCTGCTGGCCAAACTGACCGGCAACGCAGTTTTGGGTGCCATCACCGGCGCCATCGTGACCGCAGTGATCCAGTCGTCCTCGGTGACCACGGTACTGGTGGTGGGTTTCGTCAGTGCCGGGATCTTGACCCTGGTGCAGTCGGTCGGGGTAATCTTCGGTGCCAATGTCGGCACCACGGTCACGGCACAGATCGTGGCGTTCAATACGACCGCCCTTGCCTATCCGCTGATCGCCATCGGATTTTTCATGAGCTTCGTCTGGAAGCAAGGCGTCGTTCGCCACTACGGCGCAATGCTCATGGGACTGGGCCTGATCTTCTACGGCATGGCGGCGATGGGCTCGGCGATGGCGCCGTTGCGCACGCACGAGGGCTTCGCCGAGCTGCTGCAATCCTTGAAGAATCCGGTGCTGGGGATGCTCGCCGGCGCGGTGTTCACCGCACTGGTGCAGTCCTCGTCGGCAACCATCGGCCTTTCGGTCGTCATGGCCACCCAGGGGTTGCTTTCCCTGCCGGCCGGTATCGCGATCCTGTTCGGGGCGAAGATCGGTACCGGGATCACGGCGATACTCGCCGCGATCGGCAAGCCTCAGGATGCCAAGCGCGCGGCAGCGGTGCATGTCCTGTTCAATGTGCTGGGTGCCGTGATCTGGTTGCCGTTCATCGCTCAGCTCGCCGGACTCGCCGAGACGATTTCGCCGGTGGCCGCGCATCTGCAGGGCGTGGAGCGGCTCGCCGAGGAGGTGCCGCGCCAGATCGCCAATGCCGCAACCATCTGGGCGACTGCCAACACGCTGATCTTCCTGCCGTTCGCCGGGTTGTTTGCGACGATAGCCATCAAGATCATCCCGGACCGTGCAGTCGATGAGAAGGCAATCATCTGCCCCAGGTATCTCGACGACGAATTGATCCAGGTGCCGTCGATGGCCCTGGAGCGTGCACGGATGGAACTCGGCCACATGGCGGAACTGGCCGAAGGGATGCTGGCAAAAACCCGGTCGGCACTCGAATCCAGAGATATTCGGGAACTGTCGCAGCAACATGACCAGATCGTCGCGCTGCGCGAAGCGGTGCTCCGCTACCTGCAGCATGTCGGACGCGCCGAATTGAGCGACGCCGAAGCTGACGAGCATGCACGGCTGGTTGCCGCCACCGGCGAAATCGAGAACATGAGCGCGGCGATCAGCCACGAACTGCTCCCGCTGGCCCAGACGCTGAAAGAAGCGAATACCACGCCCTCAAGGGAGACCACCGAGTTGCTGGAAGGGCTGTTCGAGACCATACAGGCATCAGCATATTCCGCGCTGCAGGCGCTGGTGGAACAGGACGAGCGTGCCGCTCAGAGCGTTGTCGCGAGCCGCGATGCAATCCTGGAACTCACTGCCAGGCTTCACCGGCAACAGGCCGTGCGACTCGCCGGGGACGACCCGGGTCGCCTGCTCAAGCTCCGTGTGCAGCTCGAGATACTCGACCGGCTGCGGCGCCTCTATAGCGTGGCTGAGCACATGGCGATCTCGGTTCTGCCACGGAGCGTTCTCGCCGGCGAACTGTCCGCATAGTCGCCCGGCCACATGACCGCGTAACGGACAATCCGGCGCCGACATCGCAATAACAGGAACCAGCCAGGTTTCTCTCTGCCCTGTTACGGTCGACCCGAAAAAATGGGCAAATACGGATCAGTCCAGCAAAACGTTTAAACCAAATCCGCAGCCTGTTTTAACTTGCCGAGCGCGGTTTCGCTCATCCAGCCCTTATTTACTACCCGGCGCCACCTTCTCGCGCGACTGGCGCAAGGCCTCCTCGGCTTCCTGCGTCAGCCGATAAGCAGCGTAATACTTGTAGATATTGCGCACGTAGGTCGTGGTTTCCTTGCCGATCTTCTCGGCGACGACGATTTCGACGTTGTTGAACCACTTGTCGGGATCGAGTCCACGCTTCGCCGCCTCCTTGCGCATCTTCGAGATGTTACCCGGCCCGGCGTTGTAGCTGGCGAAGGCAAACAGCGGGCGATTCGACTCGCTGAACTTCGCGTCCGGGAAATATTTGCTCATCAGCTGATCCATGTACTTGGTGCCGGCGTGGATGTTCGACTCGGTGACATGGATGCTGCCGACGCCGAGCGAGGAGCCGGTGGCCGGCATGATCTGCATGATGCCGATGGCGCCGACGTGGCTGCGCGCGTTCTGGTCGAGCTGCGATTCCTGGAAGCCCTGGGCGGCCAGCATCAGCGGGTCGAAATCATACTGGCTGCCGTATTTGCGGAAGAGGCCGATGGTTTCATCGAAGCGCTTGCGGTCGGCCTCCTCGGCCGGGCTGCGGAACTGCTTGACGCGTTTGGTGTAGGTATTGACGAGCTGCTGGGTGATGCTGGATTTTTTCATGTCGTTGTTGAAAAAATCGTCGATTGCCGCCACCAGCTGCGGGCTGCCCTTGCGCACCGCCCAGCCGATCTGTCCTCCGCTGCGCACCGCCGCCTGCGGATGCAGCTTGATCTTGGGCAGCACCTGGGCCCACATCCTGGCCTTCCAATCGTCGACGACGATCGCTTCGAGCAGCCCGGCGTTGAGCATTTCCATCATGTCCTCGTCTTCCAGCGCGTCGGGCACCAGCACGATCCTGACCGGCGCCTTGCCGGCCTTCTTGAGCTGTTCGTTCAGATCTTCCAGGCTGTCGTGATAGCTGCTTGACGGCCGCACGTGCACGGTGCGCCCGGAAAGCGCTTCCGGCGAGGTCAGTTCGGGCACGCCGGCGCCGGTCAGGACGATCTCGGCTACTGGCTTCTGATCCGCGATGGCGACGAAGTCGTTTTGCTGCCGCCGCTCATCGGTGATCGTCAGGTTGCCCACGGCGATGTCGCCGATGCCGCCGACGACCCCCGACAGCAGTTTGTCGCGCGTGGTCGGGAGGATGTAGACGGTCAGCGGCCGCTTGCCCAGTTGGGCGGCGTATTTCTTGTTCAGGTAGCGCTCGAACTCGCGCACGCTGTCCGCCGAGATGCCGCGCTCGCGCCCACGGTCGTTGAAATAGAGCGTGCGGCTGTAGGGAACCAGAATCCGGATCATCCGGCGCTTGATCATCTGCTCGAAATCGCCCGTCCACGGCTTGACCGAAAGCGGCAACTGGCGCGGCTTGGCGGATGCCTTTGCCGGGCTTGGCGGGGCAGCGTCGGCGGCCATCGCAAACAGGGGAAACAACAGGGAAATGGCCGTGGCGGCCAGTGTGGCCAGGCGGATGCGCATGTTCGTCCCCTCTTTATTTTGGTGGTTCATCGTACTGCCGTCACCGATGCGCCGCAAGGCGCGACCGTACGCTATCGATACCCGCCGGACTTTGGTTTTTGCCCCTTTTTCGGGGTCGACCGCAACAGGCCATGCCAGGGCGGGAATTCGTCGCTGCACGCATGGGGTATCCTAGTGGCCTGACGGGGAATCAATTGAACATCCATGAACGCTGACCTGCTGATCGTCCTGCTGCTGCTCGGCATCGCCATCGTGATGTTCGCGCTGAACCGGCCGCGCGCGGATGCGGTGGCGCTGATCGCCATGGTGGCCTTGCCGTTCACCGGCGTCGTCACCATCAACGAGGCGATTACCGGTTTTGCCAACCCGAATATCGTGCTCATTGCCGCCATGTTCGTCGTCGGCGAAGCGCTGGCACGCGCCGGCGTCGCACGGCGCATCGGCGACTGGCTGGTGACCCGTGGCGGCGACCAGCCCTGGCGCCAGCTGGCGCTGCTGATGCTGTGCGCCGCCATGCTCGGCGCCTTCATGAGCTCGACCGGCATCGTCGCCATGTTCATTCCGGTGGTGATGCGCATTGCCATCCGCACCCGCACCGCGCCCAGCCAGCTGATGATGCCGATGGCCTACGCCGCGCTGGTCAGCGGCATGCTGACGCTGGTCGCCACCTCGCCCAACCTGATCATCAACTACGAACTGGTGCGCCACGGCGCCGCGGGCTTCGGCTTTTTCTCGTTCACCCCGTTCGGCATGCCGATCCTGCTGCTGAGCATCCTCTACATGCACTACGCCCGGCACCGGCTGCCGCAGGGAAACAGCGACGACGACTTCGTGCATCCGCGCCCGAAGATGAAGAAATGGGTCAAACGCTACCAGCTGGCGGAGCGCGAATACCGGGCCCGGATCCGCCCCGATTCACCCTTGTGCGGCCAGGCGCTGGGCGACCTCGGGCTGCTCAACCAGGTTGGCGTCCGGCTCATTCTCCTCGAACGCGGCAGCGGCCGCGAACGGCGCCTGCTGACGCGCTCGCCCGAGCTGCGTTTCGAAGCCGGCGACATCGTGCTGCTCGACCTCGACCTGCCGCCTTTCGAAGTGTCGGAAATGTACGAACGCTACAAGGTCGACCCGCTGCCCAATACCGGGCGCTACTTCATCGACCGTGCCAACACCGTCGGCATGGTGGAGGTCATCCTGCCGGAAGACTCCGCCTTCGTCCGCAAGACCGTCGCCGAAGCCGAACTGATCGGCGAATCCGACCTGAAAATCATCGGCGTCCGGCGCGGCAAGGTGGCGCGCAAACCCTTCAACCTGCGCGAAGTGGTGCTCAAGGTCGGCGACACCCTGCTCCTCGCCGGCCCCTGGAAAACCATTCGCCAGTTGCAGAAGGAGAGCAAGGATCTGGTGGTACTCAACCTGCCGCGCGAATTCGAGGAGATCATGCCGGCCGCCAGCAAGGCGCCGTTCGCCGTCTTCACGCTGGTCGTCGTCGTCGCCCTGATGGCGACCGGCATCGTGCCCAACGTGCACGCGGCGCTGATCGGCTGCCTGATGATGGGCTTGTTCAAATGCATCGACCTCGACCAGGCCTACCGCGCCATCCAGTGGAAGAGCCTGATCATGATCGTCGGCATGCTGCCCTTCGCCATCGCCCTTGAGCGCACCGGCGGCGTCGATCTGGCGGCGCACGCGCTGGTCGGACTGACCGCCAACACCGGCGTCTACTCGATGCTCGCCCTGCTCTTCGCCATCACCGTGGCGCTCGGCCTGTTCGTCTCGGGCACCGCCAACGCCGTGCTGCTGATCCCGGTGGCGCTGGCCATCGCCGAAGAACTCCAGGCCTCGCCCTACCCCTTCGCCATGATCGTCGCGCTGGCCTGCTCCAGCTCCTTCATGACGCCGATCGCGCCGGTCAATTCCCTGGTGGCGACGGCCGGCAACTACAGCTTCGCCGACTTCGTCCGCGTCGGCCTGCCGCTGACGCTGATCGTCATGGTCGTCAGCGTCCTGATGGTGCCCTGGATTTTCCCGCTGTAGGCCGCTTGGCCCTCATATTGCTTACCTAGCCGCAACCGCCCGGATTTCCCGGGTTTTTGTCACGAGTACGACAAGCGATGACGGCAAGTACAGCGACCACCCGATATTTCACCAGCTACAGCGGCATCAAGCTCCCCCTCAAACTGGTCGGCGAGCTGACGGCCGACGACATGCGCAACCGCAACACCTACTACCGGGGCAGCTTCGATGCCGCCGAGCGCCTGATCGTCTGCGAAAAGATCGTCTATGGCGAAGTCGAGCAACGGCACGACTACCGCTACCACCCGGACGGCCAGATCGCCCAGGCCGAGATCGACGATGGCAGCGGCGAGCCGACGATCATCGACTACCCCGCCTGACATTCAAGCCCCCCGGTTTACCGATTTCCCAACGACACCCCACAGGAGAACCCATGTCCGTCGCCCCCATCAAGGCCTTTTCGGAAAAAGCCAAAATCGACCCCGCACTCAAGGAAAGCCTCAAGGCCTGCCAGAAGATCAAGGAACTGCGCGCCCTGGCCCAGGAACACGGCTTCACGATCGAGGAAAATTCCCTCTACCCGCCCAACGAGCCGCAATTCACCGAAGACCAGCTTTCCGAACGCCTGATCAAGGCGCTGCTGCGCGTCTGATATTCGCCAGCGCGCGATGCAGGGGCCGGGAACACCGGCCTTTTTCATTTTTGCCTGTTTTTGGCGGTCGACCGCAACCGGAACGAAGGGCGGCAAGAACCGGTACTCAGGCAATGAGCTCAGTCTCCATGACCGGCTTGCCATACGAACCGTGAAATATTTCACACTGCGGACAAGCCTGACTGTCTTATTCTAAATGCAATAAAATGGGTGACCTACGATGGAAAAGTAAGGTGACCAGGGGGCCGGATATCTCTCCGGGAACAGGCTTTGTAACAATGGAATATGCAGCATGGTTGAAGCGCAGGATCGACATCAGTCGCTGGGGGATATCGACAACTATCCGACGCTCTCCGAGAAGATCGCCTACATACATTCGATTGCCCGTAGCCGCTTCGGGGCTGTCGACCGCGTTGCCATCGCCAAATACGATGCCGGCAGCGACAAGCTATGCACCTACGTATCAAGCACCGAAGGTGAAAACCCGCTGGTACTGCACGAAGCCTTTCTTGCTGAAGTACCCTCCCTGAAAAACCTGGTCGAGAACCACGAAACGCGAGTCATCGACGACTTGGGCACACTTGCTGGCCTGACCTCGTTGCACTCCCGCCGGATCGTCGGCAGCGGTTTCGGTTCCAGCTACACCGTTCCGCTATTTCATGACAACCACCTGATCGGGATACTGTTTTTCAACTCCTATCACGTTGGCGCCTTCGACAAATACAACCTGACCTATCTCGACCTGCTGGCCCAGCTGATTTCCAGCCTTCTGGCTACCGAACTCAACCAGATCGCCACGCTGCGTGGCGCCATCAAGACGGCCACGCAATTCACCAGCCACCGCGACCCCGAAACCGGCATGCACCTTGAGCGCATGGCCCATTACTCCAGGTTGATCGCCCGCCAGTTGGCGAACACTTACCCGATTACAGACGAATTCGTCGAAGACATCTTTCGCTACGCACCACTGCACGATGTTGGCAAAATCACCATTCCGGACTGCATTCTGCTCAAGCCCGGCCCGCTCACGCCGAATGAGCGGGAAATCATGAAAACCCATGCCTGCGAGGGGCGCAAAATGATCGATGCGATGCTCAGGAACTTTCAGTTCGAAGGCATCAAGAATATCGGCATGATTCACAACATCGTCGCCCACCATCACGAGATGATCGACGGCAGCGGCTACCCTGACGGCCTGTCCGGCCAGGCGATTCCGCTCGAAGCCCGGATCGTCGCCGTTGCCGATGTCTTCGATGCGCTGACCACCGAGCGTCCGTACAAGAAACCCTGGAGTAACGCTCGCGCCTGCGCTGAACTTGAACGGCTGAGCGCCGGTAAGCTTGATCCCGATTGCGTCGCGGCGCTGCTCCGCTCACCCCAGGAAATCGAGGAAATCCAGCGCAGTTTCGCTGACTGAGTTTTTTCGGCGTCAGCGCGCCTTACGCACCTGGTCTGCAGCCGGCGCTGCTTCAACTACAGATGACGGCCGTGCATCACGATGCGCGAAACGAACCACATTGCCACCAGGTTCGTAGCGACGGCCACGTAACCGACCAGCGGATAGCCGACGATCCGCCCGCTCTCGTCAAGCGTGATCAGGAATCCGGCCAATGTCGTTGCCAGGCCCATGGCCAGTGACTGCACGGTACCGTTCAACGACATGAAGGTGCCGCGCAGATTGGGCTGGGCGGCCGAGGCGATGATCGCCATGGCCGGGATCATGCGCCCCGAGATCAGCACGAAAAAGCTGGTCGAGCAGATCAGCCAGCCCCACAGCGGCAACACCCCGACATGGGTCAGCGCCAGTAGCGGCAACATTGCCAGCCCCGCCACCCAGCGGTAAAGCTCGACCTTGCCGTGCTTGTCGGCCCAGTGCCCGATCAGGCGGGCGCTGATGAAGGTCGCCGCCCCGCCGACCAGATAGACAACGGGAATGTCGCTCAAGGGAATGGCAACGTTATTCACCGCGTAAACCGTGATGTAGGGAATCACCGTAAACCCGGAAAAAATGATCAGCGCCGAAAACAGCAAGGCGCGCACGTGGTTGCCATCCCCCAGCACGCTGAAAGTGGCCGACAACAGGTGAGCACGCTTTTCCTCACTCAGGTGATGGCGCAACTCGGGCAAAAAGCGCAGGCCGATGCCGAGAAAGATAACGCTCAGGGCGGCGATGAAAATGAACGGTGCCCGCCAGCCGAGATGATTGGCCAGCCACAGCGACAAGGGCACGCCGGCAATCGTCGAAATCGAAAAGGCGCTGGCGACGATCCCGCTCGCCCGCGCCCGCCGCGAAAACGGAATGGCGTCGCCGATCATCGTTTGCACCAGCGCGCCCATGATGCCGCCGAAAATGCCGGCCAGGCCGCGCGCCACAATCAGCGCCGCATAACCCGGCGCCAGCCCGCAGGCCAGTGTCGCCAGCGCAAACAGGGCAAAACCGATCAACAGTAGCCGCTTGCGCTCGAAAAGATCGACAAAGGTCGCCGCCAGCACCCCGGAAGCCGCCGCGCTGAAGCTGTAGGACGCCACCAGCAAGCCGAACTCATGCGTCCCGATGCCAAACGCCGCCATCAGGCTCGGCCCGAGCGGCATCATGATCATGAAATCCAGAATATGGCTGAACTGGACGCCGGCCAGCGTCAGCAGGAAATAACGTTCGGCACGGGGGGAAAGCGCGGTGGACATGATCGAAGTGCGTTGATCGGAAACTCGGCCAACAAGGATACGCGCTTCGCGATGGCGGGCGTTGAAAACCGGGTGGAAGCACGACACGTCTCACGCATCACAAAGGGGACAATCATCCAACCCGACCATCAATCGCTCTGCCTCCGAATAGGTGGCCCAACCCCATTTTCATTGCCGCCTGCGGTTACCGGATCCCCGGTTACCACTCGGCGTTTAATTCCCCGCTCAGCTTGTCGCCGCTCAAAAAGTGTCGGGATTTTTTACACGACCATTGAGGCTCCGCTGAGATGGTTCACTTAACAATATGTTTTAATTGAAAAATAAATTAATGGCCCGTTTATTGCTAAATATTTTACAAACAACCAACAGGTGATCTCAAATGTCTCCAAAATCCTTCCTGAAATCTTCCGTTGCCGCCGCACTTCTGGCCGGCGCATTTTCTGCAAACGCCGCCGTGTTGAGCGCAACGGACAACACCTTCGGATCATTCGATGCCTCTTCCGGCACCAGAACCTTCACCTTGGGTTCCGGCTTGATTTCCGATGTCAATATCTCGATCTCGTTTGCCAAGTGCGACGACCCAAGCATCGGTTCGAGCGGCACAAGCTGTATTGGGACGGGGTTTTCGTTTGACCGTGAAATTGTGTTCAAACTGACCAATCCGTTTGGCACCACTGTCAATCTGGTTAACCAAGATACCTATAGTGGTTCTACACCGGGCTCTGGTCGCGTCACGGTTACTTTTGACGACGAAGCTGCTTCGGTCGTCGGTGGCAATACGGTCGTCGGTGGCAGCTTCCGTCCGGTTGGCAATCTCGGTGATTTCGACGGCACGGATGCTGCAGGCTTGTGGACTCTGTTGATTCAAGACACCGTTGGCGCTGACCGCCTCGACTATTTCAGCTCGACGCTCAATGTGACCACCGGAAACAATGTTCCGGAACCTGGCTCTCTCGCGTTGCTTGGCTTGGGAATGATCGGGCTCGGCCTCGCAAGGCGTCGTCGCCAATCTTGAATAGCTTCAGACGCCCCTGTGGCGTAATAAGATCAGGCCGGGATTTCTCCCGGCCTTTTTTATTTCA
>ENA-UOWG01001842-UOWG01001842.1-activated-sludge-metagenome-genome-assembly--contig:-NODE-1842-length-19704-cov-46.426994_pt1 | contig 19704 bp, 16 predicted proteins | sample MGYA00238147_ERZ761563 | MGnify/ENA primary metagenome ERZ761563 (study PRJEB28884, sample SAMN05720216) | anaerobic digester metagenome | isolation source: active sludge of municipal... | reverse complement strand
CCACCGCTTGTGCGGGCCCCCGTCAATTCCTTTGAGTTTTAGCCTTGCGGCCGTACTCCCCAGGCGGAGCACTTAATGCGTTAGCTACGGCACTGCAGGGGTCGATACCCGCAACACCTAGTGCTCATCGTTTACGGCGCGGACTACCAGGGTATCTAATCCTGTTTGCTCCCCGCGCTTTCGAGTCTCAGCGTCAGTGTCGGTCCAGGAAGCCGCCTTCGCTACTGGTGTTCCTTCCAATATCTACGAATTTCACCTCTACACTGGAAATTCCGCTTCCCTCTCCCGAACTCAAGAAAGGTAGTTTCGAATGCAATTCCTTGGTTAAGCCTAGGGATTTCACACCCGACTTACCTTCCCGCCTACACTCGCTTTACGCCCAATGATTCCGAACAACGCTCGCACCCTCCGTATTACCGCGGCTGCTGGCACGGAGTTTGCCGGTGCTTTCTGAAGGGGTACCGTCACAGTCCGAGGGTATTGTTCCCCGAACTCATTCGTCCCCCTCCCACAGAGCTTTACGACCCGAAGGCCTTCATCGCTCACGCGGCGTCGCTGCGTCAGGCTTTCGCCCATTGCGCAAAATTCCCCACTGCTGCCTCCCGTAGGAGTCTGGACCGTGTCTCAGTTCCAGTGTGGCTGATCATCCTCTCAGACCAGCTACCCGTCTTAGCCTTGGTAGGCCGTTACCCTACCAACTAGCTGATGGGACGCAGGCTCATCCTCAGGCGATAGCTTCCATGGAGAGGCCACCTTTTACCCCACCCCCCGAGAGGGGCGTGGTCTTACCCGGTATTAGCACTCCTTTCGGAGTGTTATCCCGAACCCAGGGGTAGATTACCTACGTATTCCTCACCCGTGCGCCACTTTACTCACACCCGAAGGTGCTTTCTCGTTCGACTTGCATGTGTTAGGCACGCCGCCAGCGTTCGTTCTGAGCCAGGATCAAACTCTCCACTTAAAATTTGAAGAGCTTGTGCTCTCGCGAACAGATCGTTGTTCGGTGGTTCGCTCGATGTGGTTCCAGGGTCCCGTATGAGGGCCCCGGCATCGAACGGCCATCCGTTCGACAAGGGTTCCGCAGTCGATCTTCATCGCTGCTGCTTTCCGGTTTTCAAAGACCGAACTCTTGCGCCACTGGCCCCTTTTCCCGAAGGGCGGCTGACCTTATCAGAGGTCATCCAGCCTGTCAAGGAAAAAGGTGAAGTTTTTTCTGGTCACCGTCGCCTCTCTTCGCGCTGTTTTCGCAGCGCTGGACGCGCGCGGGACACTGGAGCAGGCCCAAAAGCTTCGCTCTGATTCAAAGAGCCAGGGACCCTTCCGTCCCATCGAGGTGCGCATGAATAATGGAACTGCCGTACAATGTCAAGCGAAAAAAAGCATTCTGTTTCGCGCCACGATTTCACCTGCACTTACGCCTGGTTGGGCACGAAATCAGCCACCTCTGCCAGCAACCGCTCGAGGTGAAATCGGTTGCTCTCGACGCAATCTCCCGAGAGCCTCTCGGCCCGGCGCACGGCGTCCAGCTCGCGCACCGCGCGCTCCAGCTCGTCGTTGATCACGAAACACTCGTATCCACGGCCCTGCGCGAGTTCCCACGCCGCGGCCCGCATGCGCTCGCGCACCTGCGCCTCGGTCTCGGTCTCGCGGCCGCGCAAGCGCCGCGCCAGCTCCGCGAGGCTGGGCGGCAGGAGGAACACGAGCCGCGCCGCGGGCACCGCACGCTTGATCTGGAAGCCGCCCTGCACGTCGATGTCGAAGAGCACGTCCCGGCCCTCTGCCAGCAGCTTTTCGACGTTCGCGCGGGCCGTCCCGTAGCGGCGCGAGTGCACCCGCGCCCACTCGAGGAACGCGTCCGCAGCGACCAGGCGATCGAACTCGGCGTCGTCCACGAAGTGGTACTCCACGCCGTCGCGCTCGGCGCCCCGCGGCGGACGCGTGGTGTACGAGATGGACACGGCCACCTGCGGCTGCAGCTCGCACAGCCGCGTGCACAGCGTCGACTTGCCCGTGCCGGACGGCGCGGACACGACGATCAGCCTGCCAGGACGAATCGCGGCGCCCATGCGCTCACTCCACGTTCTGCACCTGTTCGCGAATCCGCTCCAGGCAGGCCTTCACGGACACGGCCAGGCGCACCACGTCGGGCGCGTGGAACTTGGAGCACAGCGTGTTGATCTCCCGGTTCATCTCCTGGAGCAGGAAGTCGAGCTCCCGCCCGACGGGCCCGCTGCCCGTCAGCATGTCCTGGAAGTGCGTCAGGTGGGCGTCCATGCGCGCCAGCTCTTCGGTCACGTCGGCGCGATCGGCCCACAGGGCCAGCTCCTGGACGATGCGCTCCTCGGGCAGCTCGGCGCCCGCCAGCAGCGCGCGCAGGCGCTCCGCGAACCGCTCGGCCGCGGCGCGCAGCTCGGCGGGCACGCCGCGGCGCACCTCGCCCATCGTCCGCGCCACCTCGGCCAGCAGCCCCTCGATCTCGCGCTGCAGCGCCGCGCCCTCGTGGGTCCGCATGCGATCCATGGCCGCCAGGGCGGCCTCGAGCAGCGGCAGCAGGACGGCGCGCACCTCGTCCGCGTCGGACGGCACGGCCCGCGTGGCCAGCACGCCCTCGGTGCGGGCGATGAGCCCGAGCGTCGGCCGCTCCTCCAGCCCGAGCTCCCGCGCCATGTCGAGGTAGAGCTGGTGGACCCTCCGCGCGCGCTCGACGTCCAGGATGGGTTGTCCGACCTCGCCGACGCCGGTCCCCAGGCGCACCGAGCACTCCACCCGTCCGCGCCCGACGCCCTTGCGGATGCAGCGCTCGACCTCCACCTCGAGGGCCAGCCACTCGCGCGGCAGCCCGAGCCGCACGTCGGTGTAGCGATGGTTCACGCTGCGCAGCTCGACGCTCAGGCCGAGCCCTTGGAGCGTGCCCTCCGCCCTTCCGTAGCCAGTCATGCTCTTCACGTGCTCACTCCGAGGTCAGGTCGCCCGCGGTCAGGCGACGGGTGTCCGCGCCGGCCCGCGCCGCGCGCAGGGCCTCCTTATACTCCAGCCGCAGCGCGGCCAGCAAGGCGCACACGGCCGGCTCGCGGTAGTCCGGGTAGGTCCAGGGCGCGGGCGCCCAGGCCCCGCCCGCGACCTGCAGCGCCACCTCGGCCCAGATCCCGTCCCGCAGGTAGATCCGGTGCGGCCGCGCCTTGGTGGTCGCCAGCACGAGCTGGGCGCTGCACAGCAGGCCCGGGTCCAGGTTCACCCGCCGCCGGCCAGCCTCGTCGGCCAGCGCGCGCTCCGCGCGGTTGCACAGCAACTTCAGCTCGGGCAGCAGCTCGCGCGGCGCCAGGCGCTGGGCCCGCAGGAAGCGCCGCTTGAGCCCCGCGCCCATCTCCCGCGCGTAGTAGTCGCTCCACACGAAGTCCCAGGCGGGGCCCACCGGCTCCACGGGCCCGAGCGCGGCGCTCAAGCGCGCCGCGGCCGCCTGCAACCACTCCTCCTCGCGGTACAGGCAGCCCACCACCAGCAGGGCGGGCTCGGGCGGGCGCGGCTCACCCACGGCCGGCCCCCAGCAGCTCGGCGCAAGCCGCCAGGGCCTGGTCGAGCTCGCCCGGCTGCTGGCCGGGCAGGACCAGGTTGCGGGCGTGCGCCACCGGGTGGCCCCAGCGGGAGGCCTCGGGCGCGGTGAACAGCGCGACCGTCGGACAGCCCACGGCCACCGCCAGGTGCATCGGCCCGGTGTCGTTGGTGACCAGCAGATCGAGCGCGCGCAGCAGCCCCGCCAGCGCCTCGAGATCGGTGGCCGGGGCGCACACCACCCCCTCGCGCAGCGCGGCGGCCGCCTCGTCGCGCAGGGCCTCCTCGCCTGGCCCCCACAGCAGCACCAGCGCCGCCGCGTGCTGCTGCTGCAGTCGACGCCCGAGCTGCACGAAGTAAGGCAGGGGCCAGCGGCGCGCGCGCTTGCGCGAGCCTAGCCACAGCCCGACCCGCGGCGAGCCCACCTGAAGCTCCGCCAGCCACCGCCGGGAGCGCGGGGCCAGATCCGCGCCCAGGCTGCTGCGCAGGACCGGCGCTGGCCGGCCTCCCAGTCCGAGCGGGGCCAGCAGGCGCACGCGCTGGGCGAGCTCGTGCTCCCCGGCCGGCCCCGGTGGGACCGGGTGGGTGAGGAAGCCGGCCGCGCCCGACCGCGCGAAGCCCAGGCGCCAGGGCGCGCCGGAGAAGTAGGTCAGCGCCGCGTGGGTGAAGCTGAACTCGTGCCAGGCGCTGGCGTCGAGGGCCACCGGGTAGGCCTGGCCGCGGACCTCCTCGACGGCGGCGCGCCAGCGCGGCCCGTCCCGCAGGAACCAGCGCCGATCGATGAGGTGCAGGCGGGCGACGCCCTCCAGGGAGCGCGCCAGGCGCGCCTGCCGGGCCGCGGCCCACAGCCCCAGCTCGACGCCCGGCAGGCCCTGGCCGAGCGCGTCCAGCAGCGACTGCAGCATGACGAGGTTCCCCACCCGCTCGTCCACCCTCACCACCAGGATGCGCCCCGGCCCGCCCGGGCCGGGCGGCTCGGCCGTGCGCCGGGCCCACACCCGCCGGGTGAGCCAGCCCAGCGCGCGGCGATCGATGCGGCCGGCCTGACGCATGGCGGAGGGCTCAGGGCGCCCCGCGCTCGGAGCCGTCGTGGGGCTCCGCCGCGGCCCGCAGCGCGCGGGGCGTGGGGGTGAGGCCGCCCGGCGGCGGGGTCTGCACGCCGACCAGCGTCCGCACCTCGTCCATGACCTGCTCCGGGCTCACCAGCCGCATGCAGTCGTGGTGCCCCTCGGGGCACTCGAGGTGGCCGTGCCGGCTGCAGGGCCGGCACTTCACCCGCGCCACCAGGACGCGGGTCTCATCGCCGAAGGAGTGCATGCGCGCGTCGGTCGGCCCGTAGATGAGGACGCAGGCCGTGCCCAGGGCGCGGGCCATGTGCATCAACCCGGTGTCGCCGCCCACGGCCAGGCGGGCTCGCTCCAGCAGCGCGGCCGACTCGGCCAGGGTGTTGCCCACGCAGGACAGCAGCCCCTCCCGGGCGTTCTCCTCGATCCGCCGGGCCAGCGGCAGCTCGTCCTGGGAGCCGAACAGGATCGGGTGCCAGCCCCGCGCGCGCAGCGACTCGGCCAGGCTGGCGAAGTACACCGGCGGCCAGCGCTTGGTCGGCCAGACCGACCCGATGCACAGGGCGGCCAGGCGGGCGTCCTCGGGCAGGTTGTGCCGGCGGTAGAAGTCTTGCAGGTACTGCGACTGGCCGCCCGGCGTGCGCAGGCGCAGGCGCGTGCCCGCCGGCTGGATGCCCACCGCCTCGAGCAGCGCCAGGTCCTGGAGCAGCGGGTTGGGCTCGCCGGGATCGGGCCTGCGGCCGTGGGTGTAGCAGGCGGACCGCAGCCCGCCGCGGTGTCCCACGCGCACCGGGATGCCGGAGAACCGCGCCAGGAGCGCGGAGCGCAGCGAGCGGTGGGGGGAGATCAGCAGGTCGAAGCCCGCTTGCCGGAGCCGGCGGGCCACGCGGACGATCCCCAGCGTCCCCCCGTCGCTCCCGTGCTTGTCCCAGGTGAGCACCTCGTCCACGCCGGGGATGCAGGCGGCCACCTCGGCCTTGTCGGGCCGGACCAGCATGGCGAGGTGCGAGCCGGGCCGGGCGGCCTTGAGCGCCGCCACGACGGGCGAGGCGAATACCACGTCGCCCACGAAGGCGGTCTGCACGACCACCGCCCGCTCGAAGCCGACGGGGCTCGGGACACCCGGGTTGGGTGGGCGCTCGCCGGTGCTCTGCTCTGCCTGGCTCAACCGGTCCTGGCCTCCCCGTCCGGGCTTCTTCCCTCCCGCACGCGGGCGCAGTATACCCAGCCGGTCTGCGGATTGTCCACCTGAGGTCAACCACCTCACCCGCCACCGCCTGGTTCGCGCTCATCGTCAGGGTCAGTCCATTCGACGGGGTCGAGGCCCTCGAGTCCAACCTCACTCATAGCGCAGGGCGTCGATCGGGTTGAGGCCGGCCGCCCGGCGCGCCGGGAAGTAGCCGAAGATCACGCCGATCGCCGCGGAGAAGAGGAAGGACAGCAGGTTGATCCCGGAGTCGAACAGGTAGGGCACGCCCATCAGGCCAGCCAGCCCCATGGAGGCGGCGGTGGCGAGCGCGATGCCGAGCAGGCCGCCCAGGGCGGACAGCATCACCGCCTCGATCAGGAACTGCAGCAGCACCTCGCGCTCCAGCGCGCCGATGGCCAGGCGGATGCCGATCTCCCGGGTGCGCTCGGTCACCGAGACCAGCATGATGTTCATGATGCCGATGCCGCCCACCAGCAGGCTCACCGCCGCCACCGCGCCGAGCAGCATGGTGAGGATCTTGGTCGTGCTGGTCAGCGTCTCGGCGAGCTGGCGGGTGTCCATCACCCTGAAGTCGTCCTCCTCGCTCTCGCCGATCTTCCGCCGCTCCCGCAACAGCTTGGTTAGCTGCTCCTTGACCGCGTCGATGGAGGCGCCCTGCTTCACCGAGACCATGATCCGGCCGACGTCCTGGCTGCCGGTGAGCCGGCGCTGCACGGTTCGCAGCGGCATCACCACGCTGTCGTCCTGGTCCTGACCCATGGCCGCCTGGCCCTTGGACATGAGCAGGCCGATCACCTCGCAGGCGAAGCCTTTGATGCGGATCTCGCTGCCTACCGGGCTCTGCCGGCCGAACAGCTTGTCTCGCACCGTCTCGCCGATCACACACACCGCCTTGCCAGCCCGCTCCTCGGTCTCGCTGAAGGTGCGCCCGGCGGCCAGCGTCCAGTTGCCCGTCTGGAAGTAGTCGTTGTTGGTGCCCATGACCACGGTGGACCAGTTGCGGGCCTGATAGACGGCCGTCACGGTCTTGTTCACCACCGGAGCCACCCCCTGGGCGGAGGTGATCTGGGCTCGGATGGCCTCGATGTCGGCGGTCTTGAAGCTGGGGGCGCCCTCGGAGCCGGGGCCGAAGCGCTGGCCGGGGACCAGCATGAGCTGGTTGGTGCCCATGGCGGCGATCTGGTCGGACACAGACCGGGTGGCGCCGTTGCCCAGGGTGACCATGGTGACGACGGCGGCCACGCCGATGACGATGCCCAGGATGGTCAGGAAAGAGCGCAGCAGGTTGCGCCGGATGGCCCGCAGCGAGAGCAGCAGCGTGTTCCAAAACATCAGGCACCCTCCCCGTGGCGGTGGTCGCTGTCCACCCGGCCGTCGATGAAGCGGACGATCCGCCTGGCGTACGTCGCGATGTCAGGCTCGTGCGTGACCATGAGCACGGTGATGTCCTGCTCGCGGTTGAAGGCGCGGATCAGCTCCATGATCTCTTGGCTGGTGCGGGTGTCCAGGTTGCCGGTGGGCTCGTCGGCCAGCAGGACCGCGGGCCGGGTGACGATGGCGCGGGCGATGGCCACCCGCTGCTGCTGGCCCCCGGACAGCTCGGACGGGCTGTGGTGCTCCCAGCCCTTGAGGCCCACCTGCTCGAGCGCGGCGAGCGCCGCGGCGCGGCGCCTGGCGGCGGCCTCGTGCCGGTATACGAGCGGCAGCTCGACGTTCTCCTGCGCGGTCGTCCTCGCCAGCAGATTGAAGCCCTGGAACACGAAGCCGAGCTGGTGCCGCCGCAGCAGCGCGCGCTGGTTGCGGGAGAGCTGCTCGACTTGCACGCCCTGGAACTCGTAGCTGCCGCTGGAGGGCGTGTCGAGGCAGCCCAGGATGTTCATGGTCGTGGACTTGCCGGAGCCGCTGGGGCCCATGATGGCCACGAAGTCGCCGGCCTCGATGGCCAGATCGATGCCCTTCAAGGCCTGGAAGGCGGCCTGCCCGCGGCCGTAGGTCTTGGTGACGGCGGCCAGGCGGATGAGGGCGGCCTCCGTCATGGCAGCGCTTCCAGGGTCTCGGTGATCACCTCGGCGCCGGCCTCGAGCGATCCACCCGTTATCTCGGTGAGTTGGCCGTTGCTGGCGCCGGTCTGGACCTCGAGCGGCGCGGGCTGGCCCGCGCGCAGCACCCAGACCCGCGGCTTGCCGTCGCTGGGTGGCGCCTGGACCTTGGGCGCCTGGCGCGGCGGCCGTGGCATCAGCTTGCCCACGAAGCCGCCGCCCGGCCCCGTGGCCGCGGGGCCTGCGGTCGCGGGGCTGAAGCGCAGCGCGGCGTTCGGCACCAGCAGTGCACCCTCACGCGTCACGGTGACGATGTCGGCGGTGCCGGTCATGCCGGGGCGCAGGCTGAGGTCACCGTTGGCCACGGCTATGACCGTGGGGTAGGACACCACCCCGTCCTTGGTCTGGGAGCCGTAGCCGACGCGGGTGATGACGCCCGAGTACTTGCGGCCGGGCCAGGCGTCGACGCCGAAGGTGGCCTGCTGGCCCACCTCGACCTGGCCGACGTCGGCCTCGTCGATGTCCACCTGCAGCTCCATCTTGGCCAGATCCTCGGCCAGGGTGAACAGGACCGGCGCCTGGAACATGGCGGCCACGGTCTGCCCTGGCTCCACCGAGCGGGTCAGCACCACGCCGTCGATGGGCGAGCGGATGGTGGCCTTGCCGAGGTTGGTCACGTCCGACTGGAGGTTGGCGCGCGCCTGGGTGACGCTCGCACGGGCGCTGGCCTCGCCGGCCTCGGCGCGCTTCAGGTTGGCCTCGGCGGTGTCCAGCTCGGCCCGGGACGGCACCTTGCCGCCGGACAGCTCGGCCACCTGCCTGAAACGCGCCAGCGCGGCGCGCGCCTCCGCCACCGTGGCCTCGGCCTGCAACACCTGCGCCTCGGCCGCGACCAGGCTGGCGCGCGACTTCGCCACCGCGTCCTCGAGCTTGGACAGATCGAGGCGGGCCAGCACCTGGTCCTTCACCACTCTGTCGTTGTCGTCCACCAGCACCTCGGTGACGATGCCGGACTGCTCGCTGCTCACCTGCACGTTGTTGGTCGGTTGCAGGTTGCCGGTGGCGGACACCTTGACCACCAGCGTACCGACGGTGGCCGGCTCGGTCCTGTAGCGCGGCCCGGCCGCCTGCTCGCCAGGGAGGAAGAAGAGGAGTCCCGCGCCCACGAGCACGACCAGCGCTCCGGCCAGCCAGAGCAGCCGACGTTTGAGCCGCCCCGAGGACTCAGTCTTGAGGAGTTCGCTCAGAGTGGCGCCCTGATCGGTCTGGGTGGGGATGGGGGTGTTCATGGGGTGTCCTCGCCGGCCGGGCCGGGCTCCGCGGGCGGCGACCAGCCGCCGCCCAGCGCCTTGTAGAGTCGGACCAGCGCCAGCACCTCGTCCGCACGGGTGCTGGCCAGGCTGTCCTCGAGCGACAGCACGCTGCGCTGGGTGTCGAGCACCGACTGGAAGTCGATCACCCCGGCGGTGTAGCGCTGACGGGCGAGCTCGGCTGCCTTGCGCGCCGCCTCGGCCGCACGTTCCAGGGTCTCGGCGCGGTCGCGGTTCTGGGCCAGCGATACCAACGCGTTCTCAACCTCCTGCAGCGCGGTGAGCACGGCGGCCTCGTAGGCCACTTGCGCTTGCTCCCGGACCGCGTCCTGCATCTCCTGCTGGCCGCGCAGGCGTCCGGCGTCGAAGAGCGGCGCCGTGAGGCCGCCCACCAGGGAGTACAGGATGCCGCCGCCGTTGCCGGTCGTGCCCCGCACCAGCGCCTCGGCGCCGATCGAGCCCGAGAGCCTGAAGGAGGGGTAGCGCGCGGCCACGGCCACGCCCACGCGAGCGGTCTCCGCCGCCAGCTTGCGCTCGGCGGCGCGCACGTCGGGGCGCTGGCGCAGGGTATCTGCCGGGATGCCGACGGCGATTCGGGCGGGCAACGCGGGCAGCTCCCCACCCGCGGCCAGGCGCGCGTGCAGCGTCCCCGGCGACTGGCCCAGCAGGATGTCCAGGCGGTGCTCCGACTCGGCCAGGCTGATCTCCAGGCTGGGCAGGAGCGCCAGGGTAGCTTCGTGGTTGCTGCGCGCCTGCTCGACGTCCTGCTCGCTGACCAGGCCGGCCTGGGCGCGCCAGCCGGTGAGCTGCAGCGTCTCGGCCTGGCTGGCGAGGTTGCTGCGCGCGAGGCCAAGCCTGATCTGCAGAGCGCGCACCTCGATGTAATTCCGCGCCACCTCCCCCACCAGCGAGACCCGGGTGCCGTCCAGGCTGGCCGCGGTGGACTCCAGATCCGCCTCGGCCGCCTCGACCTCCCGGCGCTTGCCGCCGAACACGTCCAGCTCCCAGCTCGCGTCGAAGCTGGTGCTGAAGCGATCCCCCGCGCTGCCGGCGCCGGGGATCATGCCCGAGCGGCCGAGGCTGGCGGAGCCCGACGCGCTCACGCTGGGCCACTGCCCGCCCTCGGCCACGTCCCGGCGGGCGCGCGCCTCGCGCAGGCGGGCCTGCGCCTGGCGCAGATCGAGGCTCGAATGCATCGCCTGCTCGATGAGCTCGGTCAGCAGCGGATCGTTCAGACCGCGCCACCACTGGCTCAGGTCCCCTGGCGCCCCGGCGCTCGTCACCGGCTCGGCTGCGGCGTCGAGCCGGCTCCAGCCCTTGGGCGAGTCCGGCTCGGTCTTCTTGTAGTCCGGACCGACGGCGCAGCCGCCCAGGGCGAGCCCAGCGAGCAAGATCAGTGTGAATGTGGAGAGCTGTACTCGCACGACGTCACCGCAACCGTTCTGATCGGGCGGGTTTCACCATCCCGTGGACAAGGAAGTCGACCAGGCCCCGCATGAAGTCGCCCTGGTCCCCCCTCCTGCGGGCTCCACGTCGGGAACGGACGAAGTCGATGCAGCCGCCGAAGATGGCCCGGGCGACCGGGACGGGGTCAAAGGTGCGCACCCGGCCGAGGCGCATCTCGGCCTCGAGGTACTCGGCCACGAGCTCCACGATCCGCTGCGGTGGAGGCTTCCCCGCCTTGGCAAACAGCAGCCGGCGGATCTCCCCTGAGGTGGGGCTGGTCTCGGCCAGCTCGAAGAAGGGCAGCGCGCGGAAGACCCCCTCGAGCAGGGTCTCGACGATGCCCTCGAGGTTCTCCGCCACGCTGCGCTGCCCAGCGGCCTTCGCCTGGTGGCACAGCGCCTCGGGCGGCTGGGTCTCGCGATGGATCACCGCCGCCAGCAGGGCCTCCTTGCTCCTGTAGCGGTAGAACAGGATCCCCTCGGACACGCCGGCCCGTTGCGCGATCTTGGCGGTGGTGGTCGCTTGACCATGCTCGAGAAACACGTCCCGAGCGGCGTCCAGGAGGTCCGCCTCCCTGATGCTCGTTGGTCTTCCTCTCATGATATATTGAGTGTACGCTCAGTTATACGTTCGTCAAGCCATGATTTGTCTCTTGCTCCCCTCAGACCCTCGGCACCTGTCCGCGGTTGACATGGGTCGCTTGTCGACCGTTTGAACCGTTCGCGGGTCCGTTCCTCGGTCGCTCAGCACCGAGGGTCGGCGGGCGCAGGACTGGGTGGCAACGCGAGGGACCTGGAATCGAACGCCGAGGCAGCCACCTCGACCTCCCTGCGATCGCCCGCAGCGTGAAGGAGGAGCGAATTCGTCCACCTGTCTACCCTACTGAACTGTCACGAATTTCAGAGAGGGGACACGGTGCTCAGGTCGCCCCCAGGAGCCCCTCATACAACCCCTGGATGGCCTCGACCTGGCGGTCGAGGCGGAAGCGCTGGAGCGCCTCCGCCCGGGCGCGGGCGCCCCAGACCGCGAGCCGGGCCGGGTCGGCCAAGGCCTCGGCCAGCGCCGCGCCCAGGGCCTCCGCGCCCTCCGCCCAGACCAGCCGCCCGGTCTCTCCGTCGGTCACGATCTCCGCCAGCGCCCCGCGCGGCCGGGCCAGCACCCCGACCCCCGTGGCCATGGCCTCCAGCGCCGCGCGGCAGGTGCCGTCGTTGCCAGGCGCGAGGAGCACGAACAGGTCCAGGGCGCGGTACAGGCGTGGCAGATCCGGGTGGTAGCCAGCGAACACCACCGAGCCGCCCCAGGTCTCCCGAGCCGCGCGCTCCCTCAGGCGCGCCTCCAACTCGCCCCGACCGGCCAGGACGAGGCGCGCCGAGGGGAGCCGGGCGTGCACCCGGGCCCAGGCCTCGAGGAGCAGCTCGTGTCCCCGCCCGGGCTTCATGCGGGCGACGATGCCCGCCGTGGGGGCGCCGGGCGCGAGACCCAGCTCCGCCCTGAGGGCCTCGCGGCCAGGCCCCGGACCGAAGGTCTCGGCGTCCACGGCGCCCTCCACCGCGATCACCCGCTCCTCGGCGAGCAGCCCCTGTCCGAGCAGCGCCGCGCGCTGGCGCCGGCTCACGCAGACCAGCCCGTCCGCCCGCCGAAGCTGCCACCGCCGGCCCGGGCCGAGGGCGCGCTCGGTGTGCAGGCTGCGCACCAGCCGCCCGGCCGCGCGGGCCGGCCGCGCCAGGGCGGCCAGGGTGTGGTCATGGGAGCGGTGGGCGTGCAGCACGTCGAAGCGTCCCTCCCGCCACACGCGCTTCAACGCCAGGATGTCGCGCAGGCACAGGATCGGTCCGGCCTTGACCGACAGCGCCAGGCCGGGCTCGAGCGGCACCCCGAAGGCCGCGGCCCGGGCCGCGAGATCGCCCGGGCGCAGGCTGTCGATGGCCAGGCGGGCGTCGCAGCCCGCGGCGCGCTGGGCCCGCGCCAGCCGCAGCACCGGCTCGGCCGGCCCGGTGTACAGGTGGTAGGCCAGCAGGTGCAGGATGCGGAGCGCTCCGCTCACCCCGGCTTCCTCTCCGCCCCGGTCCTGGCGAGGAGCTCGACCAGCGCGGTCGTCGAGTGCCGCTTGGGGTCGCCGGCCACCGCCACCCGGCCGCCGTAGGAGCGCACCACGTCGCGCTCGGGGATGGTCTCCGGGGTGTAGTCCGTGCCCTTCACGTGCAGCTCCGGACGCAGGGCGGCGAGGACGTGGCGCACGTCGTCGTCGTCGAAGATCAGCACGTGATCCACCGCCTCCAGGGCCGCCACCATCTCCGCCCGCTCCGTGGCCGGCCAGATCGGCCGCCCCGGCCCCTTCAGCCGGCGCACCGAGGCGTCGGAGTTGACCGCCACCACCAGGATGTCGGCCAGGCCCCTGGCCCCCTGCAAGTAGCGCACGTGCCCCACGTGCAGCAGATCGAAGGCACCGTTGGCGAGCGCCACGCTGCGCCCGGCGGCGCGCGGCGAGCGCAGGCGCTCCAGCAGCCCGGCCAGATCGGTGAGCTTCACGGCACGTCCCCCGGGCCGGCCAGGGCGCGGGCGAGCTCGGCCGCCTCCACCACCGCCGTGCCGGCCTTGCGCACCTTGAGCCCGCCGGCGACGTTCGCCAGGCGCATGGCCTCTGGCGGCGGCGCGCCGGCCACGCGCGCCAGCGAGAAGGCGGCCAGGACCGTGTCCCCGGCGCCGGTCACGTCAGCCACCTCGTCCCCGCCGTAGGCGCGCACCCCCTGGGTGGGCTGGCCCGGCACGAACAGCGCCATGCCGTTGCGCCCCCGCTTGACCAGCGCGGCCCGCGCCCCCGTGCGCTCGAGCAGCCAGCGCCCGGCCCGCTCCAGCCCCCCGGGCACGGCGAGCTCGAGGCCGCTCGCCAGGGCGAGCTCCGGCTCGTTGGGGGTGAGCGCCTCCACGCCGTGGAACTCGGCCACCCGCAGGCGGGAGTCCACGAAGACCGGCAGCCGGCCCGCGCTCACCACGCGCTGGACCTCCGCCAGCACGGCGCCCGCCAGCACGCCCTCGGCGTAGTCGGAGACCACCAGCGCCTCGGCGCCCTCCAGGGCCCCGGCGAGCGAGCGCGCCAGCCGGGCCAGGAGCCCCTCCGCGGGCGGCGCGCTGGGCAGCCTATCGATGCGCAGCATCTGCTGGCGCACGGTGTTCCGCCCGCCGGCCACCACGCGGGTCTTGGTGGTCGTAGGCCGGGCAGGATCGTCCAGCAGCAGCCCGGCCGGCACGCCGCGGCGCGCCAGGGCGTCCCGCAGCCGGGCGCCGGCCTCGTCCTCCCCCAGCAGGCCGAGCAGCCGCGGGGCAGCCCCCAGGGCGGCCAGGTTGGCCGCGGTGTTGGCCGCGCCGCCCGGGCGCACCTCCCGGCTCTCCTCGCGCACCACCAGCACCGGGGCCTCGCGGGAGATGCGCTCGGTCAACCCGTGCAGGTACTCGTCGGCCACCAGATCCCCGAGCACCACCAGGGGGCGCCCGCGGAACGCCTGCAGCCAGCGGCCGAGCTCGTCCATGCGGAGGCTCACGGCAGCACGAAACGGAAGTCGTCCTCGCCCGAGGCGAGGTCGAGGAAGTCGCACTGGACCACGGGGTGCACGGGCCCGGCAGCGAGATCGCTCACCGGCGCGGCCAGGACGGTCGCACCGTCCGGATCCAGGTACTCGGCCACCGGCCCCACCGCGATGTTGCCGTCCGCCGGGCAGCGGCCCAGGCCGGACAGCGTGATGTGGTTCAGCCCCATCACGCCGTCGTTGACGTCCACGCTGAAGTGGATCTGCACGCTCTGCTGGCCCGAGTGCTTGGCCCCGTGCGCGTCGAGGTCCACGCACACCAGCTCGCACACGTCCGCCTGGTTCGAGGTCGAGAAGTTCTCGCGGTAGACCGTGGTCGTGCCCGCCTGCGAGGACGCCAGGACCTCCATCTGGCCCATGGGCCGGGCCGCGAACTGGCCGAAGAAGGTCCGCACCCAGCACAGCGAGGCGCCCTGGCCGTCCGGGCTCAGATCGACCTCCGTGTACATGTCGAGGAACGTCTCCACCTGGGGCAGGAGGGGCGCGCCGTCGCCCACCAGCAGCCCGCCGCGCTCGGCGCAGACGCCGCCCGCCAGGGGGAGCCCGCACAGCGCCCCGGACTGGATTTCCCAGGGCGGGTAGGAGGTGATCATCTGCCCGTCGCAGCCCGAGAACTCGGTCTGCACCACGGGCGTGGGGGCGGGGCAGGTCAAGGGCATGCCCAGCAGGCGCACCGAGCGGAGGTAGAGCTGCTCGCCCGAGTCGGGCGGCTGGAGGCGCAGCACCACCTGGGCGCTGTCCCAGGTCAGGGCCGCGGGCGGCACCGCCAGGCAGTAGTCCAGGGACTCCAGGAACCGGCCGGTGAGATCGCCCAGGCAGTCCGACGCCGCCCGGCTCCCCGAGGCAGGGTCGATGGCCTCGACCTGGATGCCCCACCCGGCCGGTCCCAGGTCGTTCAGGCCGAGCTGGAAGCACACGAAGACCTGGGAGTAGCCGCCCAGGCTGACGGTCCGGGCGAACGCCAGGCCCTCCCCCCCGCACGCGCCGCCGTTCAGCACCACGGCGTACTCGCCGTCCGGCGGGCTCTGCTGGCAGGAGGGCTGCTGGCAGCAGGCCCCGGTCTGCAGGGCCAGCGGGCAGGTGGCCGACATGACCTGGCTGCAGACGTCCGCCAGCAGGCTCCAGCCGGTGAGCTCGCAGCCATTGGCGCCGTTGGGATCCGGCCGCCCGTCGGCGAACCAGACCGGGAGCTGCTCGGCCACCCGGCAGCCCAGGCAGCCGGCGACGAGCGGGGTGCCGGCCGAGTTCAGCCTGCACAGGCTCGCGGTGTCCAGCGGCACCTCCTGATCGCAGGCCACCTCGAGCTGGGCGGGCGCGTAGGCGCAGCCGCTCTCGTCGGTCGAGCACCCCGGCGAGCACAGGCCGTTCCAGCCGCACTGGCCGTCGTCGGGCGTGCCCACGCAGCCGCCCTCGCCATCGCAGGCGTCGCCCTGGGTGCAGCGGACGCCGTCGTCGCAGCCCTCGCCGGGCTGGCTGGAGACGCACCGGTCCAGGTCCTCATCGCACTCGCTCGAGCACTGGATGGCGCAGGCGGGCGCGCCCGCCGTGCAGGTCCCGTCCGCCTGGCAGGACTCCAGGCCATCGCAGTACTGGCCGTTGTCGCACAGCTCGGGCCGCAGGGTGAGCGCGGCCGGATCGACGGCCGGATCGCAGACGAGGCAGCCGTCCGCGATCGGCCGGTAGCCCGTCGTGTGGCAGCTCACCCCCACCAGGCAGACGCCCTCCTGGACGGTGGCCTTGCACTGCCCGTCGGTCGGATCGCAGGCGTCGTCGGTGCAGTCGATCCCGTCGCTGCACACCCGCGGCGACCCGGCGCAGGTGCCCTGGGCGTCGCAGGTGTCAGCCTGGGTGCAGCGATCCCCGTCGTCGCAGCCCGAGCCCTGGCCGAGCGGCTCGGTCTCGCACACCCCCTGGTCGCAGGTGGCGCGCAGGCAGGGGCCGCCCGCGGCGGCGCAGTCCGCGTCAATCGTGCAGCGCTGGCAGCTCGCTCCGTCCACGGTCCCGTCGCAGTCGTTGTCCACCCCGTCGCACCACTCCACGCCGCCCAGCGTCCGCTGGCACTCGCAGCCGTCGCTCCAGTCGCCGTCGGCGTTCCACCAGTCCGCCTGGCAGGTCCAGCCACACGCGCCGGCCGTGCAGGCGAGCGGGTCGGCGTGGTCTCGGGCCTGGCACAGCGCCTCCGGCGCGCCCTCGTCGGTCTGCTGATCGCAGTCGTTGTCGAGCCCGTCGCAGGTCTCCTGGCCGCCGTTCGTCGGCTCGCACTCCTCGACCCAGCCGAGCGCGACGGCGACCTCGCCCGGGCCTCCGCCGCCGGCCTCCTGGTCGGTGCAGCCGTGGAGCAGGCGCCGCTGATCGGCGTCGAGCCCCTCGGCGTAGAACAGCCGCCGGCCCGGGCCCACGTCGCGCAGCGGCTCCACCTGCGAGGTGACCGGGTAGGCGAACTCCAGTTCCTGCTCGATGGCGTAGCCCACCGCCCCGGGGACGGCCGACCCGTCCAGGAGCGCGGCGCAGGACTCGCTCTCGCCGGCCGGCTCCACGGCCACCACGCGGATGAACCGGGTGAGCTGGCGGGCGCTGTCGTCGGGCAGACTCACCACCAACCGGAGCTCCCCCGCCCCGCCGCAGCCGCCGAGCGCCAGCCAGGCCACGGCGAGCAGGCACGGAATCTTTTGCATGGCGAACACCTCCGGCTCCACGGGCGGCTCAGCGGACCTCGATGGCGTAATCGCGCGGGCCGCTGCCCTGGCCGGACAGGCCCACGCCCAGGCCGGCGCCCAGCGCCGAGCCGACCACCACCACCCCGACCGCCGTCCAGAACCACCAGGTCTCGTACCAGGGCGTGGCCACCTCGTCCTCGCCCTCCCCGTCCCTGCCGTCCCCCAGCCCGGCCACGGCCCGGGGCGGATCCTTCCGCTCCGCGGGCCGGTCCGCGGGTTTGTCCTTGCGCGGGCCGGCCACGACCGCGGCGGGCGCGCGGAAGGCGAAGGGCTTGTCTGGGCTCCCGATCCGGGCCAGCACGCCGCCCTGTCCGGTGAGCGCCTCGAAGAAGTACTCGACCGCCTCCCCCGCCGGCGGCGCGAAGGAGACCCTGGGAGCGCCCGCCAGCGGCTGGGCCGGGGCGCGCTGCCAGCCGCCACCCGGCGCGCGGTGCGCCAGCCGCACCCCCTTCACCAGCCCCTGGGGATCCGAGCGCAGCTCGACGAGCAGCGCGGCCGGACGGCCCGCGGCCGGCGGGGCCGCGTGGGTGAGCGCGATTGGTTTCACGTCCCGGGACATGGCCAGCGCCTGGAAGAACGGCGCGGCCAGCTTGGGCGAGGTGTCCGCGGCGATGGCCGCCTGGGGGTCGATCGACAGCATGGCGCGGAAGGCCTCCAGCGCCTCGTCCAGCCGCTCCAGGGCCGACAGGGACAGCCCGCGTACCCGGTAGGCGTCGACCAGATCCGGCGGCTGGGCCTGCGGATCTCCCAGCGCCAGCTCCACGGCCCGCAGGGCGGCGTCGTACTCCATGTCGTCGTAGGCCTGGCGCGCGCGCTGCATCGCGTCCCCGGCCCAGGCCTGGGCGGCCAGGCAGACCCCCAGGACGCCGAGCATGATCCTCATCGAGCTCACCTCGCTTCTCCTGGTCGAACGGGACGGTGTGCACTCTAGCACGCTTCCCGCGCGCGTCCCAGATAGAGCTTGACCTTTCCCGCCAACCCCCTACCATTCGGCCCCATGGCGGAGAAGGGCGCGCAGATGCTCGGGCGCTACCAGCTCCTGGCCCTGCTGGCCACCGGTGGGATGGCCGAGATCTACCTGGCGCGCCAGACCGGCATCGGCGGGTTCGAGAAGCTGGTGGTGGTCAAGCGCATCCTGTCCCACCTGGCCCGGGAGAAGGCCTTCGTCGAGATGTTCTTCGACGAGGCGGTCATCGCGGCCCAGCTCAACCACCCGAACGTCGTCCAGATCTACGACCTGGGGCAGGCCGGCGAGCACTACTTCATCGCCATGGAGTTCCTGGAGGGCGAGAGCCTCGGCTACCTGGTCAACGAGGCCGCCAAGACGGGCGAGAGCCTCAGCCCGGCGCTGGCGGCGGGCATCGTGGCCCAGGTGTGCGACGGCCTGGATTACGCCCACAAGTTCAAGGACGAGTCCGGCCGGGCGCTGCACATCGTCCACAGGGACATCAGCCCGCACAACGTGATCGTGCTGTTCTCCGGGGTGGCCAAGCTGGTGGACTTCGGCATCGCCAAGGCCTCCACCAAGGTGCACCAGACCCGGGTGGGCACGCTCAAGGGCAAGCTCTCCTACATGTCGCCCGAGCAGTGCCTGGGCCAGCCCGTGGACGGGCGCTCGGACCAGTTCTCCCTGGGCGTGGTGCTGTGGGAGCTGCTCACCCACCGGCGGCTGTTCAAGCGCGACGCCGAGGCGGTCATCATCCGCGCGGTGGTGGACGAGCCCGTCCCGCGCGCCGACGAGGTCCGGCCCGAGGTGCCCAAGGCCCTGGCGGACATCGCCGCGCGCGCCCTGGCCAAGGACCCGGCCGCGCGCTATTCGACCGTCGGGGAGCTGGGCGCGGCGCTGCGGGAGGTCCTGCGGGAGTCCGGCCAGGAGGCCGGCCCGCCGGAGATCGCCGCGTTCTGCGCCCGCGTGTTCAAGGACCGGGCCCGCACCAAGCAGCGCCTGCTGGAGGAGATCCGGGCCAAGGGCGCGGACGGTGTTTCCCTGGGGGTGCTCAAGCCCGCCAGCGGCTCGATCCCCTCGCGCTCTTTCCAGCCCGGGGAGGCTGAGCCCGTGGCCGCCTCCGAGACCTTGATCAAGCCCCAGGCCGACGAGCCACCGAAGCGCAAGGCCAGGACCGGCTCCCAGGTGCGGGAGCCGGACCCGTCCAGCGGCAAGCTCGCCTGGGTGGTGGTGGGGGTGCTGCTCGTGGTGATCGGCGCGGGGGGCGGCTTCCTGCTGCTGTCCGGCCCGTCCGAGGAACCCAGGAACCCCAAGGTCGAACCGATCGAGCCAGAGAAGCCCCCCGTGGTCGAGCCAGAGAAGCCCCCCGTGGTCGAGCCAGAGAAGCCCCCCGTGGTCGAGCCAGAGAAGCCCCCCGTGGCCGAACCAGAGAAGCCCCCCGTGGCCGAACCAGAGAAGCCCCCCGTGGCCGAGCCGGTCAAGCCTCCGGAGAAGAAGCCCCCGGTGGCCAAACCCCCGGAGAAGAAGCCGCCGGTGGTCAAGCCGCCCACCGTGGCCAAGGCCCAGCCCGGGACGCTCAAGCTCAACACCAAGCCCTGGACCGAGATCTACCGGGGCGAGCAGAAGCTCGGCATCACCCCGCTGGTGGACGTGAAGCTGCCCGCGGGCAAGCACAAGCTGCGCGCGGTCAACAAGGCCAAGGGCATCGACAAGCTCATCGACGTGACCATCAAGCCGGGCGAGGCCACCACCCTCAAGCTCGTCCTCGAGTAGGGGCGGGTTTCAAACCTAAAGATCCCTCACATCTTCCCTTGAAGCTCGAGATGTGATCAAACCGGT
>ENA-UOWG01001832-UOWG01001832.1-activated-sludge-metagenome-genome-assembly--contig:-NODE-1832-length-19770-cov-5.958712_pt1 | contig 19770 bp, 9 predicted proteins | sample MGYA00238147_ERZ761563 | MGnify/ENA primary metagenome ERZ761563 (study PRJEB28884, sample SAMN05720216) | anaerobic digester metagenome | isolation source: active sludge of municipal... | reverse complement strand
CGGCGAAGGTGCAGGATCACTCAACCTTTGAAGATCCGCATCAGCTCTCCACGGGTATGTCACATGTATTTGTAAACGGCGTGCAGGTCCTGCGTGACGGTATCCACACCGGTGCCACCCCGGGGCGGGTGGTTCGGGGACCTGGCTGGACAGGCCACATGCCTTCCGGAATGGCTGAATAACGGCTTTAGTACTTGATTCATTTATGGATTGACGGGTAAAGTAAAAGGTAGTTGTCTGATGACCTCTGATTGAATATTATTACATAATAATCTGTTATGAAAAAGGTGCCCTGCCCGGAGCACCTTTTTCATTCACCCCGGATCAACTTCAGAGCCGTAGTGAGAAGCCGTGAATGGCTTGAAATTAACAGCAATTCTCCTCTCAGAAATGAAGCACTATTTCTTTTTGATTATAAGATTAAGCAAAAACAGGATAACTATTGCCCCGATGGCTCCGGTCAGTATGGCTCCGAACCAGCCACCGCCGAGGGTAAGTCCAAGCTTGCCAAGTATCCAGTAACCAAGCGGGCCACCTATGATACCAACAATGATGTTGCCCATCAGACCCAGGCCACTGCCCTTGTAGAGAACACTTCCCAGCCAGCCGGCTGCAGCACCGATAAGAAGAGAAACGAGTATTTCCATCTCTTTAAAAATTTTAGGTTAAACTTTAATGATCCGGAAAAATACTAAATAAAAATCATAAATCCATGTTTTTAGGATAAAAAGCCCTCCCCGTGGGCTTATCTTCATCGGAAACGATCCTGAAAAGAACCGAATCATTCAGTAAATCAGAGATGTTGACCGGTCTGCCGTCAACCAGAACCCGGGCGTTCATGAACCTTATGCCATGGCTGTAGTCAACATACCACCAGATATGCCCGCTGTAGACAGGCTGGATAGGGGTGCCATCAGGCCGGTGCCAGCCGTATATCACCACCCTGTCATTACGCTCCTCAATACGTGACGAAATAATCACATCCTTCTTTATGCCGGCTACGAGCTGACCATGCTTTCCGCCAGTCATGGCCAGCTGGATTTCAATCTGCGAATTGTGCTCCTCAAACTTCGTCACCAGCTCATTCGCATTACCGACAGGCTTGTAAAAGAAAGGTTCCAGCTTTATTTCAGCCTTCTGCCATATGTGGTCACTCAGTTTTGCTGTAAGCAGAGAAGCACCAAACAAATCAGCAAGCCGCTGGGCCGTTCCGGGGGTCATGGGAATGCGGCAGAAATCAGAATCACTGCCAATGGACAGGTAATCAGGCATCACTTCATATTCCAGTACATGGGGAGTTCCGTTCTGATCACTGAACTCCGACCTGAGGGTGACGGTCTCACGAAGGAACTGAGGGATATTGCCTGATGCGACCGCATGGTAAATCTCCTCCTCCCTTTCTTCACGCGGAAGATCACGGATTCGCAGCATGAACTCAGAACCCGTCTCAGCTGACGGATAACGTTGCGGGATATTCAGCCTGCGGACAGGTATGGAGACAGAATCAGATATCAGATCCGGGTAAGCCCTTCTGCCAAAATACATGTACCCGCGCTGTTCATGCCTGGTTCCGCTCAGCATACTGTGAATGAATCCGTTATACTCTACCTGCTGAGTATGAAAGATCTTTCCTCCGGGGTTAGGCTTGAATATGAACTCAATCCTGCGATCTCGCGACGAATACCATACCAGTGAATCCTGCTCACGCCTGTTCAGCCTGAATGATGCGGAAAGATAATCCTTCATCTTCCTGCTCCGGAACCAGGTGCCTCCTTCAGGTGACACCAGCGGTTTGCCGTTGTAGATAACAACGCTGTCATTGTAGGCCAGGGTACAGAGATACCTGTCTTTTCCCGACCGGAGCCAGCTGACAATTTTCGGCCCGTAACGGTCATTCTCCCATCCGTAATTGCTGTCAAGGAAGGTAATCCGCACAACACTGCCCGGGATCTGTTCATGGGCATCAATATAATTAAAAATGAACCGCCCGCCTCCGCTGTGGCCGTTCAGAACCAGCTCAGGGTTCCATGGAGCGAACAGGGAAGTGATTTCATCAACCAGTTTTTTGACAATCTCCGCGTGACCCGGGGTGTTGGCGCTCCACGCCGGCCAGCTCCTTCGGTCATTTTCGAGATAAGCCACCACCACGGTTCTGCCAGTCATCACCCTTCTCAGGAACCTTGTCTGAGCACCGATATGCTGTATGTCATAATGCCAGTCATCACCCTCCTTCAGCTTCTTGCCGAAAGTCTGTTCAATTGTGTTGCCGTTGGGAAGTGCATAAAGAACAAGCAGCACCCGGTCATTGAGGCCAAATCCTGTCATGGGGGCGTTGATGAGAACTCTTGTGCCAGCAACCGGATTTTCAATTACAATCTGCTGTTCGTCATTCAGGCCTGACGGCATGAATCCGGGCAGGAGCTGCGAGGCAACCTCAGTGGTGAGAGCCGCCAGGGTAACTGCCAGAAGAAAAGCCTTCGTCATTTGCACAGACCATTGATGTACTCCTCAAGCATCGTATAGCCTGACCCTGCCAGCCGGTTGCGGTCTTCGGGGTCGGCCGGGTTCAGTCCCATCTTCAGTTCCCAGTTATCCGGCATCCCGTCTCCGTCACTGTCAGCCCTCACATCATATGTCCGCAGCAGAGGCCATGCACCAACGCTGTTCTGCGAGTCTATTATTCCGGTTCCGGGGCCATAGGAATCACCGAATGTGCATCGTCCGGTCCTTGTTTCTTTTATGATACGTTGATCAAGACTGTCTCTGCGGGGAAGCGTGGCGCCGGCATCCTTCAGAACCGATCTGTATGACCTCCGCGCGCTTTCAGTTTTGACTGCTGCAACAGGAAAGGGACTTATGGCACGGATTGCGTTCACCCCGGCATAATCGCCTTCCACCCCTTTCCAGTTATCAGAGGTGACTTCAGGGCTGTCTTCCATTAAATTACCTGATATGTACCATACAGCGAGGGAGTCAAATGGTTCCAGAATGCGTCTGATAACGTTTTTCCGGGTTGCAGGACCAGGCTTGTAAAAATTGTTAACCATATTCTGCTGCCCCAGCTCTCCACCATATGAGCTGTTGAATCCCCAGTTGAAGATGACATTGTTACGAAAATCGACAATCTCCGTCGCCCGCGAATCAGGGTGGTACCTGGCTCCGCAAAACCTTGGCAGCCGGCTTGTATGGCTTGCCAGGAGATTGTGGTGGAATGAAGCTCCCTTTCCGCCCCAGATACCACCGTAGCCATGTTCACCCTTCGGATGACCTGCATCGTAGAGACTCTCGGAGATAATGCACCACTGAAGGGTAAAGTTCTCATTGTCATAGAATGAGGCGGCCTCATCGACCGACCAGCTCATGGAGCAGTGATCTATGATTATGTTCCTGTGCCGGATGCATGAGATGGCATCCTTGGGTTCTTCGCCTGGTATCTCATTGCCGCAACGGAATCTTAAATGCCTGATAATGACGTTATCAGCCTCAACTGAAACTGTCTCACCCTTAATGCATATCCCGTCACCGGGCGCCGTCTGTCCCGCAATTGTAACATTGCCCTTTGAGATGTTCAGCCTTCGTTTCAGATCGATAGTGCCCGAAACCGCGAACACAATAGTCTTCGGTGACGGCTTGTTGAGCGCCCATCTCAGGGATCCTTCGGGAGGCCTGACCACCGAATCGGAAAGGTTTGTGACTGTATATACTGTGCCGCCCCTTCCGCCTGTTGTATAACGGCCAAAACCCTCTGCGCCGGGAAATGCCGTCAACTGGGCCCGTACCAGATTGCCGGCCGAAAGAATAATCAATATCGCCAGTATCTTCCTCATCTCAGATTCGCTGCATTGACCTTTCCGTCAGGTGTTACAGTCTCGACGTTTATGCGGACAGAGTTGCTGCCGCGAACCTCGACAAGACCGACCGGATTTTCAGAAGCCTGGAGACCTTTTATATCAACGTCGGAGCTGTTGAGGAAAAATATGAGAGGCTTCTTCTCAGTCACCAGCCGCATGTTCCTTATTTTTATCCCCCTTGTATCAATGCAGGCCATCCCCTCCACCGCCGTCATGTCAATATTCTCCATTGTTACATTCTCAAGGTTAAGTTCAGGCAATCCCTGAAGATAAATTGCCTGATCAGCACCCCTGCAAGTTATGTTTTTCATTGAAATGTTCCTGAACAGGGGGGTCTCTTCCGTGACCGGAGGTATATCACCAGCAGTTGTCTCAATGTTTTTCCCTTCTGCGAGCATCTCGGAAACCGACAGTCCTCCGTAATAAAGATTAAATGAAATTGCCTGCGAAGGTATGTCGGTCATAAGGATGTCATTGAACCAGATGTTTTCAACCACGCCTCCCCTGCCGCGGTTGCTTTTGAAGCGAATCCCCACGTCAGTGCCCATGAAGGTGCAACCTGCAACCGATACATTCCTGACGCCGCCTGACATTTCACTCCCTATTGTAACTCCGCCGTGACCGTGATAGACGATACAGTTCCTTATCACAAGGTTTTCAGTGGGAATGCCCCGTTTTCTTCCGTCTTCATTCTTGCCTGACTTGATGCATATGGCATCGTCTCCCACGTCGAAATTGCAGTTGTAAAGGAGTGTATTGCGGCATGATTCAATATCAATACCGTCCCCGTTCTGTGAGTACCATGGATTTCGAACTGTAACGTTCCTGACTGTGAGATCCTGGCACATAAGCGGATGTATGCACCAGGCGGGGGAGTTCTGAAACACAGGTCCGTCAAGCATTATCTTTTTACAGTCAACCAGGCTTACCATGACAGGGCGCAGGAAGTCCCTCATCCATTCATATGCTTCTATGCCTCCGACCAACGGCAGCGGGACATTCATCTCACTCTGCTCTATGGCCCTGCCGTAGGCTTCTGAGGGGTACCATGTCTTGCCGTCTGTGCTTACTGCGCCTCCTGATTTCACAAGGTCATTCCACATCGGGGGAGGTACTTTCTCCTTCTTCACATGCCTCCAGAAGTGCCCGCTTCCATCCCAGACACCTTTACCGGTAAATGCAATGTTTTCAAGATCCTTCCCGTAGACAGGCGAAATGCACCTCACCGTATTGTATCCCTCGAAGCTGGTTTCAATAAGAGGATAAAGGCTCTTGTCGGGGCTGAACAGCACCAGTGCCCCCTCATCTGCGTGCAACCTCAGGTTGCTTTTAAGTATTATCGGCCCGGTGAGCCATATTCCGCGAGGGATGACTACGGTTCCACCTCCGCGGGAGGTGACAGACTCTATCGCTTTGCGGAATGCTTCGGTATTGAGCACTAAACCGTCGCCCACTGCCCCGAATTCAGTTATTGAAACGGTGTTGTTTGCAATCTGAGGCTCAATCACCTGGGGCATGTTAAACTCAATGTCCCTGTAAATCTCACCGGCGGGTGATGAAAGAGCCTGTGAAGCACCGGAAGCGTTTGGGGCAGCAACCGCACCGGCAGCCTCAGACAATGTCCCGGAAGCATTTGCACCGGCAGCCGGAGAAGGCGCCCCGGAAGGCCGCTTCCTGACAGCGGTGGCTCCGGAAACGGCATCTGTCTTTACAGGCCTGAGATCCTTCATGGCATTGAAGACAAGCTGCGCAACCAAGGCAGCTCCGGCAGGCTGAAAGTGGGTATTGTCGCTGCTGCCCTCAGGATAAGCCTCATAGAGCCCGGGCGGAAGGTTCATGAAATAGGTCAGGGTGACATAATCACGTCCCCTGCGGGAAAAGTATTCCATGCTGAGAGCATTGAGGTCGATCAGTCCTGCCCCGGTCTCAGCTGCCACCTCCTTCATCGCGTCAGGATAAGCGCCATGGGTGTTGCCCAGAATTCCATCCTTCCAGGGATAATTCCTCGCCACCGGAGTCACCAGGACAGGGATTGCTCCCTTCTCACGCGACTGGCTGACATACAGCCTGAGAAACTCCTTGTAGCCGGTAATGGATGTATAGCGTTCACCCTTATTTACAGATGCATCATTGTGGCCGAACTGGATCAGCACGAGATCACCCTTATTCAACTGTTTGTAAATCTCTGACCAGCGCCCCTCCTCGAAAAATGAACGGGTACTCCTCCCACCCCTCGCACGGTCATCGACAACAGCACTGTCACTCCTTACAAGGTTCCTGATCAGCTTCAGCGAGTCGTGAGCCATGAATGACTGAAATACCTGTCCCCATCCCATAATCGGATACCGCTTTGTACGGTAGTCCTTCTCCAGCGAGTAGTCAGCCACGGTTGAATCACCAATAAGCCAGACCTTCGTTATCTTCTTTTTCCCCCCGGTTTTTCCGTTCTCAGCCGGGTGACCGGTGGTAAATGCCGACAGTAGTGCCGTCAGAAGTAACATTATTAAAAACCTGCTCGATCTCATAAATCAGTCTGTTGTTATAATTCTGAACCAGTTGAGGTCAATTGAACCTGCATCATTTGTAAATCCGTCCCGCAAAGCGAAGAAGCCCATCTTCGCACCGATCCACATACCCTGCCTGGCGGGGAAGGGTTCGCCGGCAAAAGTAAATTCGTTTCCGTCGATACTGTAAGAGAAGCGACACATTGCTCCGGACTCTACCGTAAGCCTGAAGAACAGATCTCCGGCCGGTGCCTCTACGGAAAGGAGCTCTTTCTCAGTATTTCCACTGTCAGCATCAGAGCAGCTGACCACCCTGAGTAAGAGCCGGTCCTCTGATCTCTTAACCGAAATGTATTTGTAATCTCTGCCCATGACTATCATTCCGGCTTCCTCGCCGTCAGACCGGAGGTTAATGCTGACCGAGGCCGTGGCTGTAAACTTTTCCGAAGGGAGCTTGCGAAGGAAAAGGTTGGCCACCTCCCACATGTTTCGCATGGAGTCAGGCCGTGCGATACAGTTCAGTCTGAAGAATCCGCCGTCGCCCGAGGGGTAACCCCAGGTGACAGAAGGGTTGGCCTGCCATTGCCATTTGAGCGGCCTGACCGCAGAATCAAACTCATCGTCCTCATTATCCGTGGCAGGTGCTCCAGGCTTCACACCTACGCTGACCGCCTCATCAGAGGTACCGGGACCGTTCGCATCCGGCTCGCCGACCCGTGGCGCGGCAAAGGATGCAACAGGTTCACCTGTACCATCCCCGTCATCGTCTCTGCCAATCACGGGCCAGTTGTCAACCCATTTCATCGGCTGAAGGTGAACGATCCTCCCGTAAGCGCCCTTGTCCTGGAAATGAATGAACCAGTCTTCCCCGGCGGGGGTTGTCACCCAGGCGCCCTGATGCGGTCCGTTTACTGATGTATTGCCCTGGTGCATGGCAACCCGGTGCTCCCACGGACCGAAAATCTTCTCAGCCCTCAGTACAAGCTGCCATCCGTTTGTGACTCCGCCGGCAGGGGCAAAAATGTAATAGTATCCGTTCCGTTTGTAAAACTTTGGTCCCTCAACCGTCGGATTGTCGTCATGGCCGTCAAAGATCATCACCGGATCTCCCATGACACCGGTACCGTCAGGCTTCATCCTGTTGGCCATCAGGACACTCTTGACACCGGCCCTGCTCCCTGCATATGCATAAGCCAGATAAGCGCTCCCGTCATCATCCCACAGCGGTGTTGGATCAATCAGTCCCTTCCCCTGAATAACCATTACCGGCAGGCTCCATGGCCCTTCGGGACCGGAAGCTTTTACCATGTAAATACCGTAGTCAGGATCAGGGTAAAAGATATAGAATTCACCGTTGTGTTCCCTGATACACGGGGCCCATACTCCACCCCCGTGCCTGACTGTGGAATAGTAATCTTCGGGCGACAGCCTGTCAAGGGCATAGCCGGTGAGCTCCCAGTTGACAAGGTCACTGGAGTGAAGCACCGGCAGGCCGGGCACACAGTTGAACGAGGAGGCAACCATATAGTAGTCAGAGCCTGATCGAACCACATCCGGATCAGAGTAATCGGAATGCAGAACCGGATTCGTGTAAAATGATACCGGCCCGGACGAATGCCCCCTGCCGCAACCGGACAGAATTGCAGCAAGAGAGATGAGACTGATGATTATGCTGTCTGTTTTCTTCATTGAATTACCTGTCAGTGTGTCTGTAATTCAGGTCAGGTCTCAGTGCTGCCAGGTCAGGCAGGTCAAAATACTTAAGAATGCCAGGCAAAATCCATGAAAACCACTCCTTCTCCATAGGTCTGTCAGTTATCTCAGCAAATGACTCTATTGCTGAAGACATCTCAAGTGCTTCAATTCGATTGTCAAGAACAGCTGCAAAGTGTGCGGGGAGGGCTGCCGGACCTGAGGCAATCACCTTTACAGGCATTCTTCCTAGCTCCTCATCAGCAGAAACAAAATCAAGGATCATGAGTATGTCGCGTACGCGTTGCCCTGGAAGTGGCTGCCCCACATGCATGCTAAGAACGGCATTATGATACTCGCTGTTATAGTATTTCGGATCATTATCCTGTGGCTTTTCGGCTGTTTCCCCTATACCGCGAAGGTCTGCTGCCAGCACGGCCCTGTACCTGCCGGGCAGGAATCCATCCGGAGTGCTTTCAGCGGCAAGCGCCTCCTTTCCTTTGTGGTTCAGCCAGATGACAACCGTGTCACTGGTGCTGTTGCCTGTCTGAATAAAAAGGTGACATGGCAGGGGGACCTCTCCGTCTCGTCTGATCAGAAGTTTTTCTGCAGTAATCCCGTTAACTGTGAAGCTGCCCTTTTTTTCAGAACTGATCCCCTCACAACTTCCACGCGGAACAGACAGAAGGCATCTCAGTGTATCAATGAGTGTTTCCCTGCTGTTGCCTTCAATAAACCTTCCCCTCCCGGGGGCCAGTTCCTTCACTCTCCTCCTGTTGTACTCCTGCACAGTGATCTCCCCGGGGTTCATCACATTAACCTGGCCTGACGGGGTGCACCAGGTATCAGCCTCTGCCGGTGCAGCCGGAATTTCTCTGACAACGGGCTGGTTCCCGGCATTCAGCCACTTCCGGAACCAGGTCAGGGCAGCTTCCCTTTTGGGTGCCGACAGGCCGTGACCGTCATCACCGGTAAACAGTGAAACCCGGTCAGGGTGGCCGGTCAGAGTGTAGACTGCCTTCAATTCATCGAATGCATCAACGGTCCCCGGATAATCGACAAAGTCATATCTCCCGGCAAGTATTAGCAGCGGTTTAGGGGCAAAGGTGGCAAGATAATCGGCTATCTCAAGCCCTGCAACTCCCTCGCCAGGAACCTGCTGGCAGCCGTCACCGGTGCCGTTGAGCTCGTATTCCCTCTCCCTGCTCGTAATGAAGCTGCATGGCGCTGCCGCCTTAATCCTGTCATCAAAACCGATGAACCACATTAGCTGTGCGCCTCCGCCCGAATTGCCCATGCAGCCGATCCGGTTTGGGTCAATCTCCGGCCGCGATACAAGATAATCAAGGGACCTCACATTATCGTGCAGTTCCCACGCTACAACACTTCTGCCGGTAAGTACAGCCCCTCCATTGAGGAGAGTGTGTTCGGTAGTGCTTCCCCTGAGTATCCTCCTGCCATCAGCATCTGTAAACTGAACCCTTTCACCCTGGGAAATGGGATCGGTAACCAAAACTGCAATGCCGTTTACTGCAAAAAGAATGGCAGTCTCCATATAAGAAAGGGTTGCCTTTGATGTCATCTCATGTCCGCAAAAGAACAGCACTGAGGGGAATGGACCCTCACCGGGAGGCAGGTAAAGGTTGGCTGTAACATGGTGACCCGGCCTGGACTCAATTATTACTTTCTCAAGCATAAGTGTGCCCAGGGACACACGGCCTGTTATCTCTGCATGAACCGGAGTCTCCGGTGGCAGGTCTCCGAGGAGTCGAAAGTAGTTCACCCGGCATAGGGTTTTGTACTCATTCAAAGAGTTCTCATCTGACAGGGCGTCATGCAGCCGTTCACGGCGGAGGTCATACTGAGAATGCATCTCCTGAAGAAGATACGAGCGCAATGTAAACTCAGTCTTCCAGTCGGCCACTTTGTACTGATCCTGACCAGAGAGCCCTGCTGCAATGACAAAACAGGAAGCCGTCATCAGCAATGCCTTGCAGGCCGGTATGTGGATTCTCATTCGCTTCATGTCTGGCAGGATAACTCTGTCCGGCAGACCTTGCCTGGAATTATTCCGGGGACCGGGAATCACTTCCCGGTCCTCTGGAATAATCACAAAACTAACCCAAACCCTACCCCAAAAACTATTCTGCCCAGCGCGGTGCGCCAGCCAGTCCGATACCTGCAAAATTCGTATCGAGGAAGGTGAAATCACCTCCCGACGGGTTGTTCCACAGGGCAGTTGAGGCCCCGCTGAAGGCTGTCATCTGATTCTTGACAGGCCCGGCCACATCATAGAAGTCAGTAGCATAATATGACCCTGTGATCGCCAATGTCATCGAGCCATACCTGATACCGTTGGCCAACAAAGAAGTCTGACCAAAAATACAATCGCTGACTGTCAGGGTTCCTGCCGAAGTGTTGCTGGTGCCAAAGTCAATGAAGTATCTGGCAGAACTGGCATCCATCGAAGTTTCATTGAACGTGCAGTTGTCAACAACAACACTCTGGCATCCGGCACCGCTTCCGTAGTTGATTATGCCTCCCCTGAGCTTGTAGGCTGTGGTATTGACAAATCTGATGTTTATGAAATTACCGGTTGCAGCCCCGTTCAGTACACCATAATGGCTGTCAAATGCAAAATCATACATTACGCAATTCAGGAACTCAACATTATTAATAACCTGACCTGCGGCGTTGCCGCGAAGGCGGATGGCACTGCGGCCTGAGTTTCTTATAACACAATTGCGGAATTTTATTGCTCCGATTGTGAATGCATCACCCTCCTGGTCAATGATTCCCCTGTGTTTTGTGGCACCGTCATCATAAGCGCAGCTGATTTCGACATTTTCAAAGACCAGTGAGTCAGATGCAGTCATCGCGGTCCCGATATCAAACATGTGGTTGCCTCCGCCGGTAGCCAGGTAGATTTTCGGCAGGTCACCCGGAAGAATGCCTCTTACCTTGGTGCTTGTCCTTACTGTATCGACCCCTGAGAGCGGATAAGAGGCCCCATTCACCAGCAGTAACACCCCGCCTGCAGGAAGAGCGTCAAGAGCGGTCTTCAGGTCCTCTCCCGGAGCAACCAGCACATCACCTTCAATGATAACGTGTGTCCGGCCCCTGACAAAACTGCCGTTCATCAGTCGTACCTCATAAACCCCGTTAGGAAGACCGGTTACCTGTCGGCCGCCGAGGGCAAGATCCTCTGCACTGAGTGTGAATGGCAACTCGGTGCCGCCATTTACAAACAGCAGCGAGGTGGCTGTTGCACCAGGCTCCCACTGCACTATGCATCCATTCATTGCCGACATATATGTATCATAACCCTGGAACAGGTTCTCAGGGTCTGTCTTGAAGGCAATAAGTGACCATTTGGATTCGTCAACCCCCTGAAGGGAACTGACGGCTTTTATCCTCCCATAGAACTGAGTGTCACCGGCAGGTAAAACATATGTGTAGGATACCTGGCTGTCCTCAGTGGCAGGCACCTCAGCAGAGTGCACCAGCGTCGCAGAAGCAGTGGCACCGTCATAAATTTCAACAATGTAGTGATCAGTGTTTTTGACTGATGACCAGGTAAGAGTAACCGTCCTGGTATTGCTTATGACAGCTTCTATCCCTACCGGTGAAAAGGCCCTGTTGAAATCAAGCTCTTCCACTACCGGGTCAATCTGCTCCTTGCAGGCCGTAAAAATCAGCATGGAGACCAGCCCGGCAAATAATCCTGTTCTTATAATTATATTCTTCATTGATAACAGTTTAATTGGTTTAATAGCCATAATCATTTCTCAGCATATTGTTGCTGGCATCGATGAATACCTGCCAGATAGGCCAGAACTGATACTGATCAGGATCATTCGTAAAGAGCGAGCTGATTTTTGTAGCGCCGAGTTTATCGGTGCTAACGTAAACGGTGTTGTAGGTATAATCAGCAGACATGTCAGCGGTCTCACCCCTGTTCAGGCCGTAGAACTGGAGAGTTTCTCCGTCAGAAGCATACCGGTAGTAAAGGGTTGCGGGGACGTCAGTGTAGCTCCCTTCGCGATTACTCAGGCTGGTCATCTTTGCAACCGCCTCATCCATTTTTGTCCCCAGGAGGTTCCAGCGGATCAGGGCTGACTTACGCACCATCTCGCCGCAAAACTCGTAGGCATTTTCGTTTACAATGGCGTTGAACATCTGTTCCTTGCTTGTGATTGCATTCAGGTAAGCGTCAACCTTTACGGGCCAGTCAGATTGTTTGAATGCTCTCTGCCTTACCTGCTTCAGGTAGTCCTTTGCGGGGCCCAGGTTGCCAAGTTCGTTCTGAATCTCTGCTGCCATGAGCAGCACCTCGGCATATCTCATGTAGATAGCATTAAGACCGTCGTCATTGGTTGATGTGACATACCTTTTCATCCATTCATAACGGAGCTTCCCGAAATACCACTGGGAGACTCCATTTCCGGTGTTGATTGTCTGCTTTGCTATCTTGTTTGTGGCTGTTCCCCATGAGTATGGTACGCAGGTGACATCACGCCGGGTATCCTTCACGTCATAGTCATAGAATACATGGGGCAGCGGTCCGTAGTCACCGCCACGGGGCTGCTCTGTATACTGGTCAGCGCTTGCATGCTTTACTGCGAAGGTGAATGCCATCCGGCCGCGGCCGTCGGCAAAGGGTATTTCCCAGAGTGATTCACCGCCTGCGGCGATATTTTCCTCACACACCTTCCGCCAGAACCCTTCGAAACTGCTCTCCAGCTTTGCCGTCCCGCTGCTGATTACATCAAGACACTCCTGCATGGCGACAGGATAAAGGGTCGCCACCGAAAGATCCGGATCACTGCTTCGGCGTATGCCGTCAGGATATTGCGAATAACCTGCAGCGGCAAGGCAGAGACGTGCCCGGAATGCCTTGACAAATGCCCTGTTTATTCCTTCAGTTGTAGAAGTACGCGCGTTTCCGTTCGGCCATGCAACAAGTGCCGACGCCTCTTCCAGGTCAGCAATGAGCTGTTTATATATCTCATCACGGCTTGTTTTTGCCATATACATCGTTTCTGAAGAGACCGGCTCGAACCTTGCAACAACATCGCCCCAGGCCTTAACCAGGTCAGCATAATAGAAGGCCCTTAAGGTAAGCGCCTCACCAAGAAGCTGCCCCATTTCGTTGCCCGGAGCCGGATTACCGTAGGTTCTGAGACCCCTGATACAGATGTTTGCACGTTCAATGCCTGAATACATCTGCGCCCAGGCATTGTTGGCAGTATTCATATCAGTGTTAATTGCAGAATTGACATATCTCGCAAGGTCTGACCTGGCAGATGCAGCAGTGGAACTGTTATACCACTCAATGTCAGTATTGGCTCCGTAATGCGTCAGGAACCTCCCCCTGTAAGAGTTTGTCTGACCAATGGGCTCCTTGATGCCATCGATGGCCGAAGCAGCAAGGGTGGGGTTGGAGAAAATCAGTGACTCATCCAGCGTTGACTGTGAGGGAGCCTCCAGGAAGTCTTCGCACGACACAAGAAGGCCGGCTAAAACGATACTTATTATGATATATACGAACTTTTTCATAGTCATCTCTTTATGTCGGATTAGAAAGTCAGGTTCACACCAAACAACAGCTGCCTGCTCTTCGGATAAGCCGAGTAATCAAGTCCCGGAGTAAGCACGGTGTTTCTCCTCGAAGAGACCTCGGGATCAAATCCCGAATAATTGGTCAGCACGAAAACGTTCTGACCTGAAACGTAGAACCTCAGACGCTGGATGTGGAGCCTGGAAGTGACTAGATCGGGCAGGGAGTAACCCAGGGTCAGAGTATTGAGCCTCAGGAATGAACCATCTTCCACCGCCCAGTCACTGAAAACGTGCCTGGTCATGAATGGTGACCACATCGTCGTATTTGCATTCATTGACGCCAGCGTTGCAGGATCATTTACAAGCTCGCCGGTGGCCGGGTCGAGGTTGGTCCATCTCTTTCCTTCAGCCATGACGTCAATCATGTTCCGGAAGGGATACCTTGATGTTGTGTACTCAATCTTGTTTGCGTTGTAGATATCGTTACCAGCACTCCAGTTGAAAAGGGCCGCGACATCAAAACCGTAGAAGTAACCCTCGATATTGAAACCGCCTGTGTGTTTCGGATTGGCATTTCCAATAACAGTATTGTCAGCAACGGTCACTGTCTTGTCACCTGTGAGGTCCTTGAGTTTAAGGCTTCCGGGGCGAAGGGTTCCGACCACATTGGAGCAATCAACCACTCCTTCATTTAGTACCCACTCTTCCTCTTCAGCATCATACCCGCTGAAGTCTGAAACCTCATAACGCCCGTCGTTCAGATAGCCATACATCTGCCCGACCGATCCGTTAAGGGCTATCCAGTAATCGTTCCCGATTTCTGTCGAAGCCCAGCTTGTATTCTGGCCGAAATCATTCATAACGCCAAGCGACAGTATCTTGTTCCTGTTGAACCCTATGTTGAACCCGAAGCTCAGACCGTATTTCTTCTCACTCAGGGCTATAACGTTAAGTTCAATCTCCAGACCCTTGTTTTCAGTCTCACCCATATTCCTGTACTGGGTATTGTATCCTGTTCCCGACACGGGGAACTCAATGAGAAGATCCTTGGTATTATTACGGTAAACTTCGAAACTTCCGTTGATACGGCTGTCGAACAGGCCGAAGTCCAGTCCAAGGTTCCTTGTAAATGTTGTTTCCCACTTAAGGTCTGGATTTGCCATTGTTACCGATGGGGCCCAGAATGAAGAGAACCCGTTTATCCATGAGGTTGTGCGAGCTTCAAAGATCTGCGCAATCTGGTTGGCGGGTATGTTGTTGTTACCTGCAGTGCCGTAACTGAATCTCAGCTTCAGGTTGTTGAGAGTATTGGAGATGCCCTTCATGAAGTTTTCTTCGGAGATCCTCCACGCTATTGCAGCTGACGGAAAATACCCCCAGCGGTTGGCGGCAGAGAACTTGCTCGATCCGTCAGCCCTGTATGTGGCAGATACAAGATATCTTCCCTTGTAGTCATACATCACCCTGCCAAAGAAGGAGAGCAGCTTGTCATCAGGATTATATGTATTGGTGTAGCTGTTCGAATGGCCCTGGCTGACCAGTTTGTAAGCTTCGGGACCGGTGAAAAAGTCAGGGAAACCCCAGACCTGGTTGAAGAGCGTATTTGTCTTCATTATCAGAACCTCCTGGCCGGCAAGCAACTTGAGCGAATGGCCCGAGTCACCGAAGAGATTGGCAAAGTCATAATTGAGAGTGTTTGTACTCCTGATGCCGTCACCCTTCCTTTCATACGCTTCGAGTGCAGGCTTATTCTGATAATCAGCCGTAGGAGTGTTCTTAACATAGTAGGTTGTCACCCCATAAAACCGCTCATCATTGTTGACATAGCTGTCAAGCCCTGCCTCTGTCCGGAAAACCAGTCCGTCAAGTATTTCCCATGAAAAGCTGCCACCAAGGTTGAACCTCTTCCTGAGCTGCTGACGGTCATTATCCCTCACGTTGTCAAGCGGGTTGGTCATGCTGGCTGACAGGTCAGTGTCATCAAAATCACCCACCGAGTTGAACGGAATGGGAACGAAGAGCATTGTCTGCTTGACTCTTGCATCGTTGGGCGTCGCTCCGGCCTGATCCGTGGCACCGGCACCCAATATCTCCATATCTGAATAACGGACAGAGAATGAAAGCTCAACCCTTTCTCCTGCCTTGTGATCAAGCTTGAGGGAAAGGTTGTCGCGCTTGTATTCTGAAGCTAGCATGATCTCACTGCTCCTGATACCGGCATAAGAAACCGAATATTTGAATCTGTCACTGCCCCCTGATACTGTCAGGTCATGGTTGAATACCTTTCCAATGTGTCCGAAAACCTGGTTAAACCAGTCTGTCGAAGGCTGGCCGGCGTAGAGGTCGATATCCTGGTAGTTGCCGAAATATCGTTCATAATTGGAAACATCATCATCCAGCAGGGCATATTCATACTGCCATCTCATGTAATCTTCGACTGAGATCGAATTCAGACGGCTGGCCACTTTCTTGAAGCCGTAGTAAGCATTGTAGTTCACACGTGGCTTGCCCTCTTCGCCTCCCTTTGTAGTAATTATAATAACCCCGTTTGCGCCGCGGGCTCCGTAAATTGCCGTTGATGAAGCATCCTTGAGCACGTCGATTGACTGGATGGTTGATGGCGGTATATCGGTGATGCTGTTTACGGGAAAACCATCAACGATGAAGAGCGGGGAATTGCTCTGGGTAATTGAGCCACCACCCCTTACACGGATATTGATGTCAGCGTCAGGAGAGCCTTCTGTTGTGACAATCTGCACCCCGGCCATCTTCCCGGTAAGTGCCTCAGCAGCTGTTGAGACCGGCACCCTGGCAAGTTCATCGCCCTGTACCGAAACAACCGAACCGGTAACATCCCGCTTTTTTACAGTTCCGTAGCCGATGACAACCACATCTTCAAGCATACTGCTCGAAGGTGCAATGCTGACATCAATCGTTGTCCTTCCACGAACAGTTTCCTCAACCGGGTCATAACCGACAAAGGAATACACCAGGGTGGCGTCGGGCGGACAGTCTGTCAGCGTATAGCTGCCATTCACATCAGTAGCAACTCCCCGGGCAGTGCCCTTGATTACTACGTTCAGGCCGATCATAGCCTCTCCTGTCCCGGCATCAGTGACCTTGCCTTTCACGGTTATGTTCTGTGAAAAGGCCGTGATTGAAAAAGCCGTCATGACAAGGATCAGCAAAGCCCTCAGGCCTCCTTTCACAAGGTCGCAGGGTCTTCTGAATGCAACATTTGATTTTGTCATAAAGAAGTTGATTAGGGTTAGTAATTATGCTGTTTGGTATTATTTTATGAGGGCCAGCGGGCCCATGGTTATAAAATTAGGAAATAAAAATTAAGGATATTCCTCATTAACGAATAGTCCACATTTATAATCAAATTTTCCCCCTGATTTTATTAACTTGGCAGCAATTCCCTAAAACCTGACCTGGAAAGATGAGTGAAGAGATCCTGCGGGCCATGATGGAGTTGTTTGCCCTGATTGTCAAGCAGGATGGCGGCATGCTTCAAAGTGAACGTGACTATGTCTCCGCTTTCCTTACCAAACAGCTTCCCCATCAGAGCGCAGATGTTTTTATGCAACTCTTCCTTGAAGGGGCCGGGCCACTTCAGGAAAAGGGAAATAAATCCGCAGCCGAGACATTCTCGGTTAAAGATTCAATAAGAATCCTCAATATTTGCAGGAAAATCAACATAACCCTTTCACAGGAACAGAGGGTTATTGTGCTGATGCGCTGCTTCGAACTGATTGACTCCGACAAGCGGTACACTTCCCAGCGTATGAATATTATCAACACAATCGCCGAGGTGTTCAGGATATCAACGTCTGAGTTCAACAGCATTATGCAGTTTGTCAGGGAAGACGATCGGGCAGGCTTCACAGACCAGTCAATGATTATAAGAGACACCGGGAATCTGACAGACGGTGAACCCTGTTCAGGATCTTTCATTGTCTTCCTGAAAGTGGCAAGTGTAAATCTTTATTTCCTGAAATGTTTTTGCAACGGGACCACCCTTCTTAACGGGCTCCCCCTGGTATGCAGCAGGATTTACCTTTTTGCCCCGGGAAGTTCAGTTCAGGCGCCCCCTTCACCAAGCATATATTACAGTGATATCGTATCAGCCTTCGCAGCCGGTAAGGATATTCACAAACTCTCTTTCGTGGCTGAAAACGTCAGCTTCTCCTTCCATGACGGAACCCCTGCAGTGACAAACGTCAGTTTCGCGGCATCCGAAGGAATGCTTATCGGAATCATGGGCGCCAGCGGATCGGGAAAAACGACCCTGCTGAATCTGCTTACAGGCCTGGCAAAACCTGAATCAGGAGAGGTCCGTATAAACAGCATCCCCATTCATTCGGATGACAAAAGACTTGACGGCGTAATTGGTTACGTACCTCAGGATGATCTTCTGATCGAGGAACTGACAGTCTTTGAGAACCTTTACTATGCCGCATCCCTCTCTTTTGCAGGTAAGAAACATGAAGAGCTTGAAGAAACAGTAAACAGGATACTGCAAAGCCTGGGGCTTTTCGCAAAAAGGGATTATCGTGTGGGCTCGCCCCTCAACAAGGTTATTAGCGGCGGACAGAGGAAGAGGCTGAACATCGCCCTGGAGCTGATCCGTGAACCAGCTGTACTCTTCCTCGATGAACCCACCTCAGGATTATCATCAGCCGATTCCGAGAACGTAATGGATCTGCTTCACGATCTTACCGGTAGGGGGGAGCTTGTGATAACCGTCATTCACCAGCCGTCTTCTGACATTTTCAAGGGATTTGACAAGGTGCTGATACTTGACATGATGGGCCATCTTGTATTCTATGGCAACCCGCTCGATGCAATTGTTCATTTCAAGACACTTGAGGTACACATAAACAGCTCAATTGCCGAATGTCCCTCATGCGGCACTGTGAATCCGGAATCTCTGTTCAATATTCTTGAGACAAGGGTTGTGGATGAGTTCGGAAAGTATACCGACAAGCGCAAAGTATCACCTGCTGAGTGGGCCCTGGCCTACAGGAAAACAGCCTCTGAAACCCTTCCGCATGAAGAGACCGGGGCGCCATGGTCAAGCCTCAGCAAACCGGGATGGCTAAGACAGACCCTAATCTATCTTTTGCGTGACCTGAAAAGCAAGATAGCAAACAGGCAATACCTGCTGCTGACCCTCCTCGAAGGACCCGTTCTCGGGCTGATCCTTTCATACATTATCAGGTATATTGCCGATCCCTCATCAGATGTCTACATCTTCAGGGAAAATGAAAATATCCCGATATACATTTTCATGAGTATAATCGTTGCCCTCTTCCTGGGCCTCACAATCAGTGCAGAGGAGATCTTCCATGACCGGAGATTGCTGCGGAGAGAGCATTTCCTTCACCTGTACCGAAGCAGTTACCTCGTCAGCAAAATATTGATACTGGCATTTATCTCTGCCCTGCAGGCATTCCTGTTTCTCGCTGTTGCCAATCCGATCCTTGGCATCAGGGGGATGTTCCTATACTACTGGATTACACTTTTCACCACGGCCTTTGTCGCCAATATGATCGGACTAAACATCTCATCGGCGCTGAATTCGGCGATAGCAATCTATATCGTGATACCTCTGCTGATGATTCCAATGATGGTCCTGAGCGGTGCAATGTTTCCCTTTGACAAGCTTAACAGGAGCCTTGCGCGGGCTGACCGGGTTCCCCTCATAGCTGACCTGATGCCTACAAGGTGGACCTATGAAGCGCTGATGGTAAAACAGTTCACAGGCAATGAATACGGGCTGAGGGTCTATCCCCTGAAACAGCAGATCAGTGTCTCTGACTTCAATACGATATACCGGATTCCCAGAATCAACGAAACTCTGGCTGGCATTTCACTGAGTGCGGGTGCAGGAACCCTGACTGATGAACAGCTGAATGAAATGCAGCTGCTCAGAAATGAGATTTCCACCTTGGGCGCGTCAGGAATCATTGAACCGTTCAGCGGAGCAGATTCAATTACTCCGGATCTTTTCACCCTGCCACTCGCCGCCAGGCTCATCTCCTGGCTCAACAGGGCCGACAGGGAATACAGGCGACTCAGCAACCTGGCAGATTTGAGCCTGGATAATTACATCAGCAGCAATAAAGAGGCTCTGGATCTGTTATATAATAACTACC
>ENA-UOWG01001831-UOWG01001831.1-activated-sludge-metagenome-genome-assembly--contig:-NODE-1831-length-19771-cov-14.135068_pt1 | contig 19771 bp, 35 predicted proteins | sample MGYA00238147_ERZ761563 | MGnify/ENA primary metagenome ERZ761563 (study PRJEB28884, sample SAMN05720216) | anaerobic digester metagenome | isolation source: active sludge of municipal... | reverse complement strand
GTCACCGACGACTCGGGCGACGGGTACGCCGTCGGCTCCGTCTGGATCGACGTCACCGCCGACAAGGTCTACCAGTGCGTCGACGCCACCGAAGGCGCCGCCGTCTGGCGCCAGCTCGACACCGAGCACGAACACGTCGAAGCCGACATCACCGACCTCGACCACACCGACGCCTCGGTCGACGCGATCGGCCGGAAGAAGTCGAAGCTCGACGCGACCACCGCGCCGGCTGTCACCGACGACTCGGGCGACGGGTACGCCGTCGGCTCCGTCTGGATCGACGTCACCGCCGACAAGGTCTACCAGTGCGTCGACGCCACCGAAGGCGCCGCCGTCTGGCGCCAGCTCGACACCGAGCACGAACACGTCGAAGCCGACATCACCGACCTCGACCACACCGACGCCTCGGTCGACGCGATCGGCCGGAAGAAGTCGAAGCTCGACGCGACCACCGCGCCGGCCGTCACCGACGACTCGGGCGACGGGTACGCCGTCGGCTCCGTCTGGATCGACGTCACCGCCGACAAGGTCTACCAGTGCGTCGACGCAACCGAAGGCGCCGCCGTGTGGAAGGTCTTTCAGCCGGAAGACGCCGAGCTGTCCGCCCTCGCCGGTCTGACATCGGCTGCGAACAAGATCCCACGCTTTACCGGATCGGGATCGGCCGACCTGCTCGACTTCAAGGACGAGGACGACATGGCCTCCGACTCGGCTACCGCCGTTCCGAGTCAGCAATCCGTCAAGGCGTATGTCGCCGCTGCTGCTGGCGGCGTGAACGTCTTGGCGCGAGAGAACACGATCACCACGGTCACCAACAGCACAACGGAGACAGACTGCAACTCGTACACCATGCCCGGAGGCACCCTGGGCACTACGGGCGTCCTCGCCATCCGCGCGTTCGGTACGTTCCTCAACAACCGTGGTGGCAACACCGTCGTGACGTTTCGCATCTACCTTGGCGCAACGGCTGTCATAGCCGCCTCCTACACGATCCCCGACGGAGTCACCGCGGAACGGAGCTGGATGCTCGACGCGCTGATCTCGTCGGTGGATAGTGCCAGCGTCCAAGAGGCCAGGATGTACGTCTTAGTAACTACTGCCACAAGCGACGCCGGGACTGCGACAGCATCTATTGGAATGCTCGCGGGCTCGAACAACGCCACGGTGAATACAGGGAGCAACGCTGCGGTCAAGGTAACAGTGCAGCTCAATAACGCCGACCTCACGGCAACTGTCAAGTGCAACGGCGTCGTGATCGAAAAGCTATGAGCACACCCCCCCGCGTGAACTCCGGCGTGATCATGGCGCTCGGCGTCTGCGGGCTCGGGATTCTCTGGGCGATGTCGCACCCGACAGTACGCGGCGCCGGCAACACGGCGACGATCGACGGCAAGACCTACGTCCTCCGCGGCGCCTACGACTCGGAGGCCGACGCCAGCAAGGCGCGGACGAAGATCAAGCGCGACTGGCGAGCTCACAACATGCGCGGGAGCGTGCGCGTGATCCGGAAGAAGTTCCGCGGCACGTCGAGTCTGTGGCTCGTCTACACGCGCTCGAAGTGGAGAGGATAGCCAATGCCGCCACGATGGACCGCCAAGCGACAATCGCTCGCCCGTCGCCGACAAGATGGCACGTTCAAGGCATGGCCTGGCGGCGCTCGTCTCTCCGACATGAAGAAGAAGCAGAACAACGCCCACGGGACGCGCATCCACATCGGCCACTGGTTCGCCAAGTGGGCCGAGCGTGCTCCGCAGGTCGGCGACCACTTCCGGATGCGGAAGCCCGACGGATCGTATCACGCCGGCGCGACGTGGTACGTCTACACCCCGCAGGGCTGGCGCGACACCAACAGCGCGAGGAAGCCGACACCATCGCAGATCGCCAAGCTCTGCCAGTCAGCGCGCCCGTCACCGAGGAGGGGCAAGTGAGCTGCGGCAAGGGCGCATGGTGGAAGAGCGTCAAGGACCCCAAGGCCCGAGACAAGGCTCGGCGCTACTACTACGCGCAACGGGCGCTCGACTTCTCCGGCATGAAGAAGGCCAGCGCCGAGGCGCGGAGGATCTACGCCAAGTCGAAGAAGGCGAACGCCGCCGACCGCCGACGGAAAGCGGCCGGACTGCGCGGCAATCGATCGAAGGCGCGCGGCTCCTCGTGGGCTCCCTTCTAGCCGATCGACTGTAGGGCCGTTTCTTGGCCTTCGTTCCTCCGGCGCGCGGTCGCCCGACCCGCCGGGACGGGACGAAAAGCCTCCGCGATGGCTTCCGGGGACCGCCCGATTCTGCCGCCGACCGTCGGCCGACCTCCTCGAGCTGCTCGAGAGCATGTCGCACTCTGCACAGAAGACGACACTCGCGGCCCAGATTGACCCGCTCCGGCGCGATCGCGAGCTCGTACTTGGCTCGGGCGTCGTCTCTTGGTAGAATAGCGACATGGTATCTCTGACGGAGGAAGAGAAGAACGTCCTCTTGTACGCGAAGGAGTGCGCGGACACGTCCAACGCGCTCTATCGTCGGACGGCATTACTGCGCAAGGCCCGCGGCGAGATCATGGACCTGCTCACCTCTCTGTCTGGTGCGCGTGGCGCCTCTCCCGCGGATGTTCGCGTCGTCCAGTTTGTCCGAGCAATCGACGCCGAACTCTCCGCGGACGATAGCAATGCCGATGCCTAATACCCAGCGCGACTACAAGGCCTCCGACTTCTACCTCTCGCGCGCCGACGTCGAGCGGATCATCCACGCGGCCGCGTCGCTGCGCGATCGCGCCTTGATCGGCGTCCTCTACTACTGCGGCCTCCGCGTGAGCGAGGCGACGCGACTCGACGCGCGAGACGTCGACCTCGAGCGGCGCCGGTTGACCGTCATCGGCAAGGGAGCCCGCGGCCGCGGACCCAAGAAGCGGCTCGTCGTGATCCCCGAGATCCTCGCGAGCGACCTGCGGCTGTTGCTCGACGGCCGGCTAGATGGCCCGCTCTTTGCGAGCCGGCAGACCGGCGGACGCAACGACGCCGCGCCGCTCACGCCGCGCCAAGTCGAGCGCATCGTCGCCGCCGCGGCCGCGCGTGCCGGCGTCACGAACCCGAACCCCGAGCGCGCGACCGTGCACCCGCACCTGTTGCGCCACTCGATTGCCCGACACCTACTCGCGCAGGGCGTTGACTATCGCTACGTGAAGCGGCTGCTCGGTCACGCTCGGATCTCGACGACGCTCGACGTGTACGGCGAGCCGCCCCAGGATGAAGTCGACGCGGCGATCGACCGCGCGCTAGAATGATCCTATGAGACGCGGCGTGGCGCTCTTGTGTGTGTGCGTCATCTGTTCGCTGTCCGGGTGCATGCGCCCGGAGCCCTACGTGCCGCCGTACGATCCCTACCCGTACTCGTTCACCGACTCGTCGAAGCTCGCGTACCCAAAGTCTCTCTACGGCGCGCAGCGGTTCGTCCAAGACGCTCGCGCCTTGTGGGTGTACGAGACGAACGCCGGCGCGCGCTACCCAAGCGAGAGCGCAGCGACCATGCGCGGGGACTGTGATGACTTCGCCGTTATGCTCGCGTTCTACGTTCAGGAGTACTTCGGCTACGACACCTTCGTCGTCTTGCTGATGGCGCTCGTGCCGTGGCTCGACGATCACGGGTGCGCCTTCGTGAGCGCGTCGTCTGGCGTCGCGTACGACTACGCCTCGTGTTCCGAGGGAACCTACATCGCGGCGTATCCCACTGGCGCCGTCTACTACCCGCTCGACTGGACGGTGTGCCCCGATTGGACGATCGAGACGCACGGGTGGTTCCCAGAGATCGGCGGCAAGCTCTTCGAGTGGTACGAGCTCGCCGGGAACCCTCAGCTCTCGCTCGACTGAGTCGGCGCCGTGAACCGCTTCCACCACGAGACGAAGCGCGCGAACGGGTTGCGCGTCCTCTTGGCGAGCGCCATGCGGAGCTGCCTGTTCTCTGTCCGCTGGAATGTCAGCGTCTCCTCGAGCTGCTCTGCGCGCGCGGCGAGTTCGGCGGCCTTGGCCTCGGTCAGTTCGTAGCGGAGGCGCTCCAAACACCATTCAATACCGCGTTCCGTGTTCGTTTGCTCTATCGCGCGGAACTGGCGCATAACGGCCGCGTCGGTGTCGGAGAGGATCAGCTTGTTCTTGATGCCGCGCTCGGGGGAAATCAGGCCCGCGTCGACGAGCGCGCGGACACGGCGATAGAACTGGTCCCCCGAGAGGCCGAGGTCAGACCTCAGCGAAGAGTGGTCGCTCATGGTTCGCGTCGAAAGGGTCTCCGGCCTCCTGCTCTGCTCGCTCGTCGGCCTTGTACGGTGCTTGCACGTCGAACACCGCGCCGAAGTCTACCCGCAACCGTTCCGCGATGCGGATCGCCGTGTCTTCGCTGACGCCCGAGTTCCCGTTCTCGATCATGGAGAGCTGCGGACGCGAGATCCCGACTCGGCGAGCGAAGTCATCCTGCCTGTACCCCTGCTCTAGGCGCAGCTTCTTCAACGCGCCAGGCTTCGCGACAATGCGCGTATGCCGGCGCGGGCGATCAGTCCCCATGCTTCCTCCCCGCGGCTCGCGCCGCATTGTGACTGTACCCTATCGACGCGGACGCGTCTCTCGCGAGACCTGGATGTGCGTTGACAAATGTCCCTATCCACGTCGTTCTGGCTTCTTGGCGTACACACACCGACCCGCGCCGACGCGGACTTGACAAGCATAGACATCTGCCTATAATCGTCGGTGATGAGCGTCACAGTGGAACTCTCTAGGAGCCTGCAGAATCTGGTGCACAGAGCCCGTCTTTGTAGGACTGCCCGTGTGTCTGCACCTCTTTCCATTGTGCGACGCTCATCCACGGGCTTCCGAGGCACGTCGACCCTCCGGGTGGGACGTGTCCTCACGCTTCCAACGGGGGCGGGGCTTCGGCTCTGCCCCCAACCCCATGCAACGATCCGCCGACTCGGCGGCGCCTCTTCGGCGCGCTTCGCGCGGGGTGCACACCCGTTGCATCCCGTTCACCCCTGCACAACGGGGACGGCGCGACGCGACCGTTTAGGCTCGCGCCCTTACACGGAGCGACCTCCGGCGCCGTCCCCGAAAGGACTCCGAAAGTGAGACATCGGTTCGGGCGCTACACGGGCAAGCTCCCGCCGCTGCACAGGTGGTCGCCGTGATGGACTTTCTGTTTGGGTGCTCCATAGGGGCTGTCGCAGTACTCGTCCTCACATTCGTGACCTACAGGCCAGCTCGTTCGATCTTCGATCGGTCTCCGTGGACGCTGTACGAAGTGTCCGTCGTGATGCTCGCACAGATGACTCCACGCCGCTGTCCTGTTGGCAATCGCATCATCGCGCTGAACAGCGTTGTCCACGCTTTTCCGTCTGCGTTTGGTCACGCGCGCAAGGAGTTCGGCCGATGACCTTCTCGACCTGCGGCGACTGCGCTCGCGTCAACAAGATCAAGGTCTCGCGCCTCTACGGCACCTGCGACGGCCAGACGGTCACGCTCAACAAGCCGGCGTGCGACCTCTTCTCGCCGCTCTACCGCATTCCGCCTGACGGGTATCCGGTCGAGTCGAGCTGCGAGCCGGCGACGCGCCCGCTGTTCGACGGCTGCCGGCGTCAGCACCGCGCGCGGCCGCGAGCGACACGGAGGAAGCCTTGACACGTCTCTCGCTCCCACCAGAAGCCGCCGAACGCCGCTTCCGCGAGCTTGAAGCAGCGGTTGCCGGGCGCCGCGCGCTCCGGCGCGCCGATCCCGAGGCGATCGCCCGCGAGCATCCTGTCTACACGGTCCTCTGGGATTCGCTCGTGTGGCTCCATGACTACTGGATGGTCCTCGGCGGCTACGTGCAGCGTGTCGCGCAGAGTCCGGCGAAGGGCATGGAGTTCATCCAGTGCCTCGAGAAGTCGGCGGCAGAAAACAAGATCGAGACGGTGACCGAGCGCCTCCTCGCACTTCACGAGGCGCTAACGTGTCGCGATCCGGCGCTGATCGACGCCCCCGCTCTGCGGCGCCTTGTCGCGGTTGCGCGGGTGAACTGCGCCGTCGCGGCGGCTCGCGAGGAGGCCGAGACGTGACGCCCGCGACGCTCGCCGTGCACCCCGACTTGCATCACGTTCTCCCTCTTCCTCGGTGTCTCGAGGACATCGAACGCCGGCGAGGGGCGCGCCGCGGTCCCGACTCGTCGGTTGTGCGGGTGTTCTACTTGCTCCAACTGTACGCGGGGCGCAACGGCGCTGGCGAAGTGAGTTCGGCGGAGATCTGCAAGCGTTTGGCGCTGTCGCGCAAAACAGTCGCGATCGCGCTGCGCCGGCTCGAAGGGTTCGGGCTTCTGCGCGTTCGGCGGCTGGCGCGCGGCGTGACGGTCATCGTCCGCTTCGTCTTCCGCGAGCTTTACCGGCTCTTCCGCAAGGGCTGGACGCGCGTAGTTCACGGCGTTCTCTCTTTTTCGTTGAGTTATCCACAGGAGGCGTTTCCCCCCCATCAGTACCTTATACCCCCCAGAGGGGGTGGGGGTGGGTGTTGTTCTTCGGAGTCTTTCCAGAGAGACGAAGAACCTAAAGACGCGCCTCGGCGCTCGAGCGCGTCGATCACGACTCCGGGGCGACTCCTCGAACGGCTTCGAACGGCCGCCGAACTGCACGGCTACGGGAACGACATCCGAGCGCGGGCGCTGTTGTCGACGGTCGGCCATCTTGCCTTCCGCGGCGGTCGGTTTGCCGAGTTCGCGGCGCATCCGGAGGCGGTCGACGTGATCGTGGCGCACTTCCGCGGCGAGCTGCGCGAGGCGCCGCCGGCCCGGTCGTTCGTTCGGCGCATCTGGTCGTGGGCGCGGGCGACGGTCGAAGACGCCCTGATCGCGGCGCGCACGGGCCGCGCCGAAGCGATCGCGGCGCGCACGGCCGGCCGCGCCGATCCGGCGCCGGACCGCAGCGACGCGGCGCGCTACGCAGCCGGGCCCGTGGCTGAGACGCCGAGCTCGTGGAGCGTGCGCCCGCGTGGTACCGGAGGCAGCGAGCTCGTGATCGGGAAGGCGGCGGCGCCCGTCGGCGCGCTGGCTGCGACTCGCCTCGAACTGCGCGCGGCCGCGGAGCGAGACCGAGCGGCGCGGCGTGCCGCGCTCTACAACCTCACCGGCGAGCGCCGGGGCGAGACCGCCGACGAAGCCGCGGCGCAAGCGCGGGCGGCACAGGAACGCTTCGCCGCATGGTGCGCGGAGCATCCGGAGGCGTGATGGGTGACAAACTGCTCGACATCCTCGTTCTCGGCATCGTGACGATCCCGCTCACCGCGGCGGCGAGCGTGATCTTCTGGCCGCGGCGCCGGTACGTCGCGACGCTCGAGTCGATTCGTCTGGCTCTTCCGTTTCGAAGGAAGGCGAAGCGATGACGCCGAGCCTCCTCTCGCTACTCGGAGACCCGCGAATCGACACGCTCGGCAAGTGGTGGTCGGCGCGGCGCTTCGACATGGCCGTGAGGCTCGTGCTCGCACGGCGAACGCGGCGGCCGAACGGGAAGGCGGCAACGCTCGAGCAGCTCGCCTTCGACTTCGCGACAAGCGAGGGCATGGTGCGCTCATGGCGCGGCGGCGACGTCGCGTGTCCTCTTCCGAAGAGCTTGTACTTCATCGACAACGTCTTGCGCTGCGAGCTTGGCGACGAGTGGAGGGCACTCGTCGACCGCGAGCTCGACGAAGCGGGAAACAGTGAGGATCGCGACGCCCACGTGAGCGCCGCAAAGGAGTTATGACATGAAGCTAGTCGGCGGTGTCGTCGGTCTCGTGTCGAGTGTGATCGGATTCGCGGCGCTTCCCGGTCTCGTCCTGCTCGCCCTCGTGGCGCGCGAGCTCTTGCCCGACGCGATCGAGTGGGGCGTGATCAAGACGGCGTTCTCGCTGTTGCAGAACGAGTGGCGATATGACGAGGTCAAGGCGCTCGTGTTGAAGACGAAGCCGGCGCCGGCAGGAGGCACCCAGTGAACGACCTCGCGGTGAAGGTCCCCGAGATCGCGTTTGCGATCCCGTCGCAGGTTGTCTGGGCGCTCGTGATCATCGGAGGGATCGGCGTCGTCGCGTGGCTGCGTGGCATGTGGCGCTCCGTCACGGCGACGGGGACGCCGACGCCTTCCGGAGCTCCGAGCGGTCTGCCCGAGCCCGCGAAGCCGATCGTCGCGAACGTCACGCCGGCGCCGCGGTTCATGGGCTTCCGGATCGACAAACAGATCTACGACTTCGGCGAGCGGATCATCCTCAACACGGGCCCGGAAGACCACGGCAACGCCTTGAGCTGCGCGGCGCAGTCGCACGGCATCGTCGACAACGGCTCCGGCCCGTATCAGGTGCGCGTGCGCGCCTACGTCACAGCGACGCGCGTCCAGATCCCCGTGTACGTGCCGGAGACCGGCGAGGAGTGCAGCGGCGCGTGGCTGACCACCGACAAGAGCCCGAACGGCAAGATGGGCTTTCGCCAGGTCATGCTCTACGCGCTCGGCAAGAAGCCGTGGCAGCAGACAGGCAGCCTCGAGAACTGCGACGTCTTCGTGCCGGTCGACGTCGGCGTGAAGCTCGAAGGGCAGGAGGCGACGCCGCGAGCGTGCGGCCGAACCCCGTGCGCCAACGCGGACGGCGTGCAGCCCGTCAACGTGGCCGGCGTCGTGTCGATCACGCTCGAGGAGACGACTCGCAACCGCTTTGGCGTCGAGAGCGAGCCCCACACGCAACAGATCCTTGCGGCGACGTCGCCGTGCGGCGGATAGGCCGCGGGAGGGTGGCATGGTGAAATGGACGGAGCTCCGCGCGGAGCTCGAGAAGTCGACCGGCCTCAGCAAGAACCAGCTCGACCGGATGATCGTGAAGGCGACGCGCAAGAAGGACATCGCCGAGCCGCAGCATGACCCGGCGACGGGAAACGCTCGCCTGTTGAGTGACGCGGACGCCGCGAAACTGCGCGCCCGCGCCGCGGAGATGCAGACGAACCCGCCGGCAGTTCCGCCACAGCTCGCGCGGAAGCCGGAGACCCCAGCGCCGGCCGGCAACGGCACGGCCGCAGAAGATCAGCACCTCAGCGTCGACGAGCTCGCCGAGAGCGAAGGGCCGAAAAACACGCGCAAGTCGCTCCTCGACAAGAAGCACGACGACGAAGACGACGAAGAAGACGACGAGCCGGCGAAGACGAAGAAGCCGTGGGTGAAGTGGCTCCTGATCGGCGGGCTCGTGCTTGCCGGCGGGCTCGCGCTCATGGCCTTCATGCGGCGCCGCCAGGCGAACCAGATCGCCGGAGGCGGAGGAACGGCGCAGGGCATCCCCGCGGCGCCGGAAGTAGACATCCCGCAGCCCTCCGGCCCGGTCGCGCTCTTGTCGCCGCAGGAGGTCGAGCAGTTCCGCTCGGCGGGGATTCCGATCCCAGGAGGCCCGATCGAATGACCACCCCCGAGAGCGTGATCGTGACGGAACCCGCAGCACAGCAAGAGCCGCCGATCAAGGAGATAGAGCTCGGCGGAGATCACGGCGCGCCGTCGGCAGGAGCGCCGGGAGCTCCGGCAGGGACCGACGCCGATCTCGAGGGCGCCGCAGATGCGCTCGCGTTCTCGCCGTCGGCGCTGATCGTCTCGATCGCCGGCCAGATCATCGCCGGACCGCAGCAGCAGTCGGCCGCAGCCGGCCGGCCGCTCACTCCGCAGGAACGCTTCGCGGGCTTCGCGGGGCTCCTGATCGGCGACGGCGACAAGCAGCCCGGACTGCTACAGGCGATCGACTTCGACCGCAACGTCCTCGCGCTCCTGTCGCGCGCCGGCGTCGGTTCGAACCTGTCGCCGGGAGTGGCGGTCGCGATTGGCGGCGTCGCGATCGTCGGCGCGGCGTTCCTGTTCCGCGGACCGAAGCAGACGCCGAGCGCGCAGCAACCGGCCGCGGCGCGACCGGCGCCGAGTGCCGGAACACCGAAGCCAGCCGCACAGGGAGCCACGTCGTGACTTCGCACCCGGTCAAGGTCGATGACCAGACGTACTACCGACTGCGCGAGCTCGCGAACCGCCACAACACGACGATCTCCGACGCGCTGGCGCGACTGCTCCGAGAAGCGAAGCAGGAAGAGAACAGGCCGCTAGAGCTGGCGATGTCCCGCCAGCTCCTGCACTTCCTCGCGCCGATCATGGAAGAGATCGTCAAGTCGAAGTCGAAACTGCTCCCCAAGGCACAGACGCAAGAGGTCTTCGCCGATATCGGGGCGCGCGTCTGCCAAGCGGCTCTTCCGTTCGCGGCGCTGCATCTGTCGCTCTTGGCACAGATGACGCAGTCCCTATCGCGCAGCGACGAGGAGGCGTGACGGGATGCTTCGTTTCCTCTGTCGACTGACGGCAACGGTGTGGGCGGCGTGGCTTGGCTGGCACTTCTTCGGCGCGCTCTTGCGCGAGGCCGACGAGCGCGGCGACTCGCCGCGGATCGTCTTCACGATGCCGCGGCCGATCACGGTCCGGCTCGGGAAGTTCACGATCACGAGAGGAGTGTGACCGCGTGAACCTAGGCGACTGGAAGAAGCCACACACGCAGCCGGGGCGCCTGTTCGCCATGCTCCGCACCGGGCGGCGCGTGAGCCCGCTCGACATCATCGAGGAGATCGGCACGGACGCGCCGACGACCGTTGTATCGGCGCTCCGCAAGGGACTCGAGCGCGACGGCGCCGCCTACGTGCTTCCGAAGGCCGAGAAGATCGAGATGGCCGACGGCCGCGTGCGCCACTTCTACCGGCTCGAGCCGCGCCAACCCGTCGAGCCTGAGCTGTTCGCGTCGTGAGAGTACGCGATCAAGAAAGCGGGTGGAAATGACACGTGATGAAGTGATGGCGATGTCTGGCTGGGAGCTGCGCATCAAGGCGGCGGAGCTGAGAGGCTTCAAGTGGCTCTGTGCGCCACACGGCGGATGTAGATTCCTGTGGTTCGACGAGTCTGGGCTGTTCAATGATGTCGTGCGATACTCTGACGGGGCAGAGCCCGTCTGCGATGATGCGTGCAAGTTCGTTCCAGACTACCCTAGCGACATTGCGGCGGCGTGGGAGCTGGTTGCGTGCATGACGCCAACCTACAGCTTCCAGTTGAACTGCCATCGCGGCCCACATGGAGAGCCTCCATGGTGGTATGCGTCTGCGCTCATTTGGGGAGCAGATCCACACAGGTTGTTGTGGACTGAAGCCGAAACCGCGTCTCGCGCCATCACCCGCGCGTTCGTGTTAGCGATGACACAGGAGTCTCATCGCCCGTGACCCCGAAGATCATCGCGATCGTCGGGAAGTCCGGCTGCGGCAAGACGTGGGTCGCGTCGCGCATGGCGGCGCGGTTCGCGCGGCCGCTCGTCGTTATCGTTCACACGCACCCGGACCCGAGCTATCTCCGCCAGGTTGACCGCGCCCGAGCGCGCTTCGTCGGCGTGTACCGCGGCGCGCAACCGCTCGCGGCGAGCTTTCTCGTCGACTGCGTTCGCTCTGGCGTGCGCTACGTGTACGTCTCGATCTACAACCTCGGTCCGGACGAGGCGCGGGCGTGGCTCGACTCGCTCGTGCCGGCGCTCGAGGCGGTCGGGAACCTGTGCCTGATCGTCGACGAGGCGCACCGCTTCTGCCGGCATGAGTACGTCCCCGAGCGCCTCGTCGAGCTGCCGCGCTGGGCGCGCTCGATCGGGATCGACGTCGTCTTCGTCACGCACCGCCTGATGGATCTCTCGCCAGACCTTCGCACGGTGTTGACGTACCTCGTCCTCTTCCACTCTGACGAGCCGCGCGATCTTGCCGAGTGCTCGCAACGACTCGGCGCGGCGCGGGCGATCGAGTCGGTCGTCCGCTCGCTCTCGCCCTGGCAACACGTCGTGATCGACCTCGAGCACGGCCGCCGATCGCCCGTGCGCGTCGTCTGACCGCCAAACAGGCTTCCGCGCACGTCACAACACAAGGGCCGACCGCGACGGAGCCAAGGAATCGCCCTTGTAGTCGATCCGCTTTCGCCCTTCCCACCGTCATTCCAGCAACCGCGCGCCAAGGGCGCTTTCGCCGACCTCGTCGGAAAACGGCGAGATAGCCTGCACAACGCATAACGCTAGACCCCATCGTGCTTTCCGAATACCCGGCAAACCGGGAGGAGGAAAGCGATGAAGGGTGTGATCTCCGCCATCAAGGCGAACTCCGGCACGGTCGCCGGGGTGTTGGGTGGGTTCTTCGTCTCGGGAGTCGCCGTCAACAGCGTGCAGTCGCTCTTGACCCCGATCCTCGGCGCGAAGAGCGCGAAGTTCGGCCAGGCGGCAGCGGCCGGCGCCATCACGATCGCCGCGTTCTTCGGTGCGACTCGCGTCAAGAGCGAGTTCATGAAGGACGCGATGGTCGGCTTCGGCGCCGTCTCGCTCGGGCACGCGGTGAACGGCCTCATGTCCGCGTTTGGCACGTCCTCGAACACGACGAGCTAGGAGGGACGTCACATGGCAGCCATCAAGAACCTCTACGTCCCGAACACGTACCTCACGCTCACGACGACCAACGTCTCGGGGAGCGACCTCACCGCCGCCGTCGTCGGCAACGCCTTCACGTTCGTCATCCCTGACGGCGTCGTGCTGGCGATCCCCAAGCTCGTCCGGCCGCGGATGAAGCTCTACGACGCCGCGTCCACGGAGATGCCGCGCGACACCGTCTGGGGCTTCGGCCTCAAGACGGCGTTCGACTCTCTGCGCGTGATCCCGATCGCGCAGCAGATGTTCCCGTACACCGACTTCCTCGACCTGTCGCTCGGCGACCAGGGCAAGGACGACTACGAGCGCATGACGACCTTCGACATCACGAAGGCGTCGCCCGTCGTGGTGTTCAACCAGGACGAGACGCTCTGCTTCCAGGTGTACTCGGCGACGGGCACGCTCGACATCTCCGAGTGCACGATCGAGATCCCGGTGTTTTACGGGCGCACCCAGGACATCTCGAAGGAACTCGCGATGCGCCTGCTCGAGATCGGCCACTAGGAGGGGGATCACACATGGGCGCACTTGGGAACCCGATTCTCCTCAACCGATCGGCGATGCTGTCCGATCAGGTCACGCTCGGGAACAACACGGCGAGCGTCTTGACTCCGGTCCTGACGTACGTCGTGCCCCGCGGGCAAGTGCTCGCGGCTGACCTGTCGCGACCGCTTCGCATGTTGCTCTGGACACACGAGGAGATCACGCCGGCCGGATACGCGACGCACGCCGCACAGGCGACGACGTACGTGCCGTGCCGCGTCTACAACATCGCCGGAACCGCGTACGCGGACGGCGTGCAGCAGAAAGTCGTGCTGAAGTCGAACGGCACGGCGCGCACGATCACCGCGGTCGCGGATCACGTCGACTCGACGAGCGCCGGCACGATCACGTGCTCGGACGAGACGAACGCCGCCCACATGTACTGCTACGTTCCGTGGGCGTCGGGCGAGATCCTGATCGAGCTCGTCGCGCCGGGCAACGCGGGCGAGATCTCGCGCATCGTTTGGGAAGGCGACATCCGGACGATGCACGAGATCAACCTCCGGAGAGATGGACGGCCGCTGTCGTTCGGCTGCCTGTTGCCGGAGAACTTCAAGATCCGGATCCGCCTCAAATCGGCGTGGGTCTGCTACTGGACGACGGGAGCCACCTCGGGAGCCGTCAACACGGGAGACGTCGAGATCCCCGTGCTCGCGTCCCCGATGGCGGCGCACGTGCGCCGGAGCGACCGCTACCCGTGCCAGGGCATCATCGAAGAGGCACAAGCCTTCATCGGCGGATTCTGAGGAGGCGGCCGTGGGACTGCTCGACCTCCTCTTCGGCAAGCCGGCGACTCCGGCGAAGGTGACGAAGACCACAGCGACGGCCGCCGACAAGGCGAAGGCGGCCGCCGCTGCGTCCCTTGCTCCGGGGACGAGCCTCAAGACGGCGTCGTCGACGCCGGCGAAGGCAACGACGTCGGCGCCAGTCAAGACGAAGACCGTCGTGCCGGCAACCGGCGGGAAGACAACGTCGACGAAGACGAAGACCAAGACCGTCGTGCCGGCAACTGGCGGGAAAACGACGACGAGCCAGTCGCAGACGAGCGCGCCGGCGCCGGCGACGATCATCGTCGGCGGTCAGGCGGTCGCGGTTCCCGAGCAGTTTCAGCCGCTCGTCTCGACCATCCCGGCCGTCGGCTCGTTCGGCGGTCTGAGCTACCAGGTCGTCGCGTCCGCTCCGTCGGCGTCGGTGGAAGGCGCGAAGACGACCACGCCGGCGCCGGAACCCGTCGCGTCGACTCCGGCGCCAGCATCCGGGGCGCCGGTGATCGCGTCCGTGAACGGGCAGTTCTTCACCGTTCCCGACAAGTTCGCCGACCTCGCGCAGCAACTTCTCGGGTCCGGCCTGTCCGAAGGCTCGTTCGGCGGCGTCGACTACACGGTGAACGTCCCGACGGCGTCGAGCATCGACCCCAGCACGGGGCAGTACGTGAACGAGTACGGCGCGCTCTCGAAGAGGGACCCGGCGATGTCCGGCATCGACGTCGCGACCGGCCACGCAACCGGGAACGAGCCGAGCCTCGCGAGCCGCATCGAGGAAGCGTACAACGCCGTGTACGGCGCCGGAGCTCTCGCCACGGTGACAGCCGAGCTTCTCGCCGGCGGCGTGCTCACTCCGCCGGCGGCGTCTCTTCCTTCGGTTCCGTCGACACCGTCGACGACTCCCACGACACCGGCGGTTCCCACCGTGCCGACTGTGCCAGGAACCACGCCGGCGCCGTCGACCGTGCCGACCACGACCCCAACAACGCCGTCGTCGAACGAGACCGTGCCGCCGTCCATCAGTGGCGGGGACTCGCCGCTCTCCCAGCTCTTCTCACCGAAGCGTCTCCTGATCTTCGGCGCGATCGGGCTCCTCACCGGGATCTGGTTGATAGGGAACTGACATGGCACAGACGACCGACAAGAAGAAGGTGACGTTCAAGAGCGCGGTCGACTTCGTCTACAACCTGACCTCGCTCATCCGAACAGGCTTCTCCGGCAACGTGACGATCGGCCCGTACGCCTCGAGCGTCCAGGTGTCCGAAGTCAAGCCGAAGTCGACGTTCCCGTGGAAGCCCGTTCTCGTGATCGGCGGGATCGCTCTCGCCGCCCTGATCGTGCTGAAGGACTGATATGGACAACGTAAGGCGAATCACAGTCGACCTCGGGACGGCGGGAAAGACTCTCATCGAGAACTTCCCGCTCTGTGCGTTCGCTGTCGAGCAGTTCGACGGAACGACCGGGTCTGTTGTCCTCACAGGCAACGCGCAGGACCGCGAGGCGGAAGCGTTCATCATCACCGCCGGGGCATCGGCGTCGATCGCGTACGCGGGAGCGCAGCACCCGACGCAATGGTACATCCACAACCGCACGGCGCAGTCGGGCAAGACGCTCGTGCTGCTCGTCGGGCGACCTGGCGCAACCGTGAACCCCGGCTACTCGATCACCGCCGGCTCGGCGAACGCCGAGAACCAGGCGACGCAGATCGCCTACGAAGCCTCGATGGACGCGACGCTCGCGAACGTCGAGGAGGAGATCGGCAACCGTGACAGCGTAAAGCACGGAAAGCAGACCGTCGGCGTCACGGCGGCGCAGTTCTCGGCCCAGGCGATCGAAGACGGGTTCGAGGTCGTTCTGAAAGCGGCGATCGACAACACCGGAAAGATCTACATCGGCGGCGCGACGGTGACGGTCCCCGCCGGAGTGGCGCCGGGATTCGAGCTGTCGCCCGGCGAGTCGTTGTCGCTGCGCGTGACGAACCTGAACGTGCTCTATGGAATCGCGGACACGGCGGCGCAGACGCTCTTCTGGATCGTCGAGAAGACAGCGTAGAGGAGGAACGCGACATGAAGATGGACAAGGCGATCGAGATGATCCTCTCGCTAGGGCTTCTCGTCGGCGCGGGGTATCTCGTCGTGAAGTACGTGATCCCGTCGCTCACCAAGACTCCGGGCGGCGGAGGCAGCGCGCAGACGACAACCGACCCGTGCGCCGACGGATCGTGCGCCGCCGATATCTGGGACGAGATTCTGGGCGACACGAGCTCGCAGTCGGCGCTTCGCGTCGTCCAGCAAGGCGAGAAAGAAGGGCTCTCGACCGTCGGCATCGGCGGCAGCTTGCTCAACAGCTCGAAGCCCACGACCGCGCAGACGGTCTACTCGTCGGCGATGTCTCAGCTCATGCGGATGCAGCAGATCAGCATGGCGCAGATGACGGGCGGCGGCGGGAACAGCTCGCTCCGGCAGTCTCAGCCGATGATGTAGGAGGGCCACGATGGCACGCGGCAAGGGCGGGAGAATGGTCGGGCGCCTCCTTCTGATCGGCGGCGTCGCCGCGGTCGGGTACTACGGGTACAAGAAGGGCTGGTTCGACCCGATCAAGAATTGGCTCGCCGGCATGTCCGGAGACCAGACGCCGACCGACACCCCGACCGACGTCGTCGTTGACCCGACGACGATCGACGGGGGAGAGATCACGCTACCGAGCATCGACCTCTCGGGCATCGGCTCGTTCATCAATGGCATCGGCGACTTCTTCGGCGACCTGTTCAAGAAGCCAGAGAACGCCGAGACAACGAGCCAGCTCGCGCAGACCGCGGCCGAAGTGGCGGCGGCGCTCCTGCCGACCGCCGGCGCCGGAGTCGTTGGCGCCGAGGCCGCAACGACGGCCGCGATCGCATCGCAGACCGCGCCGACCGTCGCCGCCGGAGAGTCGACCGCCGCGGCAACGGCCGCCACCGTGGGCGGCGGCGCCTTCACGCGGCAGATGGCCGCACTCGCCGCCGCGGGCCCGGGCACGCAACTCCTCGCGCTCGCCGAGGCAGCCGTGCCAATCATCATCGGCACGAGCCCGGCCGTCGCTCAGGCCGTGCACCGCGCGAACGTGAACATCACGGAGACCCTCACGAAGTGGGGCGTCTACACGCCGAACAAACAGGCCGAGAACTACACCGTGAACGGGCAACGCTACGTCGTCTCGAACCAGACGGGGAAGACCTACCTCATCGGAGACGACGGGAAGGCCGTCGAGAGCACCCTCTCGCCGAGCATGGTGCGGTCGACCGGGACGAAGACGAGCGGGAAGCGCACCGTCGTGCCGGCGTCCGGCGGCCAGTGGAACGGGAAGCTCTGGACGGGGGGATCGTGAAGCTCTCGACGGGTGACGTCCTCAAGCTCGCCGCGGCCGCACTGATCGCCGCGATCGTGAACGAGATGCTGACGCGGTACGTGTTCCCGCGAATCCTTCCGCCGGCTCTACCTCAGAGAGGTGACGAATGAAGCGCGGCATGTCGACGACAGACTGGCTGCTCGTCGCCGCGATCGTCGGAGCCGGCGCATATGCCCTGTATCGCCTCACAACGGAGGCCAAGGACGACACGCCGGACGAGCTCCCGGCCGATACCCGCTTCTTCCAGTCGGCCGGCGAGCTGGCCGTCGACCTCGTCACGCTCGATCTTGCCGGCGCCGGGCAGGACATCTTGAACATGGGGAAGTCCGTCGGAGACGCCGTCACGCCGTGGGTGGCTCCGTTCTCCGAGCTCCCGGCGCAGTTCCAGCAGTACGTGATCGACCCGATCGACGACTTCTTCCTCGCGCTCCTGTACGGCGAGCGCGTGACGGGAGTCCGGCAGACCGTGAGCGACTACGTCGCGCCCGCGTCGACAGGCTCGAGGCGTGACGACGTGTTCCCGGCGACACGGATGACGTGAGGTGATGCGCGAATGCCCTGGATGGTGATCGCGGCGGGAGCGGCGGCGGCGTTCATCGCCGGCCGTTCGACCGCCACACCCAAGGCGACTAACTGGCAGCTCGCCGTGGCCGTCGCCGCTGGCGCGCTCGGCGGCTACTTCCTCGCGAAGGCGGTGGACTCGTGAACAAGGCGCTGATACGTCTCGACGCCACACAGATGCAAGACTACGGCTCCGCCCTGCTGCACCTTGGGTGGAAGCCAAACGGAACATTCGTCGAGTTGCGAGTCGGCACGGCCATTCTGTACGCCGCCGTGGCGTTCGCGCTCTACACGGTGATGACGAAATGAACGAGCGCCGGAAGTTCGACATCCGCGGGTCGGTCGTCTCGGCCACGATCGGCGCGATCGTGAGCCTACTCGTCGCCGGCCTAACCCTGGCCGCGACGTTCGGCAGCGTCACCGAGAAGGTCGAGCAGATGACCAAGAACGTCGACCGGCTCGTCGTGTCGGTCGATAGCATGCAGAGGCAGAACACCACCGTCTGCGAGCGGCTCGCGTCGCTCGAGGCGCAAGTGCGAATCCTACAGAGCGCGAAGGGAGGCATCACACCATGAAGAAGTGGGGAAAGATCGGCTCGCCGAAGAGCGCGAAGCGTCGGAGCTGGCTGAAGTCGCTGCGCCGCAAGACCGGGACCAAGAGGCGCCGCCGCTCGCGATAGCGGGCGGGCAGCACATCAGACCAACACCGTGAGGGGGTAGACCGTGGCGAAGCATGGCAGCGTCTCGAGAGTTCCGGGGGTCCTCAAGTATCGCGGCGGGTACGCCTCGGCGACCAACACGCCCGACCTGACGGTCGCCCCTTCCGGCATCAAGAAGGGCGACGCCTGGGCCGTCACCGACGCCGGCTCGTTCTTCGCCGCGGCCGTGGAGGCCGGCGACTTACTCATCGCCGTGCAGGACAACCCGACCGAGCTCGGGCACTGGACGGTCGTCCAGTCGAACATCGGCGGCGCGATCGTCGACGCCGACTTCACAGGGGCCGACGGCCTCTTGCTCAAGACCGGCTCCGGCGCCTATTCCCTCGTCAAGGTCAAGCTCGACGCGACCGCCGCGCCGGCCGTCACCGACGACTCGGGCGACGGGTACGCCGTCGGCTCCGTCTGGATCGACGTCACCGCCGACAAGGTCTACCAGTGCGTCGACGCGACCGAAGGCGCCGCCGTCTGGGTCGATCTCAGCCAGGGCGCTTCGAGCGTCGACCCGATCGCTGAGAAGAAGTCGAAGCTCGACGCCACCACCGCGCCCGCCGTCACCGACGACTCGGGCGACGGGTACGCCGTCGGCTCCGTCTGGATCGACGTCACCGCCGACAAGGTCTACCAGTGCGTCGACGCCACCGAAGGCGCCGCCGTCTGGCGCCAGCTCGACACCGAGCACGAACACGTCGAAGCCGACATCACCGACCTCGACCACACCGACGCCTCGGTCGACGCGATCGGCCGGAAGAAGTCGAAGCTCGACGCGACCACCGCGCCGGCTGTCACCGACGACTCGGGCGACGGGTACGCCGTCGGCTCCGTCTGGATCGACGTCACCGCCGACAAGGTCTACCAGTGCGTCGACGCCACCGAGGGCGCCGCCGTCTGGCGCCAGCTCGACACCGAACACGAACACGTCGAAGCCGACATCACCGACCTCAACCACACCGACGCCTCGGTCGACGCGATCGGCCGGAAGAAGTCCAAGCTCGACGCGACCACCGCGCCGGCTGTCACCGACGACTCGGGCGACGGGTACGCCGTCGGCTCCGTCTGGATCGACGTCACCGCCGACAAGGTCTACCAGTGCGTCGACGCGACCGAAGGCGCCGCCGTCTGGCGCCAGCTCGACACCGAACACGAACACGTCGAAGCCGACATCACCGACCTCAACCACACCGACGCCTCGGTCGACGCGATCGGCCGGAAGAAGTCCAAGCTCGACGCGACCACCGCGCCGGCTGTCACCGACGACTCGGGCGACGGGTACGCCGTCGGCTCCGTCTGGATCGACGTCACCGCCGACAAGGTCTACCAGTGCGTCGACGC
>ENA-UOWG01001830-UOWG01001830.1-activated-sludge-metagenome-genome-assembly--contig:-NODE-1830-length-19783-cov-4.742751_pt1 | contig 19783 bp, 22 predicted proteins | sample MGYA00238147_ERZ761563 | MGnify/ENA primary metagenome ERZ761563 (study PRJEB28884, sample SAMN05720216) | anaerobic digester metagenome | isolation source: active sludge of municipal... | reverse complement strand
CCCGCCAACGGCCGCCGACTTCCCTCGACCAACTTCTGTCAGGTGGTCTTGATTTTCAAGCCGCGAGCTCACGCGATGGGCAACATTGCTCTCGGCCTCGCCATGGCGAATCACCAAATAACGATTCTTGGCGGCCGGCGAAGCGGCGGCCAGTTCTTCCAAAGTGCCGATGACCTTGAGTTCGCCGCAAATCGTGCAGCGCCAAACCGGCAACGGCGCGCCCCAGAAGCGCGAGCGACTGATCGCCCAGTCGCGAGCGCCGGCGAGCCATTTGCCGAAGCGGCCTTCTTTGACATGGGCTGGCACCCAAGTAATCGTCTGATTGGCGGCCACCAATTGGTCGCGCAAGTCGGAAACCCTCACAAACCAGGAGCTCGCGGCGTAATTTAGGAGCGGCGTTTCGCAGCGCCAACAATGCGGATAAGAGTGGGTAATCTTTTCTTTGGCAAACAGCAACTTTTTACTCGCCAGATATTTGATGATTTTCACATCTGTCTCTTCTGGCTTGTCTTTAGGCTTCACTAATTCGTTAGCAAAATCGGTCACCTCCGGTTTGAAGCGTCCGTCCATCCCCACGTGCTGGATAAACGGCAAGTTTTCTTCTTGACCAAGTTTAAGATCGTCCTCGCCGAAAGCCGGCGCGATATGAACGATGCCTGTCCCCTCCTCAGTGACCACAAACTCGGCCGGATAAACTTGCCAACCCCGTTCGCGATTTTTCAAACCTTCATCTTTTGCATAATAATCAAACGCCGGTCGATATTTTTTGCCCACCAAATCTTGACCCTTAAATTCATCAACGATCTTAGTATCTGTTCCAAAAATATTTTCTACCCGATCTTTAGCCACAATAAAAGTTTGGCCATCTTGGACCACCGTCACATAATCTATCTCTGGATTGACCGCGAGCGCCACGTTACCCGGCAAGGTCCAAGGTGTTGTCGTCCAAGCGAGGAGATAGGTGTTCGGCTGATCCACTAATTCAAACTCCACCGTCACCGCCAAATCTTTAACATCCTTATAACCCTGATTGACCTCAAAGTTGGACAGCGTCGTCTCGCAACGCGGGCAAATGTGCATTGATTTGTAGCCCTCGTAGATCAAACCTTTTTCATACAAATTTTTGAAAATCCACCAAACTGTCTCGGAGTAAGAGGTGTCCATCGTTTTGTAGTCGTTGTTCATGTCGACAAAACGACCAAGGCGCGGCACAATCTCTTGCCAATCGTCGGCGTAGCGAAGGACCGCCTTTTTGGCGGCGGCATTAAATTTATCAATCCCAAAATCCAAGATATCTTTCTTAGTTTTGAGTTTGAGTTCCGCTTCCACCACATTCTCAAGCGGCAAGCCGTGACAATCCCAACCCCAGCGCCGGCGAACATGTTTCCCCTTCATCGTCTGATAGCGCGGGATTACGTCCTTGATGGTGCCGGCCAAAATGTGGCCGTAGTGTGGGAGCCCAGTGGCAAAGGGCGGCCCGTCATAAAAGACGAATTCTTCAGTCGCCAACTTGGCTTCAGTCTTCTCGAAAATCTTATTTTCCCGCCAAAACCGGAGGATTTTCTCCTCCGCTTGGGCCAAATCCGATTTATCGGTTTTAGGTATTAGTTTGTCAGCCATTGTTACATCTTAGCTGGCGCGGCGATAGCGAGCAAATGAAGGCCGTTCTTGAGCACTTGGCCCACTGCGCCGGTCAAAGCAACCCGGTAGGCCGCTTCTCCCTTCTCGCTCACAATTTGATTGCTAGCGTAATAAGCATTGAAGGCGCCGGCGAGCTCGGTGAGATAGGTGGCAAGGAGGTGCGGCGCGAGGTGCTCGCCGGCGCGAGCCACCACTTCTGGATAGCGGTAAAGCAAGCGCTCCAACTCCCGCGGCGCCTCCGGCGCCGCAACCGTCGGCTTAATCCCCTCCTCTTTCGCTTTCGCCAACACTGATTGCGTCCGAGCAAAAGTGTATTGCAGATACGGTCCAGAGTTGCCTTCAAACGAGATTGATTTGTCCAAATCAAAAATAATATCGTGACTGCTATCTTGCTTTAAAATTGAATATTTAATGGCGCCAATCGCCACTTGTTCTAAAATTTCTTCATCGAGTTCTCCGCCCTTCTCACTTTCTGCTAATTTATTCTTAATTTTCGTTTTCACTTCACCGATCAAACTCTCGGCTGTGATCACCTCGCCGGTCCGAGAAGACATTTTGCCGGAAGGCAACCGGAGCATACCGTGAGTAACGTGGTGAGTTTTGGCCGCCAGCGCGGGGAAAACTTTCTTCATCGCCGCCAAAATGACTCGGAAATAATCTTTGATTTCGTTGCCGGTGATTACCACCGAATAATCATAGGGGTACTTATCATACTTAATTTTTGCCAAACCCAATTCCTTGGCTTCGTAAGTGGGCAAGCCCTCGCCGTTGATAAAGACTCGGGTATGGAGACCGTCTAGCTCGCCTTCATAAACCACGGCCCCCTTCTCGCCGGCTTTAAAAATGTTTTCATTGGCCAAAACGACTTGCTTGCCAAACTGGCCGCTCTCACTCTCAAAAAAATAAAAATCAAACTTGGTGCCAAGTTTTTGATAAATTTGTTCAAACGCCGCGAGACTCTCTTCCCGACCGGTGTCATAGAGCTTATTCACCGCCTCATCGCGGCGATCATAAATTTTTTTATTCAAATCTTGGATCGCTTGTTTCACTAATTCGTCAGTCTCAAACACCTGTGCGCCAAAAGCGTAAGCTTCTTTCAAACTTTTACTATTTTGCAAGCCATAAATCGCCTTGGCCACGTGCATCCCCACGTCGCCTTGATAGCAAGCGCGCTTCACTTCGGCGCCGTTGGCCGCGATCACTCGCGAAATTGCCTCGCCGATTGTGTTACTCATCAAGTGACCGATGTGGAATTCTTTAAACGGATTCGGGTCGGTATATTCCACGATTGTTTTCAGACCCTGCGCATGTTCACTTTGACCGTAATTCTCGCCTTGTTCCATTATTTCAGCCAAACTGCCAACCAAAAATTCGTCGCTTAGATGGAAATTAAGGAAGCCCGGCCCGGCCACCTGAACCTCGGCGAGCCAAGCTAATTTTTGCTGGTTGATGTGATTGGCAATCTGTTCGGCCAGCTCGCGCGGATTTTTATTCTCCGTCTTGGCAAGCACGAGCGCCACGTTGGCGGCGTAATCGCCATTGGTCAAATCACTCGGATGCTCCAAAACAAAATCAGCGCTCGGGAGCGTGAGAGCGGCCAAAGCCGCGTTGATCGATTGTTTAATTTGCTCGGCAATCATGCTCCTATTTTACCATGCCTAACGCCCAGTTGAACCGAAAGCGTCCTCGCCCCGACTAGAATCAGCCAATTCACCTGTTTCCTCAATTTCTGCCCGCGCTACCGGCTGGATGAGCAGTTGGCAGACTTTGTCACCAGCGGCGAAATGATAATCTTGCTCACTAGTGTTAAAAACCAACAACTTCAACTCGCCGCGATAACCGGCATCAAGGACGCCGCTCATGGTGGTCAGGCCTTGTTTGAAAGCGAGCCCCGACTTGTCCCAAACCAAGCCCACATAACCGTCCGGAATTTCAAAAGCCAAACCAGTTCTGATCTCCGCTCGACTGCGAGTAGGCACGACTGTTGCCGCCAAAGCGCAGAGGTCTAGCCCTGCGTCGCCCGGGTGGGCATAACTCGGCAATTTAGCTTGCGGATCCAATCTTTTGATTTTTATCTTCATTTTATTTTTGTCTTAAAATCTGGTCTATTTTCTTCGCCAAAGCAATCATATCTTTTTCCTTTTTCCCGCGAGTGGTGAGGGCAGCGGTGCCGAGGCGAATGCCAGAAGGGTCAGCCGGCGGCCGGGTGTCAAACGGAATCGCGTTTTTGTTCACAATGATTCCGGCTCGCTCGAGCTTCTCGCTCGCCTCTTTCCCGCTAATTGCTCCGCCGCCAACTGGCGGACGGCAGGTGTCTACCAAAAATAAGTGCGAATCAGTGCCGCCCGAGACAATTCGCCAACCGAGTTTCCCTAATTCTTTCGCCAACACTTTGGCATTCTTCATCACTTGCCGAGCATACTTTTTAAATTCCGGCCGGGCAGCCTCCGCTAAAGCTACGGCGACCCCAGCAATTTGGTTGGCATGCGGCCCGCCCTGAACACCTGGGAAGACGGCCTTGTCGATTTTCTTTGCCAGTCCTCGATCATCAAGTCGAGAAAAGATGAGGGCCGAGCGCGGGCCGCGGAGCGTTTTGTGAGTCGTCGTTGTCACCATGTCAGCATAAGGAAAGGGCGAGGGATAAGCACCGCCGGCCACCAGGCCGGCTAAGTGCGACATGTCCACCATCAAAAACGCTCCGACTTTGTCGGCGATTTTTCGAAACCTCTGCCAATCAACCGTTCGCGAGTAAGCGGTATAGCCAGCCACAATGAGCGCCGGTTTTTCTTTGAGCGCAATTTTCTCAATCTCATCATAATCAAGTTGTTCGGTTTGTCGGCTCACACCATAGGGCACTTGGCGCCAAATTTTGCCGGTGATGGAAACCTTGTGGCCATGCGTTAGATGCCCGCCGTGGTCCAAGCTCATACCCATAATTTTGTCGCCCGGTTTGACTAGTGCGAGATAAACCGCCAAGTTGGCCGGCGAGCCGGAGAGTGGCTGAACATTGACCGCCCAGTCTTTAGCTTTCAGTTTAAAAAGTTTAAGAGCGCGCGCTTGGCATTCGCGCTCTAGCTCATCAATTACCTCATTGCCACCATAGTAACGCAAAGCCGAATAGCCTTCGGCATACTTATTAACCAGCTCCGAGCCTAAAGCCTTAAGCACATCAGCCGAGACATAGTTCTCCGAGGCAATCAGATTAATTGCCTTCTGCTGTCTGGCTCGTTCGGCCTTGATGAGTTTCTCGATTTTCTTATCCTTCATCGCCATATTCCCCCATATTTGCACATTCCCCCACTTTATGCCAGAAATGGGGTAGAGGGACAATGTCAACTAACACAACAAAAGTGAGGAGATAGAAAATGGAAATGTTGCCAGTTGAAAAACGGGTGCCTGACTCTCAATATCAGGACCGACTTCGTTACATCTTGAAACACGGTGAGATGATAAAAGAAACACCCCAAGGTTGTGGCGCTATCACCGTTTTCGGCCACTTGCCGGCGATGGTTTTTGATCTCAAGAACGGCGCACCACTAACAACTGTCAGAAGAATTTCCTTTTGGCAAAAAGCAGTGGGTGAAATTCTGGCATTCATTAATGGAGTCAGAAGTTTCAAAGAGTTGAGTGAAGAGTGGGGTTGCAATTGGTGGGACCAATGGCAACCAAAAACCAAATGGTTCAACTTGGATTCGGATGATTTGGGCCCCGGTTCTTATGGCGGTGCCTTTCATAATTTTCCTGGATCGATAATCCTTGGGAAAAGCTTCAACCAACTGAAGCACGTGATGGAACAATTGAAAGGCTACCCTTATGTTCGAACAGCTTTTGTTAGCCCTTGGATTCCGTTTTACATCGGCCGCGGCGGATACCAAAAAGCAGTCGTTTCGCCTTGTCACGGTTGGATGCACTTCCGAGTAATCAACAGTCGACTGGATCTTAATATGTGGCAACGATCAGCCGACTTCCCGGTCGGCGTTCCGGCTAATACCATTCAATACGCCGCCCTCTTGATGGCCATGGCGCAAGTTGTTGGCTATGAGCCGGGTAGGTTGATTCACAGCTTTAGCGACGCTCACATTTACGAGGATCAGTTGCCAGCAGCAGAAGAGATGATTAAGCGTGAGCCACGGAAATTGCCGACAATGAAAATTGACGAAAGTGTGACCGATTTATTCGCCTTTCGGCCGGAACACTTCAGTCTCTCGGATTACAACCCACATCCGGCAATCAAAGGTATTCCGGTCAGAACCTAGAAAGGAGGTCTGTCTTGAAAATTGCAATGATCGTCGCTATGGCGGATAACAGAGTAATCGGGATGGGTGGCAAAATTCCCTGGCGAGTTCCAACCGACATGAGACATTTCGTTGAGCTGACCGCTGGTCATCCGGTAATTATGGGCCGCAAGACCTATCAGTCCATTCCCAAGAAATATCGCCCACTTGATAAGGGTCGGACGAATATCGTCATGACCAGGCATCCGAGCCAAGTTGACTTTGATACCGAGGGTACAATCCTGGCGTCATCGCCAGTCGAGGCCTTGGCAGAAGCGATTATCCACGACGAAGAAGTAGTGTTTATCGCCGGCGGACATGACATCTATGAGCTCTTCCTGCCGGAAGTGAGCACTATCTTCCTCACCCGAGTCTGCGCTCAAGTAGAAGGAGATGCGTTTTTCCCCGAGCTTCCTGACAACACTTGGAAGCTAGTGGATCAGTGCAAAAAGACCCAGTGCGAAAACGACCAATTCCCTGTCATCTTCGAAATTTGGGTCCGGCGCTAGAAGACATTGTTCGAGTACCTCGGCCGTCGCTAATTAGCGACGGCCTTTATTTTACTCCCTAAAAAAGCTAAGATACCTGAGATGACCAATAAACACATCAACCTTAACCATTCCCGACCAGGTAAATATGATACCCTGTTAAAAAAAATCACCAAAGATGGAGTCTGCCCCTTTTGTAAAAATCATCTAAAGAAATATCACCAACCGCCAATTTTAAAGAGAAACCTAAGCTGGCTTCTAACCACTAACCAAAACCCATACAAAGGTCTAAAGAAACACTTTTTGTTTATTCACCAGAGACACTTAGACTCTATTTACGAACTAAAACCCCAAGATTGGACTGACCTAGGTAAATTGATAAATTGGGCAATCAAAACTTATAAAATACCGGGCGGGTCATTTTTTGTCCGTTTTGGTGAGACTGATTATACTGGCGCCAGTGTGTCTCACCTCCATGCCCACCTAGTCTCCGGCGGGAAACGAGGCAAAAATAAACAAGAAATCACTATTAGACTTGGGTACTATAAATAAAGAAACGGCCTCGTGGATAACTCCACGAGGCCGTTGACTAAACAACAACTTTCACGATCTCAATGCCAGCGCGCTTGAGATGTTCTTCGGCTTCGACGCGGGAATAGCCTTCGGCGTAGTAGACCCGCTTAATCCCCGATAAACCCAAATACATCGCACAACCCGGGCAAGGAAAGGTTGTCACATAGATTGAAGCATCGCGCAATGACAATTCCCGACTGCCAGCTGCCTTAGCAATAATCGTCGCTTCGGCGTGAGCAGCGGTTGAGAGATCAATTCGCTCGCCCCAATTGAAGTTGGTTCGCGGGTCACCCTTGATGTATGGCACGAGATTATGCGGTTGATGCTGGTTCCAGGCAGAAATCAGGATTTTCCCATCCCTGACCGCCAAAGCGCCGACCTGTCGCCACCAATCCGAACTACGAGAACACAATTTGTAAGCTTCGCTAATCATTTCCCGGTCAAATTCTTCATGAGAAATCAATCGGCCAGGACTAGGCGCTTTTTCGCTCTCGGCACTCTTTCTGTCCCAACGGAGCCAAGCCGAGTCAAAGGTGACTTGTTCCGGCTCAAGATAATTGGCTGCCAAATGAAGACATTCTGTCTCATCTGGCATAACCACTGACACCTTATCCGCCTTAAGGAACCTGATATCATCTCGGGTAATCTCTTTGAGACCACCGGAAAAAAGGCCGAGTGCTTTAATCGTTGCGATAATCATCTTGGGTGACAGAGCTCGAAGATCTCGCTCCAAGTTACCCGGCAATTCGTTTCGGAATTCCCCGGGTAATAACAGCAATCTGTCGCTGTTGTCCCGGTAACGCAACAAAAAATCGCGATACCCAGCATGAAGCACGGGGATGTAGGCGATGACGGTTTTCATCCCTTACCACCTTTCTGGCCATTCAACACTGGCTCGACAATGCCATGCTTCTCCAGCACTTCCACCATATCCCGGCCCAATTGTCCCAAACCGACTCGCTCAAGCTCGCTAATCCGTTTGGTGGTTGAAATGGTAGCCTGAGCATCGAGAGTAGTGATCTCGCCACAGTACTTTTGCAGCCTTTTTTTCACATCCTGCTTAAACATCCTAGTCGTGCTGGAAGTAACCCAAACATCCGGCTTGACCTGTTTGACCAGATCATCTGGATGTTCTTTGAGACTGCGAACCACAAGAATATCTACCCAACGAACATTGGCCAACATCTCCAGTCGTTCATCTTCAGGCACCGTTGGCCGATTGGGTCCCTTACTTTTCCGAGTTAGTTCATCAGAATCTACACCAACCACCAAGATGTCACCCTTCGCTCTCGCCTCTCGCAGATAACGGCAATGGCCGATATGCAAGAGATCAAAAACTCCCATCGTTAACACAATCCGGTGCCCAAGATTCTTGAGGGCTTCGATAATCTTGGCCAATTCCTGCCGGTCTTTAACCAGTCTGGCCTCTAGATCATCTTTGATTCCCAAGATTTCTTTGCGTGAACAAGGTTTAGCTCGAGATTTAGTCCTGGCTTTGACTTTTGCCATGTTAGCCTCCTTCCCCTGCGGGATTTTGTGATTATTTCTCTATTGTCAAACACCTTAAATAACTAAAAAGTCCGCCCTATTTCTAGCACAGGACGGACTTTCGCGCAAAAGCGTTAAAATTGTTATTTCACCTCCACCCCCATACTGCGGGCCGTGCCTTCAATAATTCGCGAGGCGGCATCAAGGTCGTTGGCGTTGAGGTCGGGCAACTTCTTCTCGGCAATTTCCCGAACTTGAGCCTTAGAGATAATTCCAGCTTTGGAGAGCAAGTTCTTGCCCGAACCCTTGGCGATACCAATCGCCTTCATAATCAGGTTGGCGGCTGGCGGTGTTTTGAGAATGAAGTCAAACGACCGGTCGTCAAAAATCGAGAGTTCCACCGGGATAATCATATCCCCCATCTCGGCAGTGGCGGCATTGAATCGTTGAACGAATTCACCAATATTAATACCCGCTGGACCAAGAGCGGTACCGATAGGTGGAGCCGGCGTCGCTTTGCCGGCCGGAACTTGTAATTTGATTTTTCGGATTACTTTTTTAGCCATAATTAGGTAGCTATTAGCTTTCAGCTATCAGCTTTTAGGTTATACACTAAATTCTTTTAACTTGCAAAAAGTCGAGCTCAACCGGGGTTTCGCGACCAAACATTGAGACCAACACTTTAACCTTCCCCCGCTCCTCATCAAGTTCGTTGACCTTGCCTTCAAATTCCTTGAACGGCCCGTCAACAATCTGAACCGCTTCGCCAACCACCAGATCAATTTTGTGCTTCACGGTATCGTCGCCCATGCGCGAGAAGAGTTCTTCCACTTCCGCTTTCTCAAGCGGCACCGGGATCACTCCCGAACCGATGAAACCTGTCACCCGCGGCGTGTTGCGAACCACATACCACGAGTCGTCGGTGACAATCATGTCAACGAGCACATAACCGGGATAAATTTTCTCCTCCTCGACTACTCGTTTGCCGCCCTTCACCTTCACCTTCTTCTCCATTGGCACCAGGACATTAAAGATTTTGTCTTCCATGCCGAGCGATTCAATCCGCTGTTTTAAATTGCGGGCGACTGCATTCTCGTAGCCGGCGTAAGTGTGGATGGCGTACCAATTGCGCCCTTGATTTAATTCTTGTCGCGCCATAATGATTAGATGACTAATTTGATAAGCGAGGTGTAAAGGTAATCAAAACCGCCCAAAAGCAAAGAGACAACGGCCGAAATACCAATCACGATTAAGGTAAAAGCCACGGTCTGCTTGCGAGTCGGCCAGTTAACATGACTAAGCTCGTTTCGCGTTTCTTTGAGATAAGTGATGAAGCTCATATTAATGATGATTAACTTTGGTATTTAAAAACCCCCGTCGGGGGTAGATAATTAATGTTTCCAGTTTAGCGAATCGGGAGAGAAATGTCAACCCCAAGCCGGGCTAGACGCCAATTAGCCAAACCGCTAAGTAAACCACCCCCACCCCTACCAAAGTGGCAAAGGTGGTGAACCGAGTGGGGTGTGAATGATGGCTCTCGGGCAAGAGATCAGCCGCCCCAAGGTAAAGGAAGAAACCGGCGAAAACCGCGAGCAACGGCCCAATGGCGTCCTCACTGATGGTCACGAAATAGGTCAGCATGATACCGGCAACCGGCGCCAGAGCGTCAAGAGTGAGCCACTTGAGCGCTTCCGTTCGATCGCCACCATAACGGGCAATCATCCCAACCGTATTAACGCCGTCGGCGAAGGCATGGGCCAAAACCGCGAGCGCCACCACGAGACCAAGGGCTGGCGAAGCTTGAAAGGCGACGCCAACGGCGGCGCCGTCCAAAAAGCTGTGGAAGGAGAGCCCACTAGCGGCAAAACGACCACGATGGAGAATGTTGCCGCAATGCTCCCCGCCATGACAATGAGGGAAGAAAATTCGATCAAGCAAAAGGTAGCCGAAGAAAGCAATAGCCACCAAAGTAAGCGGCGGGATCGGAAATTGAGCGGCCGTCAAAATCTCCACCGCTTCCGGCAGAAGATCAAAAAAAGCGACACCAAGCACCGCACCGGCTGCAAAACCCAAAATCAAATGGAGCCGATCGCGAAAGCGAAGCGCCACCAAACCGCCGCCGAAGGCAGCGAGGAAAGCGCAAATGGCAACAAGCGGCAACATATTCTTTATTGTAACATTTCGGTCAAGCGACTGATCAGCTCGGCTTTAACCAACGCCACTTCGCCAGCGACAATGGCCCCGGCGGCCAGTGGATGACCGCCACCATTAAAATGTTTCATCAAAGCGGCCACATCATGGCCGCTGCCATCTTTAGACCGAGCGGAAATATTAATCTCTCCCGGTTCTCGTTCGATAATCAAAAATGACATTTCCACTCCTTTAATTGATCGGAGCATGGCGGACAGGCTGGTGTTAGTGGTTAAATTTGGATCAATTCCCAATTTTTGCAGGTCACTAAAGTTCAAAACAGTAACTACCACCCGACCGCCAAACAATAATTCAATCCTACTTAGACCAGCCCCTAAAAATTTAATAACTTGCGGATCGACATTTTCATCAATTCGACTTAATAGTTGCGAATAATCCGGCAGTTGAGCGCGCAAGTTGGCCGCCATCGCAAAAGTTCGCTCACTAACTAAAGGATAGCGAAAACCGCCAGTGTCGCCGTATAAACCGACCAACAGGTTGGCGGCAATATTATAATCAAATTTAATCCCCCATTCGGTAAACAGGTCAAATAGGATTTGGGCCGTGGCCGGATAGTCGGTTGCCACCAAATTAATCGCTGCAAACCGCGGATTGCTGGCATGGTGATCGATAGCAATGGTTTGCAAACTGGTTGGAAATTTTATTTCCCCCTGGCGCGATAGTTGTTCGGGGCTAGCGGTGTCTAAAATAATCAACAAATCAAATTCTTCCGGTTTAATTTCAAAATAATTTTTTAAGACGATTTTCTCCGCGCCGGGCAAATATTTGGCGAAACTCGGCAATTCCGAGTCACCCTTGATTACCGTCACTTGTTTACCCAACCCCTCCAAAGCGTGCATCATTGCTAAAGCCGAGCCAATTGAGTCTTGGTCGGGGTTATAGTGACAGTTAATCAAAATTTTATTAGCCGCCTCAATTTCCGCCCAAATTTGGGGCGCCAGAGTTTTAAGCTCGTTGGTCATTGGACGAAGTGCGAGATCGCTTGCTAGCCTGCGGATAGAACTGCCGACCAATCGGGAACGGTTTTTTGTCGGCGACCATTAGCCAAGAGTGGTGGCCATCGTAGCGGCTGCGCCAGCGGCGTTTGAATTGAGATTCAGAAATTTTGAAATCGCGACCATTCCACGGATCGTTCATCACCACCTGCTTCAGTAGCAAGCTGTAACCAGTCACCACCGCAAAGTGACCCTCTTCTTCGGACGGTTCGATGAAGTTGACGATCACTGGATACTTCAGACTCAAAAAATATTTTAATTCATCAATAGTGGAATCTTCATTAACATAGACGTAGAAGCCGGCGCGCTGCATCGCTTTGACCATTTTGTGATTAGCGGTGCCCCGACTTTTGAGCTCGGCCGGCGAGGCCTGCATCAGTTTGCGCAATTTGCGCTGACTGGCAATTTCGCCAAAAAAAGCCAAGACCATCTGGAGGGTGGCCGGACCGCACATATAACCGTTCACTTGCGAGCGATATGGAACATCCAACTTCATAAAGCTAAGTTATACCTTAAAAACACGCGTTTGGCTACTAAGACAAAAAGAAGAGGGTGGTAGTCATCGCAAGAAGCGCCGCCAAGCGATGAGCCAAATTAAGCGCCACCAGCTTGCCAATTTTGCCCTCCCACACCAACTCCCCCACCATCACCGGGAAAACGAAGCCGAGCCAAACCCAGACCGCGAGTTGAGCCGAGAGGCCCAAGGTGCCAGCCTCAAACAGCACCATTAAGTGAGCCAAAACATAAGCCATGAGGAGCTCTAAGATGAAGCCGCCGAGATAAACTTTAATCATCCCGGCTTTGTTGGCTTTAGCTAGAGCCACCTGCTCGTCGGTGATACCCATTAGCGCCCGCCACTGCCGTCCCCAAAAATAATCGGAGTGCCAAAAGTAGCCGACGATCATCCCAGCCACGCCAGCGGCCAAAACGGCTCCGTAACTAATAATAATTGCCATTCCTTAAATTTTACCAAGCGTAGCCCTATTTCACCAGTCGCTTTACCAACCGAGCAAACGGCGTCATAAAAATCAGGAAGATGACGGCCGAGAAAATATTGAATAGCAAGTGAACGTTGGCCACCTGGCGAACAAGATTGCCGTCTAAGGCAGTAACAAAAGTTAAAAACGGTGTCATAAACGGCAAGAAAATAACGACACCAATGACATTGAAGAGGAAATGGGCCACAGCCGTCTGTTTGGCCGCTCGATCCAAAAAGAGTGAAGCAAGCAGAGCGGTTGAAGTAGTACCAATATTGGCGCCCAAAATAATACCCACCGCCTGCGGCAACGACAAAATCCCCTGACTGACGAAAACGATTGCTAAACCCGAAGCCAAACCGCTTGACTGGAAGATAACCGTAAACACGAAACCAATGATCATTGTCATTAGCAAATTATCAGCGCTCCCCAAGAACGAGAGCAGAAATGGGTTGCTCTTCAGCGGTTCAATCACCACCGAAATTAGCAGGAAAGAAAAGAAAATCAAACCAAAATAAAAAATCGGCCGGCCATAACGCTGGTAACGATTCGGAATTCGTTCCAGTAGGAAGCCGCCCAACAAGAGATAGGGCGCGAGATAAAGCGCGTTCCAAGCGATGAGTTGTGAAGTGACGGCGCTACCGATATTGGCGCCAAAGATAATTGGCAAACTCTCGGCAAAAGAAATGAGCCGAGCGTTAACGAGACCCACCAACATCACTGTGATCGCCGTGCTAGATTGAAGCGCTACTGTGGCCAAAAAGCCGCTCCCTAAGCCGCGAAGCGGCGTGGCGACAGCCGCGCTAAGCCAGCGCTTCAACCGCCGGCCGGCCCGAAACTCAATTTGCCGGCTGAATTTGTGGGTCGCGAAAAGGAACAAGGCCACACAGGCCAAGATAATAACGAGCGCCGAAGCAATCGACATAGTTACATTATACAAACTTTCTAACCAAACATCAGTATTTCGGGACGGAAGATGAGGAGAAGACCAATAATCACCATCACTATCCCGCCGATAATCTTCGCCCAATACGAGTAACGAGTGGACAAGCCGGTCAAACGAAGCGCCCACATCGAAGCCACAAAGACCAAGAGATCATCCAACATGAAAATCAAAATATAGCCACCCAAATAGAGATAATATTGCCAGGCTGGCAAATGGTTGAGCGCGAGCACTTGGGTGTAAACCGCCGGCAAACCCGCCGAGCAAACCAGTTCCACCAAGTTGACCGCGAAGGCAAGCAAGATGATGCCGATTAAAGCCAAGCCGAAATGTTGTTCGCTCACAATTTGACGCAATTTTTCAAAGATTCGCTGCTGGCGCTCGCCGCTTGTCACATCGCAAGTGCCAGCCGGTTTGGTGTAAGCGCCCCACAAACTCCAACCGCCGCCACCTAAAGCCAGTAAGCCAATCACCAACCGAATCCAGACTACAAAACCAAGAAAGAGAATTAGGTTGAGCCAAGCCGCCATGAAGGCGAAATAGACTAGAGCTGACGCCACAATGAAAGCGCCGCCCAAAATCCACATTCGGCGACGATCAGCCATCCCAAGCAACAAACTGATAAGGAAGATGAGCGTCCACATCGCGCAAGGATTGAAACCGTCCAAGCCGCCAAGCACGATGGTGAGAAGGGGTAAGGGAAAATTGCTCAAATCCAATTGGCCGAACAAGGGCACGCTGATGAGCGCCGGGACGGTTGAGCTGGCGACGGCGATTTCATTTGGCTTAACAGCCGTCGTTTGCTCCAAAACCGCCAGCGAATCGGGGCAAACATCGGCCAAGCATTCTTTGATTCGAGATTCAATCGCCACCTCAGTCACCCCTTCGGCGAAGCCGACAAAGGTTTTGTCGCCGATCACCGTGAACGGCACGCCTTGAACGTTGACGCCTAAAATTTCCGCCGCTTGCTCCAGTTTTTTAATATTCTCCGGCTGATAATAAATTTCGTAATCAATCACTTTAATCTCCGGATATTTCGCCTTAAGCGCCAAGAGGGCGACTTCTTCTTTCGCGCAATGCGGGCAACCCTCCCCCCGAAAGAAATAGATATTGAGCGGAGTTTCCGCGCCGGCAATAGCCGGCGCTAAGCCGGCGATTACAAACATTACGGTCAGCCAAAATTTTTTCATGATTGTCTCTTGGGTCGCGTGGTCGCTCAAGTTACAGAAATCTTCCGAAAAATTGACGATGCTACGATCTACATTCCAAGCTTCAAACATTGTTACCCTACACCTGCTCTCACTATATCTAAAAAATAATTAGCTCTCCTGGATGTACTTCCTTATTCACAAATCCAAAGAGCTTTACATTGCTCGGGCCGATAGCTTCTATGGATTCTTCAGCGACATAAAGCCCGGCAGTTTCTGGAATTGCAATAATCTTTTTTAGATCATATTCAGCTATGTACTTCTCTATGACTTCATCTTCTGATGAGGTGTAGTGACACCAAACATCAAAATCATGAATGAGATTGAGGGCAGAAAAATCTGCTAGTCCAACTTTGTTCTCATCAGCCGACATGGCAGGAATTATCGTTCTGGCAAGAATGATTGCGCCAGCACTTCCTCCATAAATTGGAATATTCTTAAGTGCAAGAGTTCGTAGTATCTCGAATGTACCAAATTCCTTTAGCTCTTTGAGGAGTTTAAATGTATTGCCGCCACCAATATACACACCACCAAATTTTTCAAAATCATTCTCGGTTTTGGTTTTCAGATCGTCTTCAGTCCACATCACAATATTAGTTACACCGAGCGGGCCGAGGACACTTGAAAGCCAGGCTACGCATCCAGAATACGGATATTTTGTTGTATTTGTTGCGATGGGGATATAAAGCAGTGGTTTGGACAAGTCTAAGGAAGCGACAAATTTCTTGTCGAGTTCGATTGAATCTTTACCACCACCGCCACCTCCAAGAAATAATTTCATATCTTTTTAGCTAGTGTCTTTTTGATTTCTAAAGCTTGTTCCATAATTCTATCTCCAATGACTCCCCAATCAAAATATTTCTTGTAATCCAAAGGGTTGATAAGTTTAATTTCTGTCACATCGCCATCAGGGTCACTTTTAAATTCACCGATAGGCTCAACGACACACACTGAGCGAGTCTGTCTGACAACACGATCGTTCTCGTAAATATCTTGGTAGCCTATCAACTTCTGGCCAATCACCTTCATGTTAGTTTCTTCTTTAACTTCACGCACTACGGCTTGCTCATACGTCTCACCCGGCTCAATTCCCCCACCTGGCGGTGTCCAATATTTCTTAGCTTCGGAATATACGATCACCAATTTGTCGCCACAAAAACAATAAGCATGAACACATTGCAAGATCTTTCCATCTAAATCTTTAAGCGGATCATCTTCACGATAGACAACGTTCAATACCTGTCCGCCTCGGTTCGTTAAGGTTGATTTTATTTCTTTCATAATAAGATATGATCGGCGGCCTCCTTAGCCACTTCTTCTGGAGTTTTATTATCTGTATCCACAATCGGAAAATCATTCTGTTCAAAAATCATGCGCAGTTTCGGTGCAAATGAGGCGCATTGTTCTACAAATTCATCAAGAGAAACACCCGCAGCCCTTTCAATTTCCTGTCTACTCTCTGGTGTCACATGTCTGCCGTACAAGCGCTTTTTGAGTATTTCTGGAGATATATCAAGTAAAATTATCTGCGCAGGAATATCCTTATCTGGATGATGAATATTCTTGAATTGTTCAGGATTGGTAAAACCCGAAATGACGGTGCTTTTACCGTTATTCGCATTTATTGCAGCTACATCGAGCCAATGACGTGTTTCATTGTCATGCCACTCCGGACCGCCACCATCTGGCACTCCTCGTTCATCAAAGTCACGCACGTCAAATGCGCTCTTGGGTAGTATTTTTTTAAGCTGTTCAAGTGTAGATGTTTTACCTACACCCGAAACGCCTGATATGAAATAGATTTTGTGTTGACTCATAATTTTTTATAAAAAGAACCCGGAAAAAGCTTTCGCTCTCCCGGGTCCATGAACTACAGTGACTTCAAGAGCTGTGAAGCTCGCTCCTCGGCCTGTGCAACATAGGTCTTGTAATCCGGAATTCTGTTGAGAACCCCATCCGACAAGATATATGTAGAGTCTAGTCGCGCTTTCTCAAGGAAATATCGGTCGTGGGACACGAGCAATATTGTCCCTCGATAAGATTTAACTGTTTCCTCTAGAGCTTCAAGCGCCTCAAGGTCGAGGTGATTGGTGGGCTCATCGAGGACAAGTACGTTGACCGACTGAGCAGAGAACAGGGCAAGAAGCAAACGAGCACGACCACCAGGACTTAAGGTACTGATTGGTTGTTTGGCTTGACCTTGATCAAAACCGAACTTTACAAGCTGATTGTAGACCTCGTTGTCCTTGAGCCCTGCACGCTCCTTGAGAAATTCAAGAAGTGTTTGGCCACGAGGTAGGCTTTCGTGCTCCTGCATCATGTTTCCGATTTTGACACCGGAACCGATCTCGATCGTGCCGCCACGCACCGCCAGTTGGCCGGTGATGGTCTTGAGTAGTGTTGACTTCCCTGTGCCATTTAAGCCCATGATGCCAACCCTGCTACCATACCGCGCTTCAAATGACAGTGGACCGATACTGAAGCCGTCCGGATATCCTGCTACCACATCGATGAGACGGATATCAAGCGTACCAGAACCAACTTCGGCCTTGAGCGGAATCTCAAACGGATCGCGTTCGATGGGTTTTTCAACTTTCTCCATCTGATCAATCCGTTTTTCAATTGTCTTAGCTTTTCGTCCAGATCCTCCAGCACGATCTCGCTTGAAACCTCGCAGGAATTTGTCATTGTCACTTCCCCGCCAATTTGATCCTCTGGCGGAAGCAGCTCGCTGCTCTCGTGCTTGTTCAGAAAGGCGTTCAATCTCCTCCTGTTGGAGTCGATATTCTTCCCTCTGCCGAGCAATGCGTTTCGCCACCATCGCCAGATAGTCACTATATGTGCCTCCTGAGATGTTGAGTACGCGCGTATTTCGGTCAAGCTCGAAGATTTTCCTCACGACCCGATCAAGAAATCGGCGATCATGAGAAATGACAATGCAAGCGGCATCGGACTTCCTGAGGAAGTCCTCAAGCCAGATGAGTGCCGGTAGGTCGAGATTATTCGTCGGCTCATCGAGAAGCAAGAGGTCGACACCTTTGAGAAGAATCCCCGCCAGTGCCACTTTGCTTTTCTGTCCGCTACTTAAATCGGACAGACGATGATTGATACCGATATGTTCAAGACCGAAACCTGCAAGTATCACTTTGATGCGATGCTCAAAGGCGTAACCATCGAGACGCTCGTATTGCTCGTGTGCGTCCCCATACTCATCAGCCTTCGCTTTGTCCTCAAGATGAGGAGTAAGAGCCTCGAGTTTTTGCTCAAGGGCATCAATGCCTGCGATCCGTCTCAAATACACGTTGACCGTTTCGTCGCCCGTGAGACTGGTATCCTGCGGAAGATACCCAATGCACGTATTCTTGGTGAGTTCGATCTCGCCCGCATCAGGTTCCACCAACCCAGCAATGATCTTGAGAATGGTTGTCTTACCAGTCCCATTGTCGCCGACTAATGCCACCTTCTGCCCTTTTGCCAAGGAGAAGGAAACATCAGCAAGCACAGTCAGAGTGCCGTAGCTTTTTTGAATGTGTTTTGCTTGTAACATAAATGCTTCCTTTCTTGGTAATTTTATCACTTTTAACGAACATTTGCCCGAAAACAAGAATAACATAAAAAAGTAAAGTTGGCAATAAATTTAATTTTCTGTTTTAAAAGAAAACCCCACCGAAGAAAACTCCGGTGGGGGTGATTTTTACAAGCCTTCTTCATAGTAGGCTTTAAGAACAGTTGATGCACATCCGCACGAAAGTCCGTGCGCCTGCTGCTGGATGAAGGCAAGCAGGAAATCCTTTGTCTTTTGGATATTGCCCTTAAAAATCTCAAGGACCTTGCCCATCTGACGCGGATCAATGACAAGACTTTCTTGAAGACCAACATCGTAATCTGTGACCGCAGCGATTGCCGCGTAACAGAGTCCGAGTTCGCGTGCGAAGTAACACTCGGGATACTGGGTCATGTTGACGATGTCCCATCCGTTTGCAGAAAGCCATCGGCTCTCTGCGGCAGTTGAGAATCGCGGACCCTGTATCACAGCCACTGTCCCTTGCGGAATCATTGCTGTTTGAGTGGCAACGGCTTGTTCTGCGATCTTCTTGCGAAGGTGGCCACAGTACGGCTCCCCCATTGGCAGGTGGATGAATGAACCTCCATCTGCCTCTGAGTAGTCGTCACGACCCCACGTGAGATTGACGAACTGGTCAGGGATTACCAGACTGCCGGGAACGATCTCTTTCTTGAGACTCCCGACAATGCAGGTTCCGATGACGTATTCGACACCGATCTCCTTCAGGGCTGCAAGGTTTGCCTTGTACGGCACTTTGTGAGGTGCCAGTGCATGCTTCGAGCCGTGTCTCGGCAAGAAAGCAACGAGTTGTCCGTCATGCTCGCAGATTGCGATTTCGTCTGACGGAAGACCGTACTTCGTCTCAGGCCGTAGCCTTGAGATTATCTTAAGCTCCGGGAATGAACACATACCCGAACCGCCGATAATCCCAAGTCTAGGCTTTCTGAGACTCTGCCCGGTCGTATCGTGACCAGATGAGTTCATTGAGCACCTCCTCAGAAAAGATTTGACTTGAATCATCAACGGCCAGCGGGCTTCCCTTGAGCTCACCCGAGCTCCAAGCACAACCGCCACCGCACATAGCTTTCGCCTCACCAGGATGGTAAAGCGGTAGCCTCTTTCGCCATTCGGCGACGATCGGCTGACTCCAGATGCGGAAATCCTTGCCCACTTTCCTCACATGGCCGAGCCATGCTTTGTAGAATGGGCAGTTGGAAATCTGGCCGTCCGGTTGGATAACCAGTTGATTCCCATAGCAGGTACAGTCGACCGGAAAGAAATCCTGCCGATCAAACGCAACCTGCTTTTTCTCCATCTGGTATTCGAATCCAGAGCTACCGTGTCTTCGAGCTTGCTCTATGACGCTTTGCGAAGCCTGCCGGTAATAGCCCTGTAGGTTATTTTTACCGACGACCTCGAG
>ENA-UOWG01001824-UOWG01001824.1-activated-sludge-metagenome-genome-assembly--contig:-NODE-1824-length-19819-cov-6.831208_pt1 | contig 19819 bp, 16 predicted proteins | sample MGYA00238147_ERZ761563 | MGnify/ENA primary metagenome ERZ761563 (study PRJEB28884, sample SAMN05720216) | anaerobic digester metagenome | isolation source: active sludge of municipal... | reverse complement strand
TAACCGCAATCTGTATCGTATCAACTACATTCCCTCCGCATGTAATAGATACCGTTGCATTGTTTGCACAATTAGGATTGGTGGCCGGGGCTGTAAATGTAACAGAAGTGCCTTCCGATGGACTTACTGACCCAGAAGTAGTTGACCAGGAATAGGTTTCTCCTTCTACTGCACCTGTAACTGTTAGTGTCTGTGTCGTGCTTACTTGCATCTGTAAAGTAGTATAAGCAATAACTCCATTACAGGCTTCTCCAATGGTAATAGACTTCTTTGCACATTTCTTACCCTGGTCATCACTTATCCAAGGACTAACAGATATTTCATCTGTTCCTGAAGTGTCTGGTGCTGTATAAGTACCTTCAGCCATTCTTCCTTTACCAGACTTCCATGAGTAGGCACATCCAGGGAGGCCTCCTGTAACGGTATATTCAACAGTCTGCCCTGGAGCTACATCTGTAGGCCCATTAATTTTCATATCCTTACAACAGATATGGGGAAGATACTCCAATGGGCATTTCTCAGCATACTTCCTAATCTTACTCAAATCACTTTCATCGGGAATGAAAGGAACCTTGCTATCTCCAAATAGTTCTCTCCACAGTTTTTCACAATTTCCCTTTGGTCTTGTCTTTGTCACATCAACATCTGGAATCGGAATGGTTGGGAACTCAGGAACTGAATAAAGATATTCAAGGAACTGATAATCATCTTCTTCATCCAGTTTATAAGGCTGTTGGAATTCAGATTCAGGGAATTTTCCATAATTATCCTGGATATACTTCTGTGAAGTCAACTGCTGGAAATCAGAATATTCATCTTCTACCCAATACGGAAGCTTGGATGTCTCCTTATTCCTTACGATTGATTTCAACCTTGGCCTTATTCTCACGTGTCCACCCGATACATTTCCATTGATACATGGTCAAGAATAAACGCCTCATCCGCACTATTGGTTAACTTCACTCCAATATGATGATCCTGTGTATTGGGATGCTTCTGGTCTGAATTGAGATTGATTGTCTTATACATCTTCTCACGTAAATAATACAAGGCCATCAAGTTTCCATCATTGTTCGCAAACTTCAAAGAGATATGTTGTCCTTGGAGATTAGGGAACTTGACTTTGTTCCTAACCATTGTCTGGAAGAATTCCAAGTCATCAGTAATCGTTGCCGTCTCTGCTGTCTCGTCAACTAGATGGAGTTCTGTAATGACATCTGTTAATGTTCCTATCTCGCTTATAGAAGCATAGGTAGTCCTATGGGCAGATGATTCATCGGTTAATGTTGCTGTCTCAGAGGTTGAATCAACAAGATGTAATTCTGTTATTTCGTCAGTTAAGGATATATCTTCAGCAATTGATTCTTTTATCGAAGGAGTTCCAATAATTTCATCCGTTAAAGTTAATGTCTCTTCTGTAAGTTCAACGAGATGATCAGGAGTTGCCTCATCTGTAATAGTTGTTTCTTCACTTGTTGAAGCCAGCCAATCTTTTACAGCATTAAATCCTGTCGGGACTGAATGGGTGAATGCACTATCTCCAAAGTTGGCAGTTACTTCACATGGCTGATAGAATGATAATCCAGGATATAATGCTCCAGTAACTCCTGTATAAATAGGATTTGTTCCATTAGCAGGATCACCTGAACCATTCCATGTTCCATTCTTCCCAAACCATAGTTTCCCATTATCAAGATCAAGGGCAACATGAACTACATCTCCAACTTCCCATTTAGGTGTATTTTCCCAATTTTTCCAAATACCATCATGGATATATTGTCCTTGCGCCCTCCATTCCCATCCATATTCAAATCCACCAAGAGAGGTATAGGTTCCATTTTCCAATACATCTTTAGTGCCTACACCTATTCCATCAGAGCTAACTACATCTTGAGAATTAATTGTAATTTCCCAATACCATTTCCCTGACGTTTGTGGATGCTTTGCCCTTATTAAATAATAATATGTTGTAGCGGCTCTAGACCTATATGCCGTTAGATCGTTATCTTTAAGGTATACTGGCATTAAATATGCAACCCAAGTATAGGGTCGATAATATCTAGTTGCATCTGTTAATGTTACTGTATCAGATGTTGTCCCTAGATAATTTGCAATTCCTGAAAATCCTTCAGGCTCTGTATAAGAAAAAGCACTTGCTCCAAAATTGGCTGTCCAGGCATTAGAATTATAAAGGTCTATCATGGGAAAGATGTTGCCAGAAACACCAGTATAGACTGGATTTGCTCCCGTAGCAGGGTTTCCTGATCCATTCCATGTGCCGTTTTTGCCAAACCATAGCTTTCCACTATCAAGGTCTAAGGCAATTTGGATAATATCTCCATCGGTGAATGATGTTCCTGCTGAAACAAATGAACCATTGTGCCCATAATAACCGCTACATTGCCATGACCATCCATATGCACTTGAACCTATCCTGGGATAGTCATTAATAACAATGGCAGAAGTTCCAATACCAATCTCTGATTCAGTTCCATCAGCCAATGTGGTAGTTGTAATTTCCCAATACCACTTCCCTGAAGACTTATAAGACGTTGACCTAGCAAGACAATTATCTCCAAAGTTGGCGGTGGCAGTTAGATTGCCATCACTTAAAGTGATTTGAGAAGCTTTATCGGATGGATTCCAAGTCCAAGTTGCCATTCTTTTATGCTCTTATGCGTGTGCTGCTGTAATTGCGATTGTCACTTTAAATGTATCTCCACTTTCCACTGCCTTTCCTGCGGAAAACTTCGAATAGCAGAACAGGACAGCACCAGCTGCGGCAGTATCTCCTTTTACGTTTGAACTAACCAAGGATGCTCCATAAAGAGTCTGCCCTCCGGTATCAATCGTAAACGTAGCCTTGGATGCAGAATTGGTAATCACCTGAGAAGAAACAGTACCATCATAGGTCTGTCTTACAGCTTCTGTATAGTCAGTATCTTCAGTGTAAACTGGAGTAGCATAAGTCATTGTCGCAGCAGCTGCTGTATCAGTGTTCACTAAAGCAACATACCACGTGGCAATGGCTGCCACATTATCAAACATCACATTCAACAGCTTATCCAATCCTTCATGAGTGCAAACATTCGGCCTGTTTCTTTCTTCCCATTTCAAATTCCCATGTTTATCGTAACATTCAAAATCCCATGTTGAATAGATTTTAAATCCAGATGAATTGCTCTTTGAAGACTCAATACTTCCTGTTACTTTATCCTGAAATCCTAATCTGTCCATTCTCTCCCCCTATGCTGAAATAATAATATCATCTTTTGCTGTTGTATTGGAGTAAGGAGTCAACGTACACGTTCCACTTACCTTAACTACCACCTCATCAAGAAATAAATCATGCCCACGTCCATCATATTCAAGCGTCAATGAACATGGATAAACTGTGCTTACATCTGTATTGCTGTAATTAGTTCTATAAACCGTTCCGTCTGCTGCCCCTCCGGCTACTTGGAGAACAGCAAACTGTCCAGATTCTCCCTCTACTTCTGTATGACATGAAAAAGGCTGCGTGAGTTCATCATATCCCCATCCTCCTGTCTTAACATCATATACCAAGAAGACATTGGGAACAGTTGCCGTAGAACCTGATACAAGACCAATCCTGATGACCTGATACATGGAATCAAAATCAATCCAATGTTCTTTCTCATATCCCCTTCTGATGCATTTATCATCTTTCGGATCAAAGTATTCCTGGATATTATCACTGATCATAATGATGGTCTTTCCATCTGTCATGAAGACTCCATATCTTGAAAGAAACACAGCAACTGTTCTTCGGACAATCTTTTCATTCGGGTCAACATTTGGGACATCTTCCACGACTACTGCGGACTTAGCGGAGAATGTTCCAAGCACTGTTGAAAGGACTCTTTTCCCAAAGGTCTCTGGAGAGTATCCTTCAATCAAAGTAAGACATCCTCCATCCTTCCCCTTTTCCTCCTGCCATACCAATAGTTCATTGTAGAACCTCTTGATACAGACTACCTTGTTTGCCCTTCCATCTCCTACGTCCTGAATGGCAGCGCCTGAACCTGTAATCATCATTGGATTAGCAGCATTTGATATGGCTACATATCCTGGAATCTTCTCAAAGGCATATACCCCTCTTTGCTTGAATGAAGATAAAGCATAGCAATCCCCCCAATCATTCATACTGAACGATGGCATGATCTCTACAGAAATAACCATATCATCCGTAAGTGTCTGATTGAACGAAAGTTCATACCAATAACTGAAATATTGCGAACTATTAAACATCGTTGGCTGCTCATCGGTTGGTGCTGTAAATGTAATCCATCCATCTGATGCAAGAGACTTAGAACTAACAGAGGTATAATCATTGATACTCAAAGATGAGAACTCCGTTCCATTCCAGTATTTAGCTGTCATGGTTGTTGATGCAGTCTCATTAGGAACATCTCCTATGGAAATATAGAACCCAATAGCAGGGTCTGTAGAGTTGAAATATATCTTATCGCTTGATGTAATTCCCCCAATCTCGATTGAATCACTAGCGAAATACTTATAGGTTGCTGAACTGTTCTCATAGACATATGACTCAACTGATTCCAATGGGATTCCATCCCAAAGACTCTGCATGACCTGCCAGTTTGAATTATATGTTACTTCACTAACCTCAACTTCAGAATCTAACCCTCCAGAAGAAAGAGATAACCTATACCAATATCCATTGGCTCCAAACATATACTTCGGAAGATGGTCTGATGTCATGGTCCATGTCATGGTTTGGCCTGTAATAGCTAATGTGGCTCCAGCGGAAGCTGTATTGTCTGTGAAAGAACTTACCTCTGCCCATGAACCCTTCCAGTAATGTAATTGGGCAACAGCCGCACTTCCATTAGGCTTTGTGATTGTCCATGTGAAAGTATTTGCCGGTGTTTCTGTCATGATGAAGATACAATTATAGGCTGCCAAAGTAGACAAGGAATCAAGAATGGCTACAGAAGTAGCATCTCCATCTGAAACATTAAGAGAATAATCATTTCCTAACTTGGGAATATCAGGTATGGCTGCCGCTCCCTTATAAACAATAAAGTTTGTAACATATTCTGTATTTCCAGAATTCAAATAAGGATAACCAGTGCCATCAGCATATAATAGAATATCATCTATAACAGCCCATGAAGCAGGAAGCATGGTTCCTGTGGTATTATAGACACTTGTTCCAAAGGTTGTCCCTACAGTAGGAGGATTATTAGTTGCCTCGAGAACATCTCCATCAGACATCTGAGCATAGAATTTTATCTGGCTCTGCTTTCCTTTTGAGAACCCATATAAAGACATAACCTTATTGGTGCTATCAGCAGAAGTATTCAGCTTGGCACAGCCTTTTCTTTTGATAAATCCAGGCCTCAATGGTCTCATATTAACAACTGAACTTAACCCTCCAAGAGGCAACTGGTAAATTTCCCTTACAATATCCATCCCGCCTGTGAGGGGTTGATAGTCTAATTCAGGAATAAGTTTTACTTGTTCTCCATTAATCATAATGCACCAAATGAATTAATCATGGTTTCATAATTGATTTCGCCAGTATTCGTTCCGGCGTAACTTTTCATTGACTGTACGATATTCGACAGATTCAACTGAAGGTCTACAGGAGTTACCTTAAAAGGAGCCTTTGGATGCTGTTTGATTTGAATAATGGCTCTTTCTTCAAGAGGTCCATGAAAAATCTCTGGCAGTTCAGATACAATTCCATAGTATTTGGAAGCAGCCCCTGTTTGGGCAGCTAACGTACAAACCCTTGCAGACGTATAATCTGTAATTGTATCTACCCAATTATCAGTTATATTCTCAATAGTCATGTTGTTGTAATAGTCGGTTATTCCTCTGGCTGTAGAAGCAAGGGTAAGTGAAAGAGCGCCACCAGCAGAAGATGCCCCCATTGTTATCTCTCTCAATCTTTTGTAATACCATATCTTCCCTGTCTCAGAGATATTGTCCATGTCTATACGAATAGAACTTCCATATCTGTAATATGAATATCTATCCCCATCATAGACGCCAGGATGCCTTTCAAGCATATCAATTTTAGAAAGGGGGATTCCATCAGCATTCTCAATATCTTTGATCTTGAAGCAATCTGACGGCACAGAAGCTATGCTATTTGTAAAAGTCAGATTAGCCGATGTCAGAAACATATCAGGATTCTGTTCAAATAAAATAGAAAAGATATAAAATTGCGCCTTATTAATGGTGTCAATGATGTATGAATTAGCAAAGGCTCCTGTGGTGTCTGTCCCATTTACAAGAGCCGTACTATGTTCATTGATGGCATAACGGATATTCTGAAGAATACTATAACAATTTCCTGCATAGTTCATATTGCACCTGCCCTAGAAAATAACATATTAAAAACTACATTCTTGTCATTAACCTTTGCTACAACATTCGTATCACCAGCTTTTGCTACTTCGTCTTCTTTCATAATATATGACTGAAATCCATACATGGATAGATAACTTCTTAACGTCTTTTGGGAAGCATTTGCATTTCTCAACGCAAATTCATTGATCTCACAAATGATATATTCGATGTCTGAATCTACGATAGTGTTAATGGCACCTTTGAGAATGGATAATTCTGAACCTTCTGCATCCAAAAGAATTAACTTCAGGCGGTCAATGCCTGATGGGAATAATGAATCAATCGTTTCAACTATAGTATTTTGCAAGATATGATCTTCTTTGCTTTTAATATTATCTTTATTTAATGATATATCCCATAATGCATGACCACCATCGTTATCTGTATTGACATATAGGATTGCGCTGGCCTTTCTGTCTCCTAATGCCACGTTGAATAATTCTACATTTCGACCTTCGACCTTAGATTTCAGAATGGAAAAGTTGGTGACTTCTGGTTCAAATGCATACACCTTGCATCCAAGATTCAAACAATGTTCTGCAAAGTATCCCCGATGTGCTCCTGCAATTAATACAGAATCACCTTCTTCAAGAACAGCATTCATAACTCTAATTGTCTCAGGCTCATAAATCATTTCTTTGTATCCTTCTGTTTTAACAATGCAGTCACCAATGCCGTAAGGTCAGACACCTGTTTCTTCAATTCAAGAACTTCAGCGTTGTTTGTGCTTTCCTGCCCAACTGTTTTCTTGGCATAGGACATGGTTAATTCAATTCCAAGTTCTTCTGCATATTTCTTTATTATTCCAGTTGGGCTAATATAACCAAGATTCATATTCTTCCTGGCTTCATTAGTAACATTGAAATCCATTACAGTCTTTCTCTTGAAATCCTCGTTTCTCTTTCTTCCTTTGGCAGCAACTTCTTCTTCATTGGCTCCATAGGCAAGATAACATAATCCTCTGGGTCCAAATGCATTCAATACATGGTTAGCTGCATTGGCTGCCAGGTTTTGCTTCTGGCCAGGTTTCAAAGTGAACGAAACTCCTGCATACTGCATGTCAAAATCTTCATTGGTAGGATTAAAAATCACCATCCCTACCTGTTCCTGAAACATAAAATTGATTGGGTCTGTCATAATTATTACATCTCCTTTTATTTTAACTTCCGATATGATTACTCACATAAGAAATTAATGGCTTCATCTACTACATGATCAGGGCTTGGAAGATACTCTTCAATAGAATGCCCTGGCTTAAACTTTCCAATCTGCCAATCTCCCATCTTCCATCCTATTGTTGAGGTTGGTGTGGTTACATGGTCATCATCAATAATTTTATTAAAGATAGCCTTGGCGTTATGATACTTTGTCCCTTTACGATAAGGAAGGATTCTATCTGGATGTTTACAGGTCGGGATCAAGATAATCTTTGTATCGAAAGCCCCAGCTATGTGTACGGGAACAGAGTCGTTTGTTATTAACAACTGGCAATTTGCTATCAGAGCAATCAATCCCTTCAGTGAAATCTTGTCCCTGAAGTCGATGTCCACATTCGTCGTAGTCTTTACATATCCATGCCCTTCGTTTACGTCTTTCCCTATAAGAGCTACTTTGCATCCTGCTTCCTTTAGTTTTGCTATGGTTTCGTCCCACCATTTCACGGGGAATGTTTTTGTTTCCCATCCCAATCCTGCATGAACTAATACAAGATCACTTAGGCTAGGACATATCTTTTTAACTTCTTCCAAGTCTTCATTGGAATACCGTAATTGGATTTCTTTCTCATTATCTGTCAACTGTCTTCCCATCATGGCCATCGAAATCCAATCCACAGGATGAGCCAATGAATGGGGAACCAAAGCATGAAACTGATTATGAGCGACAAAGTGGGTATTCATTTCATAGACAGCATCAAATTCTTCCTTTGGATATGAATCACTGATATGGATTCCTTCTATGTGAGAATACAATTCTGGGTTTCTGGTCATGACATAAATGTCTGCATCAGGATACGCTGTCTCTCTTATGAATCTGATTACAGGTTCTGCACAGATTACGTCTCCTAAGCCTCCAAATGACCATATAAACAACTTTCTTTTAAAAAGGTACTCAGGGTTAGCCTTCCACATTTCGATGTCTCTGGAGGCAGATTTGAGAGCCGCGCCCTCTCCAAACTGGAAATCAAATCCTGCATAATGAACCAGATAACTATTCAGTCTGGTCATTCCTGTTAATCTATCGAGAATATTCATACGATTATAGTCATAGTGCAGATGGAATATCTTGACTCCAGATTGCATTATTCTCATGTTTAAATAGGTTTGTTCTCCAAAGGCGTTTCTTAAATGTTTAATGTCTCCATTAATCTTGAAGATATGCCGGTGCTGCCTTGACACAACCATAACTCCTGTATTGTAATAGTCGGCCCCATTCCAGTTTGGCAAATCAACATTGTAAACTTTCTTTACCTCATGGATACACATGGCTCTAGGAGTATAGAACCCTTCATTGAATATACCAAACTGATCTTCAGGAACAAGGTCAAATAGAGAAGGAGCATCTGGCCGAATAAGAATGTCTGCGTCTATAAAAGCAATTCTATCATACTTCTTGTGAAGGAAATCATAGATAGCAAACTTAGTCCAATGAGGAGTGGGAACTTCCTGTTCTCCCATGACAATCAAATCTGCTCCACATCTATCTGCATAAGCAGTAAAATATGGTTCTACCTTCTCCCATAAGGCTTGATACTTCTCGCCAGCTACAATGGTCATGATGGCTTTATTCATCCGGTCATCACCACATTCTTACTGGGCTTATGTGGAACAGGCCTATAAGCAGGTCTTGGCTTTCCTTGCCCAGCAATTCTTCCTATCTTGTCCATAAGATAATTCTTGTCATCTTTGGTCATATCGCGGATGTTTTCTCTACGTTTCCTGGTGATGCTCTCTCTCATTTCATAACAGGCCCGAGCCATCTTCTGCAATCGTACTTCAACATTCTCTCCACTTGCCAAATCCCCTCCTCGTAAAACTTCAAGGTCTCTACCTGTGGGCTGGCGGAACCCGCCATCGTCTCTCTTAATGAGAAGAACATTGACGGGTTCCCCATAGCCTCTATCATAGGTTAGGACGAAGTTTTGACCATTAAATTTACATCCAAGCCGCTTGTCCATATTCTTCAAGTCTCGCATGAATGCCCTATCTGGTCTTACATCTTCCATTTTACAATCCTTTCTTATGTAGCAACCGCAGGTGTCAAAGCACCATTCTTGTCAACTGCATTACAAGCGTAGCACTCGAAGCTGAAACACGAACCGGGGTCAACCGCTGTCGCAAGACCATCGGTATGATAGTAGTTCCGCACCAAGAATCCTGTGCAGGCACTTACTAACTCAAGCGCAAACTCACCAGAGTTGTCGTTCTTCAAGAAGCAATCTGCAACCAGAAGATTGGTTAGAATATTTCCAGTCGGGTTGTGGATTGGCGCAATGGCGAAGTCGCCTGCAATGAAGCAGTTTCTAATTTCTACTCCATTGGTCGCTCCCGTCAGGTTAATGGCGTCATTTGCTCCGGCGTTGGGGGCAAGAAACTTACAATTCAGAACTTTCATATTTGCTGCATTGGCGTCGGTGGTAATGGCATTAACAGCTTGCCCACCGGAATCGGCCATAAGAAATTCACAGTTCTGAATGGTGAAGTTTGCCGCATTAACATCAATCGGCGCTGCCAGTTCATCAATACCCGTTAAGTCGAAATAGATATTGTCGATCAGGATATTAGCCGCATCAATATCAATATCCGCTGTCTTGGCCGTTGTGAATGAAATAGTAGGTCTGTCATCACCCTTTCCGAGTCCGATAATAGATACATTGGCTACATCAACGTCAATCCCTGCCGCCGCCACAACCGTTTCCGTGTGACCGGGAGCGACAATAATCACGTCCCCTCTTTCAGCCACGCACTTGTTAATAGCTGCATCAATCGTCAAAAAAAGATGGTCGCCGGGAACTCTCCCATCCAACCACGTTCTTGCCTGAATACCGTCTTTAGCGACATAGAAGGTCTCTCCGGTAATCGGGCCTAATCCAAGACCGGCAATCTTTGACAACTGGATATTGGCTCCAGGGTCAATGTTTCTGTCTTTAATCATTTTAATTCCTCCTGATAGTTTGCCCTAGCAATTTTGCTAGATACTGTTGTTAAATGAATCTAAATACTCTGCCGCTTTCCTTAGAAGGTCAGGGGAGTCTTGAAAATTCCCCAACCCCTGGTTACAATTCGCACACAATAAAGCTCTTACTTTCCCGGTTGAATGGTCATGGTCAACTGCAAAGTTTTTTATTGTATGACCATTGATTCCCGGTTTATCAGTTCCGCAAATCGCACACATTCCGTTCTGGGTAATAAGCATTTTGTCGTATTCATCGGCGCTAATTCCGAACTTCCTTCTCAGATGAAAATTATGCCGTTCTCTTCTAACCTTTTTGTTGTGTTTCCCCTCGTATCTACGCACGGCGTTTATTTCATCTTTATGCTCATTGTAGTATGCTTTTGAATGTTGCCTCTGGCATTCCCGGCATTCATTCCGCAGTTTGTCTTTTGTTCGTGTCTTTCCGTAATGGATGTTGAACTCGCTAACAGGCTTTTTCAAAAGGCACTTCCGACAAATCTTAAAACCCTCTTCTGTTGACCAGTCTGGTCTGGGCTTGCGCTTCTTCTGATAATTCCTGTAAGTAACCAAATTCATACATTTCTTACAGCTATGACACTTTTTGTCTTTAGACTTTTTATCGTTATAAAATAAATCCAAAGACTTCTCTTCTCCGCATTTGTTGCATTTTTTGGTATCCATGAGCGTCTCCTTTTTTTGTTTTTCTTAGAATACACCCATGGATACCTTTTGTCAAGCAATTATTTTATTAAATTGTCAAAGAGCATTTAGAATCAATAAAGTGAAGGTTCACAAAGATCCTTCAGCAAGGTAAGGCAATTACGCTGTTCACATCCAAGTTGTGTGTAGATACGCAGGAAGGCATCCCATTCATCGTAAGAAGCTCTCTGATGCAACTGGCTGCCATCAAGATTGCCCCATCCCAACGGACTTAACTCATACTTCATAATGACATCTTTGGGTTCAAAGAAGATCATATTGGGCTGGGTCATCGGGTCAATGATCATTTCAATAGAACCATCTCCACCGCTGAAAGTAAGTGTCTCATACCCACCCTTCAAGACCGTAGGAGCAAACCGTACGTCAGGAAGGAGCAGATTGGCATATTTGCGTCTCTGTCCCAACCCCATACGAATATAGTCTACTTTCTTGCCTGACCGCATTCTGGTGAGATCAACGGCATTGATCATGAGGTCGATAGACAGCTCACGATTTACAGAAGAATTGGAGATGATATTGGCTTTCCAATGAGGATAGGTGGCAACCTCAATATTCTCAAAGGTCGAAAGATTTGTTCCATCATCATAGATGCCAGTCAGACCAGTAATTTCAGTCGTGGTTGATGCAGAAGTCCATGAAGATGCTGCCCTCATTCCAGCCTTAATTGCCATGCATCCAGCTGCAATACTATGGGCATTGGTATTCGTGAATCCAGATGCCGTAGGATGATTGGTCAGATAGGCTGCCAATGGAGTTTCAAAGATGATCACATTAGTAGAAGGATTAATGGACAGAACACGAGAACCAGCTGCACACGTAGCTGTCGTATTCCCTTCCATAGAATCACCAGCGGAAACATAAAAGTCAACAAACTGGCCTTCCTGGAAGTATTTTACACCAATGTCATTATCAAAGGTTCCTGCCCAAGTTGCATTTCCTGTATAGGAAGCACCGGCAGACAAACGACCCAACTGACCATGTCCATCCCAATGACACTGACGGTTCAGGTCAACAATGATGCTCTGGTAGATGTCATCAATTTCATCAGCCAGGCCATCAACAAAGGCCGCAGCATTGCCTTTGGCAATTTCAATGGCAGGTCCGGTAATCCGAATAGAACCGTAGTTGTATTTCGGGATAATCGTTCCCTGGTCTTTCTTGCCGGTCAAAGGATCAGGAAGAATAGCCGATTCATTTCTTGCACCAGTTCCCTGGGCACGTGCATAACGAACACCAAAAACATAACCCTTTCCAGTAGGTCGTCTATCAGACTTCTTGAACAGGTTATACGTGATCTTTTCATCATTGAACTGGTTGGTTAATCCTTCACCATAAACGGTTTTAAGGATTTCAACTAAATTTGTAGTATCTGCGTAGGTACTCATTTTATGACTCCTTTAAATATCTCTCTAAACGCTTTATGCGCTTCTGGTAATTTCATTTTACCAACAGGCTGTGTAGGCGCACTTGATATGGCCGCTGCAACCTTTGGCACTTCTCCCTTCTTTTCCAGGTATTCCTTGATTACAGACTGTTTGAAGTTCTCGATGTCTTTCATGCCGTCCACAAGCATCTTCTTGACGGCTTTCTTGTCCAAGATGTCAACGTCATTGAAGACATTGCCGACCCCATAAAACTTCATGGCCAATGCCTGTTGTTCCTTTGATAGTTCTGTATCTTTTACGAATAGAGATACTTCTCTCTCAAAAGACCTGATGGCATTCCTGGCCATTTCCTGTTCTTGCCTTTCCTGGTCTTCTCTCTTTCTACGTTCTTCTTCCTTCTTGAGTTCATTCTGAAGTCTGGCAATAGTCTGTTCAGGGAATTCCTGTTCCCTCTTCTTTCTCTCTTCCTGATCTTTCCAGTAGGCCTGATACTCTTCAAGCTTCTTGGCCTTGGATTTAATCTGGTCAAGATTGGCAATATCTGCTTCCTTCCCTCTGACTTTTAACCCATTTTCAACAAGCTCTGTAAGCTCATCAATAGATTCAAGATTATTACTCTCCATCAATCTCTTTGCGCTCTTGATGAGATTAAGTTCATTCTTGAATCTTGGGTCTTTATGCCAAGGTTGCTCAGGAGACGAATCCTGCTTGCCGTCATTTTCCTTGGGAGACGAATCCAAGTTTACGTCTTTTTCTTCTACTTCTTTTGCAGGTTCCGCCCCTACTTTTTCGGTATTGGTTGAATCCATGTTCATTCCCTTTCTTACTTACCTTTGGTTTTTAATAATATTGCTCTCAACTGCATTACAGCCTCTTTATGCGTCAAGGACTTCTTACTGAATCCTTGAGGGTGGTTTGGGCTTACCACCTTGAATCCCTTTTTCATTTTCTTTAGCTTGTAAGGCATTGGCTTTGACTCCTTCAGTTACGCCATGTTTATACAAATCTGCTTTCATTTGCTTATCTTTTGATTCCATTTTGGCTTCTGTGTCACCAATCTTCTGATTAATCTTGATGACACTATTGGCATCTGGGATCCCTACGAATGGCTCATCTCCAGGCTTGATACCAAGATACTTCTCTACAACCTGTGCTCTCTCAGATTCCTTTAAGATTCCCGGAAGAAGAATTTTATCTATCTGGACATAATCACGAATATCAGGTGGGGTATCCTGAATCATCTTTTGATGGAGGTCTGTATGGTGTACCAAAATAGTTTGGTACTGTTGTGGAAGTTCTGCAAATTCAGGAGAGATCATATATTTTCTATGAACTTCATAATGGGTCTTATGATTGTCATATTTGAATAATGGGTCAAGATTTACGACCTCGTCCTCTCCTGTTTCAGGGTTGGGTTCTGCCAGCATGACAGGAACCTCACCACTGGCAACAGCAAGGTTTTCAGTTTCTGCCCTCTCAACATCATTATTAATTTCGTCTGAGAATGTAGAGATACCCAATCGTTGAAGAACTTCCTGTCTTACTGTAGGAGCAATTTCTCCCTCCCTGAAGAATCCACTTTGAATCATATCCAACATGAATTGTGCCTGACCAGATTTACTGGTAATGAGACTAGAATCCAATTCCAATCTTACATCAGTGTTTCCTCGTAGATCAGATGCCTTGAACTTGGTGATCTTGATCTTGTTCCCACGCCCAAGAGTCTTAATCATCCTTTCTTCTGTCATTACTTCCTGTGCAATAAGGAGTCTCTTCTTATAGACTCTTGCAAGGGCACGGTTGAATCTTTCAATGTCAGGGTATCTTCCTCTTTCAGCAGCCTCTCTCATGCCTTCTGTAAGGACACCGGAAGCATTTGCAGATGGTTGCTGTCCCCTCAATACATTCTTGGGGTCTCCTGCGGCATCTTGCATCTGCATCTTCTGAAACTTTCTTTCCTCGAGAACTTGAGGGGCAAGAGATGTCCCTTCTTTGAATTCAGGTTTCTGTCCCATAATAGGATTATAAGACAAGGCAATAAAACCATGCCCGCCAATTCCTATCTTCTTCAAGCCAACATCACCAGGACTTAATATCTTTGGTTTCCCTATACCCATTCTATTGATAGCCAATGCTTGATCAATCTCATTGATGATGTTCTGTGGAGAGATAAGATCATTAACTCCCGGGTCAGACCAGAATCTTCCAGGAACTCTATTATAATGGAAGTCTGTAAGAGAATAATGCCATGCTCCATCACGAACCTTGATCAGCATTCTATCTTTCTTGTAGATGACCTTATTGCCGCAGATTACCACGTATAAGCCGTTAGGATGCTCTGTAGTGGGTTTAAATTCAACTTCCCTGAATAATACCGAGTCATCATCTTCAAGGCCAAAATAGACACCTGTAAGCTGTCTTCCCTTCCAAGGACTGACAGATTGAACCAGTTTACTGATATATCTTTGATAGTCTATAGTTGTAGAATTTGCATTATCATGTTCTATCTTTGTCTTGAATGTATCTTCAACCCATTCCTTGTCTTTGAGTGATTGAATACCAATCCATCGTTTCTGTCTTAATGTATCTCCAAGAGGGTCAAGTCTTACATTAAAAGGAAGGATAGACTCCGTGGCCACCCCGCCAATTCTTCCTCCATCTGGAATGGCTATACCACTATCAGAATCTGCATAAGTACGCATGAATGTAGTTCCTGATAAGCAAAGAAGAATAATCGTCTTCTCTTTCTCATCAAAGAAGCTGGCATCATTGTCATAATCAAGATAATTCAGTAAGGCCTGGCCAATATCGGCGGCCTGTATATCTTCTTTCTCATCTGTATTTGGCCATATTCTGGGAACCATTTTCTGGTTCATCAGCATGGAGACTACACTTCTTACATATTCACGTATTTCATTTGATACTGGAGTAGGTAGAAGCTGTGCATCTTGGCGTTTTCTGAACTGTCCCGTAGAGACAACATACTCAATATACTGTTCTCCCATGTAATACAAAAGATTCCTTGCGATGACCTGTTCCATCATGGCCCTAGCCGGGTCAAGACGATCATCAAAGAATCCATCAATAGCTAACTTTAATGAGTCATCGCTTTTAAATATGTCTTTATTCATACAGGTATTCCACCTTCGTCATCTGTTTGGACTGACTCATATACATGATTGACCGTATAATTTTCCTTTTTTAAAAGTTTGTCAACTAATTTATTGATTAGGAACAGCTGCGCTATGACTATAGCTGTCAAAAATCCTATTACTGCAATCTCTACCATATAGATTCCTCCTGTTTAATATCTTCCCATATTTGTTCTAATTCCATTCTGGCCATATCATGGATAGATGGGATCCTGTTGATTTGTTTCTGGACAGGTTTATCTGGGAATACTGCAAATAATCCCTTCTTCCCATGGTCAAGTATTCTTGCCAGGGCATCCATCATGTCATCATGAACGCCAACAGGGAATGTTTTATATTCTTCCTCTATGAATACCTTGGTTAAATCAACTGTCTTGCCGTTGGTTCCGGTTCTTATGCAGACCTGTGGAAGATAGACGCGACCCTGTTCGAATAATGGAACCAAGGCCCTTATCCTATCCACCTTGGATACAACGCCTCCAAGTGGGAACACAGGGAATCTGTAGTTTTCCTTCTCCATGACATATCCAAGATGCTCTATATCAGACTGCATTCCATATTCTTCATATCCTACTGCCTTTGGTGAATACAATTTGTGCAGATAGAACAGCATCTGTGTTCTTTCTGTGAGGTTAAGTCTATCTCTTACCATATCAATGATATAGTAGTTCTTGTCCATTCCTAACCCTACTACAAACATGGCTGTATAGTCAGAATTCTTCTTCTTTTTAGAGGCAGGGTCTACAAGGATATAGATATTCAGGTTGTCTAAATTGTCTGCTGGCCAGGTTTTTATCCATGATTCATGGAAATTCTGGGCCTCATCTGCTACGGGCTGTTGGAGCATCTGTGAAGAAAATACATATGGGCCAAATTCCTTCCTCTTCTGCTCAATTCTTTCGGCTGTAAGTAAAACCGGATTGTTGTTCTCGTCATATACAGGATAGATACGTGGAACTACTACTCCTCTCCGTAGCATCTCCCCATAGGTGTCATTAAAAGAGTATCTGGTCCCAATATATCTGGATGCCCCGCCTTCACATCCAAGGTTTCTTGACATCTCCCATGCCCTGGTGGTCTTTTGGCACATCTCAGGCGTGTTTACAGAGTCAATAGTGACCACATCATCATAGATAAGTAGCTTGAAATGCCTTCCTGTGGGCTGGCCATCAACCAATCCCCATGCCTCTACGGTTGCTTCTCTGGTATTAGACGTCCTCTTGACGATAATGCCCTCATCCATAGAATTATGTGTAGGAACCATATTCTTGCCAGCAAGATATAGATTATCCTTTGAGTCGACTTTGATACAGTTCACTATTACAGACTCAACTTCTTCGATTTTCTTAAAATATCGTCCAACCATAATTCTTTTGTCTTTGCAATTATCCAGTTTTCTTTGCAATCTAAATGGTCTTAATGATTTAACGCCAACAAAATAAATTTGATGTGATTCTTTTTTGCCTCTATATTTGGGGAAGCATGAAATATGAGATGGCCTAAATCCAAGTGAAGTAGCAAGAAAAAACACACCTTCTGCGATGGCTTTATTTGTATTTGTAAATATACACATTCCATGAGATTTCTTGCAATGCCCATCAGAGTCCATTAGCCCCTGCAATAAGGAACGTCTATTTTCAATAGAAGAATATAAGTAATCATCCGGTATATATTTATTTTTCAAACAACCCAATATACTTAATTTTTCTTTTAATCCTCTTATCCCATACATAGAAAAATTATCTTCTGGCTTTTTTCTGTATATGTAATATTCATAACCAAGATCACTAAATGATTTTAATAATTCATTTTCGTCATCCCTGTGCATTGAAATTATATTTGTTCCGGAAGTTCCGTCGCCAAGCCATAATCCAAGAATATATGGGTCTATTAATAAATCATGATTTTGATTGATATTTATTTCTGGCGTTGGAAGCATCCTCATTTGTTTTGTTTTTGCTTTAAGTTCAGTAGTTTGCAAAATTTTAATTGTAGAATCATCCCATTTACTACAAGTATATTTTTTATATTCTACCGGCCATAAATGTTCTCCAGACGCTATAATCTCTGTATCATCAAAAATTACCTTATAGCATTTGACGTTTTCCATTGGCCCAGAATTGCCAATAACAGTAATTACATTACCGTCTGCACCATATATTTTATCTCCAATTTTTAAATCTCCATGGTTTTTCCATCCATGCGTTGTTAACACTGGAGTATTACTTGCTAATGACCATCGTGGGGCCTCTGCATTAGGATTGGCCCATAATACTTCAGGAAATAGAGACTTAAGTCCATCATTGGACTCAAATTCCCTCTTGATCTGCCACAAAAACGCTTTGGCTGTAGGCCTGTTGTAAGAAAAGATACCAACGGTTATGTTCGGGTCGTTAAGAATGTCCTGTATGGTCAATCCAAAGGTAATAATGGAACTCTTGCCGGCCTCTCTGAACCATAAATCAAGACATCCATTGGGAGTCTGCTGGACTTCTGTGCATCTGTCCAGAAGCCATTGCCTCTCCATGTCCTCCCTGCCAAGAACCTTGGTCATCAGAAAGAATAAGTCCTTCTTGCATAACTCCCTGACACATTCCTGGACAGAATTGGCTTTCTTGGCCTCATTCAATAACTCATTATACTGCTTGTTCAAGACCTCTAGCTTCATTCTGCCCGCCGAACTATTCTATCTGTTATCTGCAATAAAGCCTCCGGTATGTCAGACTTAACAGCTACATTGGAAGTAGACTGATTGTTCTCCAACCTCTCCATCTCATGCAACATCTTCAATGAAGATATAGTAGACTGCAAATTGGCATCATCTATCTTGGAGTCTGTAATCTTACTTACTATCCTCTCCTGAACACCATTGAGAATGATAGACTTGTGACGCTTAAACTCAATGGACTTCTTTAACTTGACATTGTACCTTCTTAAACACTCAGATACAGTCGCTGGTTTCACTCCTACCATCCTCGCTATCTCTGACTTTGTGTAATCAGAATGCTCTGCCAATGACAATATGGCCGGTACACGGGTAGCCTTATTCCTCTTCCCTACCTCCAAACGAATATCCTCAGGCAATGTCTGTAAATTCCTTCTCCCCAATATCCATCACCTCCATTCATGAACCAAATACACCATCCCAATACCACCTGTCAAGCACTTGTATCCACCCCGTGGAGACATGCCATTTTCTATAACAATTCCAGTATATTGAAAATTATGTAAAATTAATTTTAATAGCTAAAAATGTAAAAAAAATTGAGAAAAATAAAACGCAACGTCCCAGATGATTCTACGCGCACAAGAGCCCCTCCCAGAAGAGACCCTCCCCTCCCCTCTCTCCCCAGTAGTAAAGCATGCTTATCCTGTCATGCCCTGCCATGTAGTGTAATATCATACAGTTACAGTATAGTACATGCCATAGCATATAGCAAGTGAACTATGGCATGTAGTGTCTGTGAAAGGGTATAATGGATAGCTGGTATAACCGAAAGTAATGGCATAGAAGCTCGATCTAAAAGCCATCGATGTAACGTAACTACTTGAAAATGCTCTGTGGGCCGCGAGGATTGGCCAGGTTGAACGATCGGTGAAAAAGCTTGGTGTTATATCAATCTTTGGTAAAGTCTCGTTATAAGGCAAATTTGGAGCTCATAGGTATGCTCTAATTGGAGGCAAAAAAAAGCCCGGACAAAACCGGGCTAATTGATGTATGTATGTATTGGTCTATTATTGGTCTATTTCAGCAGGGTCGCAAAATCAGTGACTGCCGACGTGCCTCTATAGTCTCCAGGTAGGTACAATAAGCTTCCAAACCTTGAAAATCCTACGTTGAACTTCCCCGTCCTCTCTCCTATCAATTCGACTACCTTGTAGGCAACATCAGCGCTAATCTGATACTTATCTATCAGATATTGATGTACGCCGATATTTCGCGCCGGCAGTCCCGTTAATTGCCTGCCGTCCTTACTCATATGC
>ENA-UOWG01001816-UOWG01001816.1-activated-sludge-metagenome-genome-assembly--contig:-NODE-1816-length-19882-cov-5.364755_pt1 | contig 19882 bp, 18 predicted proteins | sample MGYA00238147_ERZ761563 | MGnify/ENA primary metagenome ERZ761563 (study PRJEB28884, sample SAMN05720216) | anaerobic digester metagenome | isolation source: active sludge of municipal... | reverse complement strand
AGATCCAGAAGTATCAGACGCAGCTCAACATCGTCAAGACCCAGAAGGAGTACGACGCCATCCGCTCGGAGGTCGCCGGCTGCCAGAAGCAGATCTCGGACTTCGAGACCTCGGCGCTGGAGGCCTACGAGAAGGCCGAGACCCTGACGGGCAGGGCCCGGGGAATGGACCCGGCCATCGCCACCCGCAAGAAGGAGCTGGAGGCGGCGCGTTCCGTCCTGGCCGACCAGCTGGCCGACCTGGCCCACCGGCGGGAGAAGGCCGAGCGCTCCCGGGCCGAGGCGGTCAAGCCCATCGATCCGGAGGAGCTGCGCCGCTACGACAACGCCCAGGGGAAATACCCGGGGGCGGCCATGAGCCGGGTGGACAACGGCATCTGCGTGGCCTGCAACATGAAGCTTTCCCCGCAGGTCTACAACCTGGTGCTGATCGGCGACCCTCCGCAGCAGTGCCGCTCCTGCGGCCGCGTGCTCTACGCCGAGAAGAGCGCGGGCTGAGCGGAGCGCGCCGTAGGGTTTTCTGGAGAGCGGACTCTTGACAACGCTGCGCATCGAGATCGACGGCGGCAGCCGGGGCAACCCCGGGCCGGCCGCCTCCGCGGCCATTCTCCGTGAGGCCCCCGGGGCGGAGCCGGTCTGGGCCGGCGGCTGGCCGCTGGGCGAGGCCACCAACAACGTCGCCGAATACTCCGCCCTGGTGCGCGCCCTGGAGGTGGCCGCTGCGCGCGGCGCCCGGCGCGTCGAGATCCGCAGCGATTCGGAGCTTCTGGTCAAGCAGCTGACCGGCAAGTACAAGGTGGGAAGCCCGTTGATCCGGCCGCTCTACGCCCGGTCCCGGGAACTGCTCGAGGGCGTCGAGGGTTGGACGGCCCGCTGGGTGCCGCGGGAGGAGAACTCCGCCGCCGACGCGCTGGTCAACCGCGCGCTCGACTCCGGCCGGCCGGTGGGCGACGCGGCGGAAGAAGGGAGCGCATCGCCGATGGCAAACAGGAAGAAGACCCAGCCCTCCGCCGGTCCGGCTGCGGGCGTCGCGCCCAGCGGCTCGATCCCGGTGCTCTTCGCCGAGGGTAGTTCGCTCGCCGAAGCCTGGGAGAAGTCGCTTCTGGCCCTGGCCTCGTCCGGCGGGCGCATGCCCACCGAATACGACCAAAAGCTGGCCAGGGCCGAGGCCGACGAGCCCAGCCTCGACTGCACCATGCTCATGGTCGTGCGCGAGCCGGCCTCCGAGCCCTTCATCCACCGCGCCTTCCCCGGCGGCCTTGAGGATCTCGAGGAGTACCGCCAGGAGGTGCTCGACGGCATCAAGGATCACTGGGTCCGCGATCCGAACGATCCCAAGGACGAGCGCTGGGAGTACACCTACCACCAGCGGCTCTTCAAGTACGAGGTTCCGGGCGTCAAGGGGCGCATCGACCAGCTCGCCCGTTGCGTGGAGAAGCTCGCCAAGTCGCCATTCACCCGCCGGGCCCAGGCCATCACCTGGCAGCCGTGGTTCGACCTCGACTGCTACGACCCGGCCTGCCTGCAGAGCATCTGGCTGCGGGTGGTGCCCGACGCCCGGGACGTCTGGCACCTCAACATGGACGTCCGCTTCCGGAGCCGCGACGCTTACGACGCGGCCTACATGAACTGCTTCGCGCTGATCTCCCTGCAGGAGCGGCTGGCCGGGGAGCTGGCCGAGAAGGCCGGGCGCGAGGTGCGCCTCGGTCGCTACGCCGACTTCTCGGACAGCTACCACATCTACGGGCGGAGGCTCGCCCACTTCCGCGAGAACTTCCTGCGCCAGGTGAAGGAGCGCTCCTTCGAGGACCGCACCTGGACGCGCGAGTTCGCCGAGGAGATCTTCGCCGAGGCCCGCCCGCGGATCCGCGAGAAGGTCGCGGCCGTGGACGCCCAGCGCCCGCCGAAGCCTGCGGCCGGCTAGCGGACAGCAGGGTCCCCGGCGTGATCGGTCGAGCTCTCGCCGCCGGTGCGGGACTGCTTCTGGTCCTGGCGGCAGCCGTGCCGGCTCGCGCCCAGGGGGTCGTACTGGGCACATCCGGCGCCCAACTCCCGTTCGAGCGCGTCCGCGCGCTGCTCGTCTTCCAGGAACTGGGCCTGGTCTCCGACCAGCGCGCCAGGGCTTCCGACAACGTCGAGGATCTGCTCGTCGAGATCCGGCTGGCCGCGCCCGCGCCGGCCGGGGCCGTCTGGGTGCTGGCCGCGCCGCGGGGCGCCTCGGTCCGGCCGGGCATCCCGGCGGTCCTCGACGAGACATCCGCCCATTGGCGCGCGTGGCGGCCGGCGGCCGGTGCGGCATCCGCGCCGATCATGGATTCGCCCTGGCCGCCGTCGAGCGCCGAAGGCATTCCCGGGAAGTTCGCCGGACCGATGGAGCTGCCTGCGCTGGAGAGCATGCTCAGAGACCGTGGGGAAGCACTGCCCGCCGGGACGCGCGCAGTCGCCGTCGCCGAGGCCGCCGAGGGCTGGCGCTTCTTCCTGGCCGAGGTTCCCTCCGGCTCCGAGCGGCTCTCGGCGCACCTGCGCTTCAACGCCGAAGTGGCCATGTACCCGGGCGCGCTGGGGGCTGTTGCAGCCGCGGAGGCCGGCGGCGAAGCGGGGCGGGGTGGGGGCGGGGCCGGTCAGTGCGGGCTGCCGCCGTTGGAGCTTATGGTCCTGCACAGTCATTTCCTCAACGTCGACGACAACGTGGTCGGCCTCGCCGGGCGCCTCGGGCTGGCGAAGGTCTACCAGGACCCCGGCACCCTCCAGGACGGCGGGCATCTCTGGGCCGACCCGGCCTGGAGCCGCCCCGGTCCGGTGCTGGAGTCGGCCGGGAAGCTCAAGGCCTCCGCCGGGTTCATGGCCGAGGCGGCGCCCAAGGGGCTCTTCTTCATGACCGTGGTCGCGGGCGCGCCGCGCTGCGCCGCTCCGGCCAGGCTGGACTTCCGAATCTTCAGCCACTACCCCAGCGGGGTCGACCCGCTGCCCTCGGGCCGCTCGGCCTTGTGGCTTGCGGCGCTCTCGGCGGTCCTGGTGGTCCTGGCCGTCTGGCTGCTCAAACGGAAGGGGTTCGCGGAATGAGGCTGCTGCTGCTCTCCGTGGTGGGCGGACTGCTGCTGTCCGGGTGCCGGGGCGACCGCTCGGGACTCCGGCCGGTCGGCGAGCCGGCGGCCCGGAACTGGTCCGAGGTCATCGACTTCCCGGTGCTGGGGCTGCACATACGGCTCGAGCCCGGCCGGGAGCTTTTCCGCGACGACGGGCTCTTCCGCGGGAACCTCGCGCTGCACGCCGCTGACCTCAAGACCGAGCCCGAGGCCGCGGACCTGACGGTGTCCGGCCGCCCGGCCGAGGGGCTGCTGGCCCGGGGGCGCGGTCCCGACGGCGTCCGGCGCGCGCTGGTCTGGGCGGCCGCCACGGGGGACCAGCCGTCCGACCGCGCCCGGCGCGAGGGGCTGCGCGCCGCCGCCGCCGTCAGCCTGGGCCGGCGCGCCGACCTGGAGAGGTACTTCCTCGCTCGCAATCTCCGGGCCCAGATGCAGGCGGTCAGCGACGACGTTCTGGTGGCCATGGTCGAGCTCTACGCCCTCCACCTCCAGGGCCGGCCGTTCCAGTGGGGCAGCGGCCCGGAGCGTAACCAGGCGGCCCAGTTGCTCATGGCCATGGGCGTGGGGGAGAAACCGTGAGCCCGGGGGGGCGCCGGGTATTTGCCGCCGCATTGGCCGCCGGGGCGGCCGCGGCCTGCCTGGCGATCGGCCTGATGGCCTGCCGTCGCTGCCGTCCGGACGCGGCGTCGGTGTCGGGGCGCAAAGCCGGTGCGGCCGCCGCGGCGGAGGAGGCCTTCCTGCTTTCGCACGACCAGGTGATGGGCTCGGGCTTCAACGCCAAGGCCTTCTTCCCGGCAGCGAGGGAGAAGGAGGCCAGGGCCGCCCTGTCGGCCGCCCTGCAGGCCGCGCTCGACCTCGAGAAGAAGATCAGCAAGTACGACCCGGCCAGCGAAGTCCGTCGGTCCTGGGATCTTCGAGCCGGCGAGCGCCTGGCGGTTTCCGCGGAGACCTTCAGGGCGCTGGAGCTCTCCAGGGATCTCTGGAAGCGCTCCGGCGGGGCCTTTGACTGCACCGTTCAGCCGCTCATCGACCTGTACAAGTTCACGGGCAAGGAGGAGCGCCTGCCCACCGACGCGGAGGTCGCCGCGGCGCGGGCCAAGGTCGGATCGGACCGGCTCCTGCTTGAACCGGACGGGCGCACTGTGGCCCTGGGGGCTCCGGGCATGAAGGTCGACCTGGGGGCGGTCGGGCAGGGTTTCGGGGCGGACGTGGCCTGCGAGGCGCTCCGGAAGGCCGGCGCCAGCGGCGCTCTGGTCGAGCTCGGCGGCGAGGTGCGGGCCGCTGGGCGCAAGCCGGACGGCTCCCCCTGGAAGGTTGCCGTGGTCCACCCGCGCGCCACCGGCAAGACCATGACCGTCGCGGAACTGGACGGCAACGCCGTCTCCACCAGCGGCGACTACGAGAAGTACTTCCTGACGACCGAGGGCGCGGCCCCGGCTTCGGTCGACAGCCGGCTGACCACCAAGCCGAGGCAGCGCCGGGCCAGCCACATCCTGGACCCCCGGACCGGCAAGCCGCTGGTGGGCGGCGCGGTCAGCGTCACGGTCATCGCCCCGGAGTGCTCGCTCGCCGATGGCCTGGCCACGGCGGTCAGCGTCCTCGGTCCGGTCGAGGGGATGAAGCTGGTGGAGAGCTACCGCGCGGAGGGAAGGGCCGTCGAGGTCCTGATCATCGAGGAGGCCGCCGACGGCAAGCTCGTGCCGCACCTTTCGCCGGGGCTCAAGGGCAGGCTCAGGGTGGACCTGGAGGTGCCGGCAGGGGCTGACGGGGCCGCGGACTGAGACCGGGGGGATCGATGCCCATCACCGTCGACTGCGCCTACCCCGGAGGCAACATCATCGTCGAGCGGATCGACGGAGACCGCCTGGTCGTCCGGCAGGACCTCCGCGACACCGATCAGTGGTGGTTCTGGTGGAACTTCCGGGTGCGCGGAGCGGCCGGGCGGACGCTCCGCGTCGAGTTCGCCGACGAAAGGGGGCCGGTGGGGCCCAACGGAGCGGTCCTGAGCACCGATCGCCGTGACTGGCGGTGGCTCGGCGGCGAGTTCGACAAGCACGGCTTCACCGCCGCCGTGCCGGCCGGGGCGGACGATGCCTATCTGGCCTTCTCCTTCCCCTACCAGTTGGAGGACTGGGATCGTTTCGCCGCGGCCCTGGGCGGGCGGTCGGAGGTGCGCTCTGCCGAGCTGGTGCGCACCGAGAAGGGGCGGTCGCTGCCGGTTATGACCATCGGGAATCCGGAACGCGCCGCGCGCCACGCCATCTTCACCTGCCGGCACCACGCCTGCGAGGCTGTGGCCAGCTACGTCCTTGAGGGCGTCATTGAGGGGTTGCTCGCGCCGGGTTGCGACCGGCTGCGGCGGACGACGGCCTTCAGCGTCGTGCCCTTCGTGGACCTCGACGGCGTCGAGGCCGGCGACCAGGGCAAGGCCCGCCGGCCGCACGACCACAACCGCGACTACCTGCCCGAGCCGCTCTACCGCGTCACCCCGGCGGTCCAGGCCCTGGTCCGCGACCTGTCCCGGCGGGGGCTGGCGCTCTTCGTCGATTTCCACTGCCCGTGGATGCGCGGGCCGCGCAACGAGTCGGCCTACCTGGTGGAGCCGGTCGCCCCCTGGGCCGCGGAGCTCGCCCGGTTCCGGGAGATCCTGAAGCGCACCCCGACCGGAGAAGTGCCCTACACCGGGCGCGACGACATCGCCTCTGGGGTCGATTGGAACTCGGGCACAGCCCCGACCTCCGTCCGCTTCGCGCTGGACCACGGCGGCCCGGCGCTCCGCACGGCCTTCACCCTGGAGTTCTCCTACTCGGTGACCGAGGGGGCGCCCGCCACACCCGAGCGCGCCAGGGAGTTCGGCCGGGGGATGGCCGGGGCGTTCGCGGAGTACCTGGGCGACTGACACGACGGCTCTAACGCTCAACAACCAACAGCCAACAACCAACGTCCAACAATAAGGAAGATGATTCCGCTTTGTTGGCTGTTGAGCACACGGGCATTGGCAGCGCCGAACTGATGGCCTGATACGCTGCCGACGCTTCAAGCGCCCTGTTGGTTCGCCGTTCCCGCCGCCGCTTCGATTCGCCGTGCGAGCAGCGAGCATTCCAGCACCCGCTTCTCGATGCCGCCGGGGGCCCCGCCGGTGCCGTGCAGGGAGATCGCGAAGGTCCGGCCGCGGTAGGCCAGCGGGAAGGCCACGTTCCAATCACCGCCGTCGGTGACCGTGGCGTAGCCCTCCTTTCGCGCCGCCGCCAGGCGTTTCACGAGGGCCCCGAGCCCGCCGGCCGGGGAGCGGCCGGACTCGGCCTTGAGGCTGGCCGCGAGCAGCCGTCGCGCCTCATCCTCCTGACGCGCGGCCAGAAGGACCGTCCCGCAGTTCGAGCGGTGCAGCGGGAACTGGTAGTCCTCGGCCAGGGTCCCGGCGCCCTTCTGCAGCGTGCTGCGGTAGAGATAGACCAGCCGGTCGCGGTGCAGCCCGACCAGCGCCCCGTGGCACCCCAGGCGCGCGGCCGACTCGGCGATCAGCGGCACCGCCAGCCGGGCCAGCGGAAAGTGGCTCAGGGCCTTCTGCCCGAGAGGGACCAGCCCCAGGTCCAGGCTGAACTCGCGGTAGCTGTCCTTCCGGACGTAGCCGATCTCGGCCAGGTCCGCGAGCACCCGGCTGACGGTGCTCGGGTGGAGGCCGGTCCGCTTGGCGATGTCCTTCAGGGTGACCGGGCCGTCTCCGGAGGCCACCACGTCGAGGACCGCGAAGACCTTCTCCAGGGTGTTGCGCATGGGAGCGGGTTATAGCTCCGTCCTGGGCCCATGTCAACCACGGCCACGATATTGCGTTTAGCGCAATTTGGTATTGACAGTTGCCCTCCCGCGGTGTAGACTCCCGGTATGGAACCCATGACGGCGAGAGAGCGCCTCCTGGCCGCGCTCCGCGGGGAGCCGGTCGACCGCGTCCCGATCTGGCTGCTCTTCCCCTACCACCGGCTCGGCTGCTACGCCGACGTCCGGACCGTCCCGAGCTACCGCGAGGTCTTCGGGGCCAGCCGGGGCAGGGCCGTTTCGCTCGACCGGCGGCACCTGTCTGCGCCGCTCTTTGAGCCTGAGGTGGCGGTCCGGAGCGAGAGGACGGAGGAGGAAGGCTGGCGGGTCGAGCGCGAGGCCGTCGAGTGGCGCGACGTCCGGCTCGTCGCCGAGACCCGCCGGCGCGGCGACGAGGTGCGCGTCCGGAAGCTGATCTCCTCGGAGGAGGACCTGCGGGCCTTCTGCCGGCTGCCGGTCGAAACCGACCCGGGGCGGCTTAGCGCCGCGCTCGAGGCGCAGCTTGAAGCTCACCGCCGGGAACGCGCCGAACTGCCGGCGGAGTTCGGCGCCACCATGCTCGACCTCGGCGAGCCGATAGGCGTGCTCTACTCGCGCTCGGAGCTCACCGAGTATCCCGTGTGGTCGCTGACCGCAGACGAGCTGGTCCGCGGCCTGCTCGACCGGCTGATGGAGCGGCTGCGGGTCGTCTACTCCTTCTGCCTGGAGCGGGACCTCGCCGAGGTCTACTTCCTGGTGGGCAGCGAACTGGCCTCGCCGCCGATGGTGAGCCGCGAGACCTTCCGGCGCTGGATCGTGCCCTACGCCCGCGAGCTCATCGCCATGATCCACGCGCGCGGCCGGCTGGCCATCCAGCACTATCACGGCCAGATCCGCGAGGTCCTGCCCGACTTCCTGGAGATGGCCCCCGACGGCCTGCACACCATCGAGGCCCCGCCCAACGGCAACTGCACCATGACCGGGGCCTACCAGGTCGTCGGCGACCGGATCGCCCTGATCGGCAACATCCAATACGACTGCTTCCGGTCGTACCGGCCCGGCGAGATGCGCGAGGCGGTCCGCGCGCTGCTCGAGGAGTGCCGCGGGCGCAGGTTCATCCTCTCGCCGTCGGCGGGGCCCTACGAGCCGGAGATCAGCGAGCGGATGCAGGCCAATTACCTGGAGTTCCTGGAGGCAGGTTGGGAGTTCGGATCATGAGCAACCCAACGGTTCTGGAGCCCGCCCGCAGCGTTCCCGTGGCCTACGAGGCCGACGTCTGCGTGATCGGGGGAAGCTGCACCGGCGTCTTCGCGGCCGTGGCCGCCGCCCGGCGCGGCGCGCGCGTGGCGCTGGTCGAAGCCCAGGGGATGCTCGGGGGCACGGCCACGTCGGGCCTGGTGGCCGTCTGGCACAGCCTGCTCGACACCCGCTTCGAGCGCCAGATCATCGCCGGGCTCACCGCCGAGGCCGTCGAGCGCCTCGACCGGCGCGGGGCCCTCACCCGGCGCGGCCGCGACGCCAATCTGGCGCTGATCTTCAGCCCGGCGGAGCTGGCCCTGGAGCTCGACCGCCTGGCCGCCGAGGCCGGTGTGCGCGTCTTCCTGCACGCGCGCTTCGCCGCCCCCGTGGTCGAGGACGGCCGCGTCGCCGCCGCGGTCATCGAAGACAAGAGCGGCCGGCGGGCGATCCGCGCGCGCTTCTTCGTGGACGCCAGCGGCGACGGCGACCTGATCGACCGCGCCGGGCTCGCCACCCGGTCGATGGGCGACCTCCAACCGCCCACGACCTGCGCGGTGCTCCGCGGGCTGGCCGTGCTCAAGGAGAGGAACCCGGGCTTTTCGATCAACAGGGCGGTCTTCGACCCGAAGCTCGAGGGCGCGCTCGAGTGCGGCTTCCTCTGGACCGCCGACCTCCCGCTCGGCCCGGACATGACCCTGGTGGCCGGCACACGGGTGAACGGCGCGGACTGCTCCGACGCCGACCAACTGACGCACGCGGAGCAGGAGGGCCGCGCCCAGGTCCGGCGGATCGTCGACCTGCTCCGCAAGAACTTCGCCGGCGGCGAAGAGCTGCGCCTGGCCGCGCTCCCCGGGCACATCGGCGTCCGCCAGACCCGGCAGATCGTCGGCCGGCACCGGCTCACCGAGCAGGAGGTGCTCGCCGGGACGCGCTTCCCCGACGCCATCGCCAACGGCAGCTACCGCGTCGACGTCCACCACAACGACCGTGCGGGGATCACCTTCCGCTACCTGGACGGCCGCGAGGTCTTCATCCGGGCCGACGGTACGGACGAGCGCCGGCGCTGGCGGCCCGAGCAGTCCGAGGACCCGACCTTCTACCAGGTCCCCTACCGCTCGCTCGTCCCGGAGGGCAGCCGCAACGTCCTGGCCGCCGGGCGGCTGGTAGACGCCGACCGCGGCGCCTTCGGCGCAGTGCGGGTGATGGTCAACTGCAACCAGACCGGCGAGGCCGCCGGGGCCGCCGCAGCCCTGGCGCTCGACTCCGGCCGGGATGCGGGCGAGGTCGACACTGCGAAGCTCCGGAAGGAGCTCGCCACCGGCGGGGCGGCGGTGGTCTGAGGAGGACATCGTGAACGAGCTAAAGCACGACGTCGACTTCTGCGTGATCGGCGGCGGGATGGCCGGCCTGTGCGCGGCGGTGGCCGCCGCCCGCCACGGCGCCGAGGTGGCGTTGGTCCAGGACCGACCGGTCCTGGGCGGCAACGCCTCGAGCGAGATGCGCATGTGGGTCTGCGGCGCGCACGGCGAGAACAACCGCGAGACCGGCATACTTGAGGAGCTCCAGCTCGAGAACCTGCGCCGCAACCCGCTGGCCAACTGGTCGATCTGGGACAGCGTCCTCTGGGAGGCGGCCCGTTTCCAGAAGGGGCTGAAGCTCTTCCTCAACACGACCTGCACCGGTTTGGAGATGGACGGCCCGCGGATCCGCACGGTGCACTGCCGGGGCCTCACCAACGAGAAGCTCCACGCCATCAGCGCGCGGCTCTTCGCGGACTGCTCCGGCGACTCGGTCCTGGCCCCCATGAGCGGCGCGGAGTTCCGCATCGGGCGCGAGGGCCGCGAGGAGTTCGGCGAGGACATCGCCCCCGAGGCCGCCGACCGCAAGACCATGGGGCTCTCCCTGCTCCTGACCGTCCGGGAGCGCCCCGGCCCGTGCGCCTTCACGCCGCCCCGCTGGGCGCGGGTCTTCGAGTCGGACGCCGAGCTGCCCTTCCGAAACCACGACATTGTCAAGAACCCGACCAACTTCTGGTGGATCGAGCTGGGCGGCGAGGCCGACAGCATCGCCGACACCGAGGAGCTCCGCGACGAGCTCCTGGCCGCGGCCTTCGGGGTCTGGGACCACATCAAGAACCGCGGCGACCACGGCGCGGCCAACTGGGACCTGGACTGGGTGGGCTTCCTGCCGGGGAAGCGCGAGAGCCGCCGCTACCTCGGCGACCACGTCCTGACCCAGCACGACGTCCGCGCCGAGGGCCGCTTCGAGGACATCGTCGCCTACGGCGGCTGGAGCATGGACGACCACCATCCGGCGGGGCTGCGCCACCCGGGCGAGCCCACCGTCTTCCACAAGGCGCCGTCGCCCTACGGCATCCCCTACCGCTCGCTCTACTCCCGGAACGTGGAGAACCTGTTCTGCGCCGGGCGGAACATCAGCGCGACCCACGCGGCCATGAGCTCGACCCGGGTCATGGCCACCTGCTCGCTGGTCGGCCAGGCGGTGGGCACCGCCGCGGCGCTCGCCGCCGATAAGGGACTCTCGCCGCGCGGCGTCGGCCAGACGTCGCTCGCGGAGCTCCAGGCCGCGCTCATGGACGACGACTGCTGGCTGCCCTGGAAGCGCCGGGAGATCCCGGAGCCCGCGCGCAGCGCGAAGCTGGCCGCCTCGGCGGGCGACCCGGAGCCGCTCCGCAGCGGCGTCGACCGGCCGCAGGGCGCCGACTCGAACGCGTGGACCGCGAAGCCCGGCTCCTGGGTCGAGTGCCGCTTCGACCGGCCGCGGCGGGTCAGCGAGGCCAGGATGGTCTTCGACAGCGACCTGAACCGCTACCGGCTGGGAATGCGCGTCAACTATCCGCTGGCCCAGACCGAGCAGCATCTGCCGCCGGGGCTGGTCAAGTCGTTCCGGCTGGAGCTCCTCCGCGCCGGCGAGCGTCATCCGGTGGTCGAGGAAAGCGGGAACGCCCAGCGCCTGGTACGCCGTTCCCTGGCCGGCGAGGCCGAGGGCGTTCGTCTCACCGTGCTCGCCACCCACGGCGCGCCAGAGGCGAGAGTCTTCGCGTTCCACGCGCTATAGGCAGCATGCCTAGTCGCCCGCGGCGGAACTTTCCGCCGCCGCGGCTGACTTCGCCTTCGTCCCGCTTCTGCGATCTTTGCGTCCTGGGGCCGTAGTCTCACGAGAAATCAGCCGAGGTCCGCTTAAGCTGCCGTGGCCGTGGCTGTTAGGTAAGGCCGGCAGAAACTTCCACTGCCCTGATCCCAATGGCATAGCCATTGCTCTCCGCAGGCCGGAACCGTGTCGCGGAGGAGCAGATGCTCAGAACCGGGAAGAATGCGGAAGGCGTGGCGACAGCCTGCGGGCGGATCGACGCGTTGGCCCGGATGGTCGGTCCGGAACTGGGTCGCTGGATGATAGAGGTCGCCGGCCGCAGCGCCGGGCGTTCCATCCGGAGCCGGGTCGGCGAGTCCGCCGAGGGCGCAGCGCCGTCCGAGGTTGCCGGACTGCCGGCTGCGGTCGCCCGTTCCGGCCGCGCGGGGGCCGGGCGATGATCCACGGCCTCTACACCGCCACCTGGGGCGCCATCGCATCCGAGATGCGCCACCAGGTCATCGCCAACAATCTGGCCAACGTGAACACCCCCGGCTTCCGCGCCGACTGGACGGCCATGACCGGCTACCGCAACCTGGACGAGGTGCGCGCCGAGGTCGCCCGCCCGGACCGGAGACTGCTCTGGACCGTGGGCGGCGGTGCCATGGTCGCCGAGACCCGCACCATGCACGCGGCCGGCCCCGCCCAGGAGACCGGTCGCAGCACGGACCTGGCCATCAACGGGGACGAGGGCTTCTTCGCCGTGCAGCGCGGCGAGGAGGTCCGCTATACCCGGGCTGGCAACTTCCGGATCGGGCCGCGCGGGGAGTTGCTCACCGCCGATGGTTCCTGGCAGGTGCAGGGGGAGGGCGGCGGTCTCATCCTGGTCGGCGGTCCGGACTTCACCGTCGGGCGCGACGGCACGGTCAGCCGGGTCCGGGAGGGGCTCACCGAGGAGGTCGGGCGCGTCCGTCTGGTGCGCTTCGACCGCCCCGACCGACTGGTAAAGACCGGCGAGACCATGTTCCAGGCCCCGGAGGACGCCGGGGTCCGCGCGGGCGGGGCCGAGGTGGCCGTGGAGCAGGGCTTCCTGGAGGGCTCGGGCACCAACGCCGCCGAGGGCATGGTCCGGATGATCGAAGCCTTCCGCAGCTACGAGTTCAACATGCAACTGGTGCGTGCTCACGACCAGCTGCTCGGCCAGGCTGCCTCGGGCATCGCCCGGCTGAGTTAGTGCAGGAAAGGGGAGAGGGAACATGCTCAGATCGCTTTGGACGGCGGCCACCGGGCTCAGCGCCCAGCAGCGCAACGTCGACGTGACCGCCAACAACCTGGCCAACGTCAACACCGCCGGCTTCAAGCGGAGCCGGGCCGACTTCCAAGACCTGTTCTACTCGCGCCTCCGTGAGCCGGGCATGCAGGCGGCCACCCCGGGGCTGTTCGTTCCGACCGGCATTCAGGTCGGCAACGGTGTGACCAACGTGGCCACCACCATCAGCTTTGTGCGCGGGGCGCTGCAGAACACCGAGCGCCCGGAGGACGTGTCCATCCAGGACGACTCCAGTTTCTTCCAGGTGATCTCGGCCAACGGCGAGACCCTCTACACCCGCGACGGCAACTTCCACCGCGACTCGGGCGGGAACATCGTGACTGCCACGGGGCTGAAGCTCAGCCCCGGGCTGACCGTGCCCGCCGACGCCGTGGGGTTCACCTTCGCGCCCGACGGCACGGTCTGGGCCCGGATGGGCGCCAATCAGGCCGACCAGAACATCGGGCAGATCCAGCTGGCCTTCTTCCCCAATCCGGCCGGGCTGCGGGCGTTGGGTGGCAACCTCTTCGTCCAGACCGAGTCCTCCGGACAGGCCCAGCAGGGCACGCCCGGCTCCGACCAGTTCGGCGAGCTGCAGAGCAGCTTCCTGGAGATGTCCAACGTTGACGCCGCCCGCGAGCTGATCAACCTGATCCAGGCCCAGCGCGCCTTCGAGATGAACTCGCGGAGCATCCAGACCTCCGATGAGATGCTCCAGACCACCGCGGCGCTGAGAAGGTAGGAGCAACGCCGTGATCCGCGCCGTCGCCGTCCTCCTGGCCGTCCTGAGCCTGGCCGCAGCCGCGGCCCGGGCCGACGGGGAGCCGGCTGCGGATCTGCGCGTCCGGATGCGTCCGAGCGCGGCGGCCGCCGGCGGCTTCGTGCGCCTGGACGAAGTGGCCGAGCTGTCCGGGCCCCGCGCCGCCGAGGCCGCCGGTGTGCTGCTGGGACGCGCTCCGGATGCGGGGCGCTCCCGGGCCATATCGGCCAGGTCGGTCGGCCAGCGGCTCGAGGAGGAGGGCTTCGACGCCCGCCGCGTGGAGCTCTCCGGGGCCGTCGAGACAGTGGTCGGCACTGCCGCGCACGGCGAGGCCCCGGCGGCCGTTGCCTCCAGCCGCGCAGGCGGGGCCAAGACGGCGGCCGGCTCGGATGACATTCTCCGGGAACTGGCCGCCGGCTGGATCCGTTCCGCGCTGGCCGCCAGGCTGAAGTGCGCGGCCGAGGAGCTGGACGTGAGGGTCGATTCTGCCCGCGCTGCCGGAACGGCCGGCGAGCTGCGCGAAGCCCGGGCCGAAGTGCAGTGGAGCGGCTCGCAGGTGCGGCTTGGGCGCCAGAGCGCGGTCATCACGCTGAGCGATGGCGGGAAACAGGCCGGGCGCGTCCAGGTTGGCTTCGACGCCGGCGTCTTCAGGACCGTTCCGGTGGCCGCCCGCGACCTGCCCGCCGGCCGGCTGCTGGCCGCCGAAGACGTGGCCAGCGCCAGGGTGCGCCTGACCGACCTCTCCGCCGAACTGCCCTCCGAGGCCGGGCTGCTCTCCGGGGTGGTCACCTCCCGGGCGCTCCGGGCGGGCGCGCCTTTCGACGCCCGGACGCTGGTGCGCCAGACCGTGGTGCGCCGCGGGCAGCCGGTGACCCTGGTCTGCGAGTCGGGGGCGGTGAGGATCTCCGAGACGGCCATCGCCTGTGCCGACGGAGCCCTGGGCGACCTTGTGACCGTGGAGCGCGCGGGCGGCGCCCGCAAGCAGCAGCTGGCCGGCCGGGTGGCCGGCCCCGGCCTGGTAAAGATGGAGTAGGACATGAAGCTGGCAACCTTGGTGTGCGCCGTGAGTGCGATGCTGGCCGGGGCGGTTCCCGTCCGCGCCCAGGAGTCAAAGGGCGGCAACCCGGGCAGCCTGTGGGGCGGAGGCAATCTCATCGCCGAGAAGGGGTTCAACCGGCACGACCTGGTGACCATCGTCATACGGGAGTCGTCCAAGGTCGGCACCAAGATGGACACCACCTACGACCGCAAGGGCGAACTGAGCCTGGAAATCGCCAAGGCCTTCAACATCAAGACCGACAAGGGGCTGAGCTATCAGCCGCTGACCACGACCAGCAAGAAGCCGGAACTGGACATATCCAGCGAGCGCAAACACGAGAACAGTGGCGAGATCAAAGCCAACGAGGAATTCAGCGCCAAGGTGACAGCCGAGGTCATCGAAATCCTGCCCAACGGGCAGCTCGTGCTGGAAGCCCGCAAGCGCGTGAAGATCGGCGAGGACACCACCTTCCTGGTGCTGACCGGACGCTGCCGCCCCCAGGACGTGAGCGGCGACAACACCGTCGACTCCGATCGGGTGGCCGATGCCCACATCCAGTACAGCCCCAAGGGTGCGGTGGGCGACGCCAACAAGCGCAGCCTGCTGACCAGGTTCTTCGATTTCATCAACGTCTTCTAGAGGAGGCCCTGTGCGCACACTGACCCTCTCCCTGGCCGCCGCGCTGCTGGCCGTCCCGCTGGCGGCCTGGCCGGGCGCCGCCCGGGCCGGGACCATCCGCGATCTCGCGGAGGTCAAGGGTGCCCAGGAGCAGCAGCTCTACGGCGTGGGCCTGGTCGTGGGCCTGCGCGGCACCGGCGACAAGACCGCCGAGACCCGCAAGCGCATCGCCCAGCTGCTGGCCAACGGTTTCCGCTTCACCGCCAAGGCCGAGGACCTGACCACCAAGAACATCGCCCTGGTGCTGGTCACCGCCCGGGTCCGGCCCTTCCTCAAGCAGGGTCAGCGCTTGGACGTGACCGTGAGCTCGATTGGCGACGCCTCCAGCCTCGAGAACGGCACGCTGATCCCCACCCCGCTGCACGCCAGCGACCCGGATGTCCAGTACGTCCGGGCCGAGGGCCTGGTCTCGGTCAAGGCCGCCGACGGCGCGGTGCTCTCGCCGACATCCGGGACCGTGTCCGGCGGCGGCATCCTGGAGCGCGAGGTGCCGGCTCCGCCGCTGGAGGTTGTTGGCACGGGCGCCGACGGCCGGCGCGTCGAGTACATCGAGCTGATCCTGCGGCAATCCGACTTCCGCCTGGCACGGGAGGTGGCCGACTCGGTCAACACGTTCCTGCGCGTGCCGCAGGAGGCCCCGGCCGCCCGGGCGCTGGACGCCGCCCTGGTCCGGGTCGAGATCCCCTCGGCCTACGCCGCCAACAAGGTCGGCTTCATCGAGGAGATCACCAATCTGCCCGTGGCCTACGAGCCGCCGGCCACCGTGCGCATCAACGAGCGCACCGGCGTGGTGGTGATCACCGGCGCGGTCAAGGTCAACAAGGCGGCCATCTCGGTCGGCAACATCCAGATGAAGGTCGAGGAGGATGGGGCCCTGCTGGTCGACCTGCAGGCCACCACGCGGAAGCTGGCCTACAGCAACTCCGAGCTCATCGCCATCATCAAGGAGCTCGATCGGGCCAAGGCCCTGCAGGCCAGGCTGATCTGCGAGTAGGGGAGGGGAGCGGCGTGGCAGGCATCGCGACTTCCAGAGCCGGGACGGCCCCGGCCGACCGTTCGCGCGACGCGCGCTGGGAGTTCATGCTCCAGGCCGGCCGGGTCCCGGCAGGCGGCAAGGACCAGCGGGAGTTCACCCGTTACCTCTGCCGCCAGCTGGAGTCCACGGCAATCAACGGCATGCTCCAGGTCGCCCGGAAATCCTCGGCCCGGGACGGGCTGCTCTCCGGCGGCTTTGCCGGGTCGGTCTTCCAGGGCCTGGCCGACGAGGAGTACTCGCGCATGCTGGCCGCCCGCGGAGGTTTCGGGCTGGGCGACCAGCTCTACCGGCAGATGACCACGTCGGCGCAGGCCATCGGGGCCTACCGGCGGACCATGGAGATGAGCCCGGCGGCCGGGAATGCCGCTCAAGGGGCATCTCAGAAGTCCGATTACTAGTCAGGAGGCGTAGATGTCAGCGAAGATCGACAGGCTGGCGGCGGTTCTCGAGGAGGAGCTGGCCCTGACCCGGCGGCTGCTGGACCTGGCCAAGGATGCCCGCGCCGCGGCCGTTTCCGCCGACCCGACCCTCCTGGCCCAGATCGTCTCCGAGCAGGAGGAGAACGCTGCGAAGCTGGAGGCCATCGAGGTCGACCGCGCCGCGGCGGCCAGGGAAGTCGCCGCCGAGGCGGGGATGGACGTTTCCGGACGGATCAAGCTGGCTGCCATAGTCGAGCGCCTCGGCGGGGAGCCGGCCGCCCGGCTGCGCCGGCTCGGCGGGCGGCTGCGGGCCGTGGCGCTGGACCTGCGCGAGGCCAGCACCCGGACCCGCGAGATCCTGGAGGCCTCGCTGATTCACATCGACGGTTTCTTCAACGTGCTGTCCCGCGCCCAGAACGGCCCCGGCGCCTACGGGGCGCCGCGTGCGCGCCGCGGCTCCTCGTCGGAGGCCGCCCTGATGGACCGGAAGGCCTGAGGCGGAAGGAGTCGGGACATGGGCGTCTCCCCGGCACTGCACACGGCCCTCAGCAGCCTGCTGGCTCAGCAGGTGGGCCTCAACACGGTCGGGCACAACCTGGCCAACGCCAGCACCCCGGGCTACAGCCGGCAGCGCGTCAACCTGCTGCCCCAGACCGCCTCCCGCTACACCTACGGGGCCATCGGTCAGGGCGTGAAGGTCGACAGCATCACCCGGACCGTGGACGAGTTCGTCAACTCCGAGATCCGGGGCTCCCAGACCACCCTGCAGGGCCTGGAGTCCCGCCAGCTCGCGTACGAGCGCCTGGAGGCGATGTTCAGCGAGTTGACCGGCAACGACCTGTCCACGGCCGTGGACAGCTTCTTCCAGTCGCTGCACGACCTGTCCGCCACGGTTGACAGCCAGCCCACCAGGGAGCAGGTCGTCCAGGAGGCCCAGACCCTGGTCGAGGCCATCAACGGCCTCTATCGTTCCATGACCGCCTACCGGGCAACGCTCAACGAGGGGGTCATCGACCAGGTCGACAAGGTCAACACCTTGCTCGATGACATCGCCAGGCTCAACGTCCAGATCGGCATCAACGAGGGCTCCACCGGGGCTTCGGAGAACGACCTGCGCGACGTGCGCGACGGCAAGCTGCGCGAACTGGCCGGGCTGCTGGAGATCACCGTGGCCGAGCAGCCCAACGGCAGCGTCTCGGTCTCGACCCGCGGCATGCCGCTGGTGATCTTCGAGCGCACCTACCACCTGACCACCCAGCTGGCCAACGGCGAGAACATGGCCATCAACGAGGTTCTCTTTGAGGATGGCGGCGGCCGGCTGCTCACCACCAAGGGGGCCCTGCCGGCGTCCATCCAGGCGCGCGACGATGTGCTCACCAGCTTCATGGACGACCTCGATCAGTTCGCCGCCACCCTGATCTTCGAGTTCAACCGCATCCATTCCCAGGGGGTGGGCACGGAGGCGCTCACCGCCGTGACGGGACAGAACGCGCCGGTCGACCCGAGCATCGCCCTGAACCAGATGAACCTGGGCTTCACACCCCGGCCCGGAACCTTCCAGGTGGTCAACGGTTCCCTGACCATCAGCCTGGTGAACTCCGCCTCCGGCGAGGTGTCGCAGTACCGCGTTCCGATCGACCTGGACGGCGTGGGCGCGGACACCTCGCTCAACGACCTGGTGGCGGGGATCAACGCCGCCGTGCCGGCCGGCACGCTGACCGCGTCGCTGGACATCTTCAACCGCCTGCAGATCACCTCGCAGGACCCCAGCACCTACGGGTTCTACTTCAGCGAGGACACTTCCGGCGTGCTGGCCACTCTGGGCGTCAACGGATTCTTCTCCGGCCACGGCGCCTCCAGCATCGCCGTGGACCCCACCGTGGCCTCGGGCGTGCGCTTCCTGGCCGCCGGCAAGACCACGGCGGTCGGGGACAGCGACAACCTGCTGGCCATGATCGACCTGCGCGATCAGGTCCTGCTCGACAGCGGCACCAAGACCATGGAGGAGTATTACCGGGGTTTCGTCGGGCGGATGGCCGCGGAGAGCGCGCGCACCACCACGCAACTGGAGCTCAACCAGTCGGTGCTGACCAGCCTGGAGAACGAGCGCGAGAACATCAGCGGGGTCTCCATCGACGAGGAAATGACTAAGATGATCGAGTACCAGCGCGCCTACCAGGCTTCGGCGCAGTTCATGGCGGTGCTCAACACCATCCTGGACAACCTGCTGAACGTGGCGTGAGGGGGCGGTCATGCGCATAACCGAGGCCATCCTGGCCAACAACTTCCTGCGCGACCTGCGCTACAACAACATGCGGCTGGCCCGCACGCAGGAGCAGCTGGCCAGCGGCCGGATCGTGAACCGCCCGTCGCAGGATCCGGCCATCGCCGACCAGGTCATGGACATCAACGACCACGTCCGCCGCGCGAGCACCTACATGCGCAACGCCAGCGTCGGCACCAGCTTCCTGTCCGAGACCGACAACATCCTGAACAACGCCAACGAGCTGGTCATCCAGGCCCGCACCCTGGCGGTCCACACCGCCAACGGCACGGTCAACACCGCCCAGCGCGCCGGGACGGCCGCCGAAATCCAGCAGATCCTGGACCAGATGGTCGACTCCGGCAATCGCCGCTTCCGCGGGCGCTACATCTTCGCCGGGCACAACATGCTCGAGGCGCCCTTCGAGATCACCGCCGACGGCGTTCTCTACCACGGCGACATGGGCCGCGTTTCCATGCGCATGAGCGACAACTCCAGCAACCTGATCAACGTGACCGGCCGCGAGGCCTTCGGGGCCTTCGATGCCTCCGTGTCCGGCGCTGTCGATCTCGACCCGTCGCTGGATCTAGCTCCAGACGGCACCATGCTCCGCGACCTGAACGGCGGTGCGGGTGTTTCCCTGGGCGCCATCTCCGTCACCTACGGTGCGGTTCCGACGACGGTGAACATCGATCTCTCGGCGGCGGAGACTGTCGAGGATGTGGCCACGCTCATCGGTGCCGGCACGGGCGGGGCGGTCACCGTCGGGACGGATCCAACCGGTCATGCGCTGACGCTCACCGGCGCCGGGGCCGTGACGGTCCAGGAGGTGGCCAACAACACCACCGCCCGGGACCTGGGCATCCTCGGTTCGGGCCTCGGCGGATTCACCGGGGCGGACATCGACCCGGCGGTCACGCCCCTGACCAAGGTCTCCAGCCTGCTCAACGGCGCGCTGGATCTCTCCGGGTTCACCATCACCAACGGCTCCGGGTCGGTGACCCTGACCGCCGCGGACCTCGGCGGGTCGGTCCAGGATCTTCTCGCGCGTTTGAATGGCTCGGCGGCCAACGTATACGCGGAGATCTCCGCGGATGGCCGCAGCCTGAACATCAGCAGCCGCCTAAACGGCGCAACCATGACCATCACCGAGAACGGCGGGACCACGGCGG